>Ga0209121_10003422_pt1 | contig 15378 bp, 12 predicted proteins | sample Cruoilmetagenom3_FD_187292 | JGI IMG/M metagenome (GOLD analysis project Ga0209121, IMG submission 187292) | Oil polluted marine microbial communities from Coal Oil Point, Santa Barbara, California, USA - Sample 3 (SPAdes) (version 2) | ecosystem: Environmental > Aquatic > Marine > Oil seeps ...
TGATGGATGCATTAATGATGAGCTTCGTCCTAAGTTAATGGATGTTAAAAGAAGGATAGTTAAGGATAAGCAGGAGTTGAAGGGACGCTTTGGAATCTTGAGGAAGGACCCCCAGAGACATGAAGTGAAACAGATTAGTAAAAAGGAGATACTGGCACTTATTCATAAGGAAAGAAACTTAGTATTGGAGGGTGAATGAGTGAGCAATTCTTGTCTACACAGACTGAAAATGTGGATAATCCTAGCCAATTAGAGTTAGATAATTATCGAATTTTCATTAAAGGAGAAAGCAGTTTCACTTTTTTCCTCAACAATATCTTCTCCCAAAGTTTTGATACATGGATTCCGGGAAAGCATTTGGATGAATGGGCGCAAACATTGCAGGATAATTCCCATGTGGCCCTGTTGAGTGCTCGCCTCCATGGCAAGTCCACGGTCATGTATGCCTATGTGATGTGGAAACTACTCTATTCCGAGAGGGATCTTGAGGTTCTCTATATCTCTTATAATGGGGAGATGGCAGGGTATCATACCCAAAATATCAAACGACTTATCAGGTGTAATCCTTTTTTTGATGAACTGGTGGATTTGAAGGGCGCTGCGGAGCATGTCTTAGCGTATTGTTGGCAGGAGGATGCACGGTTCAAGAGAGGTATTAAACGCATTGAGCCAGCGGGAATTAAGGCATTTAAACGGGGACGACACCCAGATCTTGTCATTTGTGACGATATTCTTGCTGATCCACAGACTGAGATGAGCATTGGGGATATTCGGAGGATTAATCGCTTGTTTTTCCAGGATGTAATGAGTCTTCCCAAGGAGGAGGGTGAACTTATGGTGGTGGGTACGGCGCAGCATAGTGAGGACTTATTTTTTAAGTTACGCGATCTGGGACGGTTTAGTTGGGGTGCCTTTCCTGCTATTGAGGATTTTGGTAAGAAAGAGGTGTTGTGGCCTGAGCGTTTTACCTTTGAGCGCTTGATTGAGAAGCGGGATAAGGAGATTGGTGAGAAGGCCTTCATGAAGGAATATATGTGTTCCCCAGTTTCCTCTGAGGAGGCATTTTTCAGGCGCGAGGAGATAGAACAGATTGTCAATCCTGAGCTAGGGAATCTCAAATGGACAGATAAAGTGAATTGTGAAAGTACTGTCTATGCGGGTTGGGATATTGGGAAAAAAAGACATCCGAGCCACATCGCTGTCTTCAAGGAGCAAAATGATGGAACCCTTGCCCAGATACATTCTAAGTTCCTTGATGACTGGAACTATACCGACCAAGTCAACTACATCAATACCCTCATAAAAAACCATGCCATCCAATTACTTTTCTATGACAATACCCAGGGAGTCATGGATAGCTTTATGGAAAAACAAGAACTGGATAACCGCGCTATACCACAAAAATTCACGGTGAACTACAAGAACAGATTAGCTGTGGAGTTTGAAAAAAGGGTACAAAACCAAGCGATAGAACTTCTAAATGATAGACGTATGATAGACCAAATACTTCTGGTAAATAATGACCTCAGGGCATTTGAGACCAGAGAGGGACATGGAGACAGTTTCTGGTCCATAGCTTTGGCAGTTAATGCCGCGAATCATAAACCAATGGAGATAGAGTTTGGGTCAGTCAGGATATTCTAATAATATTTGCAGAGGTTTTTTTGAAAATTAACAAATTTTTTTAGGTTGCTGGTTGGTCTGTCTCCATTAACCATACTTCGTTTTCGTTTCTTACCATAATCTTTTTAGGTTTTTCGAATTTTTTGGTCAATTTTTCGATTTTCTTTAAATTCAATTCCGCTGCCTTTAATTTTTTTTGGTCAACATTTAACCCTATTTTATTTTTTTTGTCTACCATTTTATTCCTCATTGACTTTTTTTTGGAGGAGGCATATAGAAATGATAATCTTTACTTTCCACGCACTTAGCCATTTCAGAATTTACGCAATGCTCTGTTCTAATATGTAAATTCCCTAATAGTTCCCATAACTTATCTTTTGCTTTAATTTCTTTAATTTTCAACCCACATTTTTTTGCTTCTTCAAAGTAAATTGGCCTTGCATGAGTTTTAGTTTTTTCAGGAGTAAGGAATATCTTTATTTTTTTCTTTATATCATTTTTAGTCAATCCATTTAACATGCATTGCTTGAGAGTTTTAATTGCAATATCTTCTGATAAATCCATTTGTCTGTTAAATTCTCTTATGTCTCTATGATCAAATCTTGAAAGCTGCTGTAAATAAGGCTCCAAATGTCCTGTTGTTTTTTCAGATTTATCAAATAATTCTTCATAAGATTTTACTAGGTCATACACTGAGTACCTTTTAGTTTTACCATTTTCGCTAAAGACTACCTGGGGATCAATAGCTCCCAATTCTGACGTTGGTCCCATATAAATCTGGTTAGCGCCAAAACATATCATTGTTGCCGCAGATTTTGCTTTATCGGGAACAATCGCTGAATATTCTCCAGTTGTGCTATAACTTCTACAAGTACGAATAATTCTTTCTGCTGATACGCCATAACCTCCAGGGGAATTTATCATAAGCGCAAAATCTTGTTTTAAATTTATTTTTGAAAGAATGTCGCCCAACATAGTGGCATCAGCATCTTCGATGCTAACTGGGTATAAAAAACTTGTATAGAATGTAATAAGGGGCTTTTTTATTAACTTTTCAATTTTTTTAAATAGATGGATACGTGTATCATGCGTCTGACGCTGTTCTTTTATGATTTCAGATCTCACAGGATTTATTATCGATTTTGTCATCTATTTATATAATTGACTACAAATATTTAGCATTTTTTATTGATTATCCTAATAAGAATATAAACTATTGTTTTACTAAAATCTGTTGTTTATTTTTTTAAAAATTTATATCATGAATTTTATAGCATCATATTTGATTATATTTTTTTGCTGATCCATGTGCCTTTTCAATTGGATATTTTTTCCGGTTAATCTCAAGTTTTTTCTTTATTGATTTTTCTATATCTATTCCCAATTTGTCTGCGAGGTTGAGGGCATAGATGAAGATATCCGCCAGTTCTTCACCCACACATCCTACAATTTTTTCATCCTTTTTAATCTCACTCACTTTTTTATCTTCCCATTGGAAGTTTTCCAGCAGCTCTGCAGCCTCAATACAAATAGAGACAGCCAAATTTTTGGGTGAATGATACTGATCCCAATCACGCTCAGAGTTAAATTGTTTGATTTCACTTAGTAATTTTTCCATCAATAATAAACAGAAATTTAATCATAAATTTAACTAAAAAAAAAAATCAGGACTACCGCCCCTTTTTTAATCGATAACTCGTTTTTAATCGATCTCTAATATATTTTTTTTCGGTTTCAACTATCCCAGTACCCACCAGCTTTTGGAGGGTTTTGTAGACTGAGGTTTTCTTTTGAACCAACCCTGCCCCCTTTAACCAGAGATAAATTTCATCGGCACTTTGCTCGCCTCCCCTTAGTAAAAGAATTATTTTGAGATGAATTTGATTCCCAAGAGCCTTGAAAACCCTTGCTTTCTCTGTTAAGTTATCATCGTTAAAACTCAGCACTAATTGCATATTACTGTAATCGCACTTAATTAATTAAATTTTCCATTTATGAAAAATTTTTCTATTAATGGAAAATAATTATGTGTAATAAGAAATTATAAATGCCATAAAAAAGATACAATGATATGACTGATTTTAAACTCGGCACAAGTAGGGATCTAGTTGTTGATGCTTACAGCCTTTTCATAAAAAAGTTAGAAACTAGATATAAACCCATAAACCAGCTGATAGAGGAAAGAAAAAGGGAGGAGAAGGCACTATGGAAGGAGTTAAAAGACAATGCTTCCACAATGACACTGGAAAAACTTGAAGACCTGTTTTCAAAAATGCATCGGTGGGCCCTCCACAGCCAGGCAATAATTCATAAACTCAAGAATAACGACATGGATGAGGTAAGAAAACTTCTAACCGATTTTACAATCAAAAATATCCTCACCCCTCCAGACTTTGATAAACTTAAAACACTTTATGGATTTGGAATTGGCGCGGCTTCAGCTTTTTTCACACTAAAAAATCCAAATGAGTTTACTGTCTATGGTTATGCAGTGATAAAGGGTATAAGAAAACTGGACTTGAAAATGGATATGGGGGATGATGGTGAAAGCTATTTTAAAATCAATGAGATCCTCATTGAATTCGCGAAAACCTTTGAGATACCTCTGGCTTTATTGGATTGGTTTCTTGCTGATATTGGCCTAACTAAGGATATTACTAATTATAAATTAGATGATGCCAATATTTTAATTTGGAGTGACGATGTGAAGGACGCCTTTAAAAAAACCCAGCCGCGCGATTACGAAGGAAAACCGGGATATGACCCCTACCATATGATTGTTATTGACAACGAAGAAAAACCCGTAAAAGCTGTCTTTAGAAATATAAAGCGCATCCCGCATGATCATGACTTTACCACTCATATGGCAGAACGAGTATTGGAAAATCTTAGATTTAAGCTGGTGAATAAAAAAGAAGATGGAACAATCGGGAGATTTCAGGTTTTTCTTGCACCGCGAAGCAATGAAACCTCTTATGAAAACTTTAAAAGCACAATTGAATACGGAGTTCCATATGAACGAGTAGAACCGCATTTAGATGAAGAAGGAAAAGAAATCCTAAAGGGACAAGATAAAATTCTTGTGTGGGGAAATTTACCTGGAAAAAAGGCATCCTGGGAGTCTATGAACAAAGGTGATTACGTATTTTTTTATGTTAAAGGAGAATTTCCCTATGTCGGACGGCTTTTGTATAAAATTCATAGTGAAGACTTGGGCCTAGCTCTATGGCCGCCAAAGCCAGGCAGTGAGCCGTGGAGCTATGTTTTCTTTTTAGAAAATTTACAAAAACTTGACCCATCGATACCAGTTGAGGAATTTAGAAGATTAGCTGAATATAAAGATAATTGGATTGTGCAAGGGTTCCAGCCATTACACGAAAAAGGATTAAATGCTCTTTATTCACAATATGACTCTATTGATGAATTCATTAAACAGCATATTCATGGAGATAGCGCGCCAGTTGTTCCTTTGGATTATAATAAAATAAATATGCAGCTGAGTGATTTTGAGAATCTCCCAATTTTTCATGAAAAAATCAATAATGTAAAAAAAATGTTGTGTGCAGCTATAAATTCTGGTAAGCACATAATGTTACTAGGTCCTCCCGGTACGGGAAAAACAGAGATAGCGAAATATATCGGTGAAATTGCAGAGGATGTCCGTCATATCTACTGCAATGGATACGTACTTACTACTGCGACATCAGATTGGACTACATTTGATACAATCGGTGGTCTTATACCACAGTCTGGGGGCAATCATGTATTAGGATTTAGTAGAGGAAAATTTCTTGATGCAATTGCAGAAAATAAATTCCTTATTATTGATGAAATCAATAGGGCAGACATTGACAAGGCCTTCGGGCAATTGTTTACTGTCTTAAGTGGTCAGAGTGTTGAGCTGCAGTTTAAAGAAGATGGTTATACTGTTACAATCATTAGAGATAAAAAAAGAGTGGCCTCTGGCTACAATGATGGAACATATACGGTGGGGAATAATTGGAGGATAATCGCCACGATGAACACATTTGATAAAACCTCGCTTTATGAAATGTCGTATGCGTTTATGAGAAGATTTGCTTTTATTCATGTTGGAGTGCCGGAGAACAAAGATATCATGGAAAAACTTATCAAACAATTTGACACGGAAAATAAACTCGAAATGCACCATATTGAGAAACTGCTAAATTTATGGTTGCAAATTAACGCACATCGAAAAATTGGACCTGCTATAATCAAAGATGTTGTTGAACATTTTACACAAACAGATTTAAAAGGAGAGTCACTCACAGATACTATAATTGCGTATATTCTACCACAATTCGAGGGTATGGAACAACATGACCTTGTTACACTATTTTCAAAAATCAGTGATCTTTTAGAAGGTGATGAGAACATTGCATCCATACGTAATATGTTCTCTGAAATGTTTGAAATTGATGTTAACGACCTCAAATAAATCAGACTATGGACCTTGAAGAGAAAACCAAAAAACTGTTAAGTTTTCAAAATAAGCCAATGGGCTTTGACATCACGAAATATCTTGAGATTGAAAAAGGAGTGTATGAGTTTTTAGAACTATATCTCCTCGAACGAGGAGAACTTGGCTTAGAAAATAAAAAAATTCGTGATGCACTGGCCCCAGAAACACCCATAATAGATTTAGCAAAATTACTCCCCCTTGATTTAGAATTATTATCAAAGATACATATACTCATACACCAGGATATCCGCACTTTTAGAGATGATGCAAGGCGCGAAATCAGAAGAATAAGGCACACAACGTCAACAAAGTTTGTTGTAAGCCAAAACAAGATCCATGGAAAAATTGATTGGAGTAAAACTTTTCAAGAGCGTTGGGCACGAGGGTTCGATGATCCAACTCTTTTTATTTGCAGAGAGTCATCAAAAAACTATGATCTACCTGAAAATCTAGTGCTAAAAAAATTAATTAAAAAACTTGAAGACATTACTCGGGAAGCCGAGGTCGCAAAATATATTCCTCAAAATGATCAAAAGAGATATTGGGTCAAAGAACTTTATACCTTAAAAAGAGTGCTTGATGAGTTGGAGAAAAATGTTTACATAGATAAGATTACCTTAATGCAGAAAATTCCGGCTCGTATGGAAAACAAGATTAGACAAGCAAGAAGAGAGTTTTATCGCAAGACGATATTCAAAGCATACAAACTCTATAAAGATGTATTAGAGTTGAAGGAGATCACTGAAAATATTCCTAAAATAAAGGAAATACTAAAGGAAACCTATATTACACCCACTAATCTTGATGAGCTTTTTGAAATATTCATCTTATTTAAAACCTTAAAACATTTTTCTGCAGAAGAATATCGAGCAATAAAAAAAGGAAAGAAAAACATCGCTAGTTTTGCAATTAGGGAAACACACATTAAAATTTATTATAATTATCTACCTGATGATTTTGAAGGGGAAGAATACAAAAAAATTGTTCAACATTATAGACTCTCTTCTCAAGCAACCTCAAGACGACCTGACATCATTGTAGAGTTTGACAAAGAAGGAACAAAAGATTATATTATTATCGAAGTAAAATTTACTGATCATTTGGATTATATCACAGATTCGATCTACAAGGTTTTGGGATACATTAAGGATTTCGAAAAAAAGCTAGGATTTGAGAAGGAACACGCTGTTCTTGCCGTATGGGATTATGAAGAAAAAGAAAAGAGATTTGATATCTCTGAAAGAGAACTACTTGTTCAAATTTACAAACACTCAAATTATGAAGAAAAAATAATTGACTTAATCAAAAAAATTGAAATCGGTGAAAAAAAAGTTTACGTATAGATCCATACGCTCGAGTACTTAGTAAGACAAATATTTAACCATAAGCACTTCTGAAAGAAGACAATTTGTAGATTATATTAATGAATATAAAAAAGCAGATAGGAATAAATTTATCTCATTTCTAATAATAGCTTCAGAAATAAAAGACTTTCCAGATATCAAGAAAAAGCTCACTGAGATTAAAAAGGAAACAGAAGTGGACATATCGGCTATACGTGCCTCTGATTTAAAAAAATTTGCGCAACAGGTTAACAAAACTGATGCTGAAATTGATTTGACGCCTTTTTATCGAACAACTATACTGAAATATAATTATCTTAAGACCTTCATTTAAAAATTTATTTACCCAATTATTTTTTCAATCCTATCCAATGAATTGCGTCAATATTGAATTAAGTAAGTGATAGCAGAATTTTACCTAGCGCAGTCTTTTTAAACCCATCCTATCTTAATAAGGTGCTGTTAACTTTAGCATAATACCACCTCACGAAGCACATATAAAAATCGGTCATATTCACCAGGGATAATAACCCCCCTGAGCGGTTAATATGGGTGAATTATCCCTAAAGGTCATATAGCTCCGCACCCAGTTATAATAGAACAAGAACGGGGTCATCCATCTGTGAACATGCCCAGCAATCCAGACTTATTTATTGGGGAAGTAATGGTCAAAAACCCAAGGTTGCCCTTATCCAGAATATTAACAAATATTAGCCGTGATTTCACACTTGTAAAAAACCGACGGGTATATTTCTAAGTATTATGCAACACAGGTTATTTCTGTGGTGACAGTATAACTACCTGGTGTTGCCTCTGCAGGAATGGAAAGGTAAGCAAGTGTTTGACGTATTTCACCTACATCCAGCGAAAAACCACCTTGGGTACCACCAGCACCATACATCCCTGGTATTTCAGTATGAATAATTACCTCATTGATTTTCTGGTTCCCAGTATTCTTGAGATAAAAATCAAAGTTCTTGATTTCACCACACCCCATTGAACCCCAATCAATATTGGTCAAAGGAATAGTACACGCTAAATCCTGGTATGCTTTGACTTCATAATCACCACCAGGTGTTTCAACAATGGTCACATTACCAGTTATGGTAAATTCATAGACTACTGCCCCTACCACTATAATTGCCCCCAGTGTCACAAGTATCAGGGCAACTAATAATATCTTTTTCATACAAATATATAATCCCCTGTTGTGGTAAAAACATTATGGTTCTAGAGGTAATCACTTTATACTTTTTTTGACCCTTATCCTTTAAAAACATCTAAATAATAAGGAATATAGAAGGGAAGAATCATGTGGAAAAATAAAATATTGAATTTTGTGATAACTGCCATCCTTATTTTGAGTACACTATCCTTCACCACAACCAATAAAGCCGAAGGTGCTAATGGGGCAACACTCTACGTGGGTGGCTCTGGGCCCGGGAACTATACAGGTATCCAATCAGCGGTTGATAATGCCAATGATGGAGACACAATCTATGTTTATATGGGAGTATATAATGAAACTGTAGTCATTAACAGGGCTGTAACTCTTGTTGGTGAAACGAGGAATGGGACTGTGATAGTTGGCAATGGAATTGGTGATGTTGTTTATATCGCAAATAATGGGGTGTCCATGAGAAATTTTACCATAACTAATAGTGGACCAATGTATAGTGATTCGGGGATAGAAACAGGGGCATCGGATGTCCATCTTTCAAACCTTACCATTTATGGTACCAATGCTGGGATTTACGTCTATAGAACCAGTGATTCACGAATCATAGACTGTATTTTGTACAATAATTGGGGATCAAACATTGTTTTGTTATCGTCTTCTAATAACAGGGTAAAAAAATGTGAATGTTTTAACACACCCTATGGCATCATGGTTGCTGGGTCAGAGAACATAAGTATCACTGATTGTAAAGTTTATCTTCATGACAGAAGTGGCATTTATTTTAATGGTTCGCATCACAGTGCAATAGTTGAAACATCTGTATATCAAAATGGGAATGGCGTAAATTTCTTTGATTCACATTACAACACAGTGTCTTGTTGTAACATTTATGGCAATGATAAAGGTATCTCATTACAAGAAAACTCACCATCCGATATTTATGATTGTAACCTGTCAAACAACATAGTTGGTATCTCGCTATGGAATTCTGGTAATAATACCCTAAAAAATAACACTATCCGTAACAGCACGTATGTATGTGTAAATCTGACACATAGTAACAATAACAACATCATGAAGAATATATTCGATAGTGGTTCCCTCGGGATTACATTATTTTGGAGTAAGAATAATTGGATTATCAATAATAGTATATCAAACAATACTTGGTATGGGCTCCTCTCTCTCAATTGGCTTACTTATAGCAGTGATAATAACAATATTTTCCATAATAGTTTTATTAATAATGATGAACACGCACATGATGAAGGGCGTAATAACTGGGATAATAGTTATCCTAGTGGTGGTAACTATTGGGATGATTACAAAGGGATAGATGGAGATAGTGATGGGATAGGCGACACACCCTACAATGTTCCTGGTGATATTAATCAAGATAGATATCCTTTAATTTATCCCTATGGTTCTATTATCAATCTTAATACAAGCGGGGTATTCCTAACCATTCAAGATGCCATAGATGATAACGATACACTTCCTGGTCATACGATATTTGTGAAAAATGGAACTTACTATGAACATGTTACTATAAACAAGGCGATAAATTTGATTGGGAATGATAAAAATACGACCATTATAGATAATAGTGGAAGTGGAGAGGTTATCTGTGTTAATACTGATTGGGTAAATATTACTGGATTTACTATACAGAATGACGGCAACCCTAACCATAATGGAATACAGTGCAAATGGAATCATTATATTGTTTCCTCTTGCACCATCAAAAATTGTTACAATGGTATCATAATTGGAAATAAATATGGTGGAGAATCAAATGAAAGTATGGTCTCTGATTGCACATTTTCAAAGAATATTTGTGATATCTTTCTATTTCGGACGACTAACAGTACCATTATAAATAATGAATTATCCAAGGGAATAGCCATTGTTGGAGATGGTTCGATAGTTGAATGGATTACACATATAATAGAAAATAATACTTTGAGTGGTAAACCTGTCCGCTATTATAAAAATGCGAAAAATGTCATGGTTCCAGCTTATACAGGCCAAGTAATTCTTGCTAACTGTACAAATTTTACAATCCAACACCTTAACTTCATAAATGCCTGTATCCCTATACAAATGGGTTACTCCTCTTTCAACAATGTCTCTGAAAATAATATGCATGATTACGTAGCAGGTATCTATCTAGAATCTTCTGATTATAACGGTATATGTAGAAATACTATTGAAAATGGTAAATTTGGAATGTATATACTGATTAGTGATAATAATAGCATATTTGAAAATAATATAAAAAACAACATTCGTGGTATTGACATATATGTTTCTAATAACCAAGTATATCATAATAATTTTATCAACAACAGCCTAAGTGCTTATGATGATGGTGCGAATACCTGGGACAATGGTTATCCTTCTGGTGGTAACTATTGGAGTGATTATGATGGGTGGGATATTTATCAGGGTCCCAATCAAGATATTCCTGGGGGTGACAGGATTAGTGATACACCCTATAATATCACGGGTGATAGTAACCAGGATAGATACCCCCTGATGCATCCCTATAGTGTATCCAGTAATGTCTATTTCCAGGGGATAGAACCCATGTACACAACTGAATATATAGAGATCGCTATCACCATTGATCCCAAGGAGGCGATTGCTGGTGCCCAGCTGGATTTCATATTTGACCCAGATATGCTTTCCATTGAGTGGGTGGCTGAGGGAAATGTATTTAGTGAGTATGATACCTACTTTGACCAAGGTGTAATTGATAACATTAATGGCACCCTAAAGAATGTGGTATCACTCATCACGACACCTGGAGGCAATACCACAAATCAAGGTAGTGTAGCGATTGTGGCTATCCGTGCCAAGACAACACCTGGTGAAACGCCATTGAATCTCACTAATGTCATTGGGGGTAGACCTAATGGAACATCCATTGATGTGACCATCATCAATACCACAGTAATGATATATCATCATGATAGGTGGGATGTTAATTGGGACGACCGTGTTAATATCCTTGACCTTATTATTATTGGTCAGTGGTGGGGTGAAACGGGCACCCCGTGTTGGGTGTCTGCTGATGTGAATTGTGACGGGGTGGTTAATATCCTTGATATGATTCTGGTGGGTCAACACTGGACAAGATAAAAGGAGGATTAAGCTGCAGACATACCCATGCTTCGGGTTAGTAAATTATCAAAACACTATCATATATCCTCCCTAAATCATCTTCATATTGACAATCTCTTATAAAATAATTTAGAAATATGGGGCGACAAAATAAAATTGAAAAATATTGTGGGACATTTTTTTAGATTTCTTGCCAGTACCAACTTACAGTAGTTTCTGAATAACAATAGCTATTAACATTAATGTTATATTTTTGAAGATAACATGAAAGCAAGCCTATCAAAAGGAATCGGTTTCAATGTTGTATTATTAGGAATTGCCAGTTTTCTCAATGACGCTAGTAGCGAAATGATCATGCCAATTTTGCCATTATTCATTGCCTCTCTAGGGGGAACAGGTTTTATTGTTGGTTTGATAGGGAGGCTACGCGACAGCATTTCCAGTCTGTTCACAGTTATCTCCGGTTACTGGTCAGATAAAACAGGAAAACGAAAGATATTTGTTTTTTCAGGCTATCTTATCTCAGCAATATATAAACTTTTGTTATCGCTCTCGACTATTTGGTATCACGTTCTCGTTTTCAGTGGACTGGAACGGGTTGGAAAGGGGATTAGAACCGCACCCCGGGATGCAATCATTGCAGATTCAATGCCCAAACGAAGGGGGAAGGGATTTGGCATACATAGGGCCTTAGATACTTCGGGAGCAGTCCTCGGCTCATCTATAGCTTTTATTCTGATATGGTTCATCGCTGTTGACTTCAATATAATAATTTTGATTGCAGCATTTATTGCATTTTCTTCACTTGTTCCCTTGTTGTTAGTGAAAGATACAAAAAGAAAATCTCAAAATATTCAATTTAGTATAAGCCTTAAATCATTATCAAAACCACTTAAACTATTCCTAATAATATCAGGAGTTTTTTCATTAGCGAATTTCAGTTACATGTTTTTCATACTGAAAGCACAAACATTTTTTACTGGAGAATGGGCTGTTGCAGCCCCTATTCTTCTGTATGTTTTATTCAACATTTTCTATGCAATTTTTGCAATACCATTTGGGTCACTCTCAGATAAAATCGGAAGAAAAACAGTGATTTTATTGGGTTACCTTTTGTTTTCTTTCATGGCATTAGGATTCGCATTTCTCTTCTCTTTACCAGCATTCATAGCATTATTTGCATTATATGGAACGGTATTTGCTGTTTTGGATGGAAATCAAAGAGCATTGGTCTCGGATCTATCATCAGAAAAACTTAGATCAACAGCACTTGGAACATATCATACAGTCACCGGCCTCATAGCATTGCCATCAAGTTTAATCGCAGGTTTATTCTGGGAGTTGATTAATCCAACCGTTATGTTCCTGTACGGAAGTATACTTGGTCTGTTGGCTGTCACAATTTTCTTGTTGTTTAAAAACCATTTTCACTGAAGTGAGACAATTATCTATTGTGTAAAAAGCTAGGGCTATTTCACCCTATTTTTCCTCCTGTTTTATTGCAAGGGCCACAGAACTAGTGTATTGTGTACAATGGAAGGAAGGGAATGCGTAATTCCTGTATTTCCACCCTTTCACCCCCTTAAATTTTATTTTTTTCCTGTTACCGTTAACACCAATTTTTTACCGATAGCTACTGGAAAAAATTAGAAGTTGAAATCCTGGGGAAACACAAACATATATTCGAAAGCTATTTTTTCAAATACTTTTTAACGATTTCAATAGCACAAAGTTTTCCGCACATAGAACATGCACGGGTGTCCTCCATTGGTGCCCTTTGCTCTCTGTACCTTTTTGCCTTAATTGGATCTATGGAGAGCTCAAACATTTTTTCCCAGTCTAAATTCTTTCTTGCCTGGGAAAAATTTTTGTCTAAACTACTATCGATGCCCCTAGCTAAATCTGCGGCATGGGCCGCTATCCTACTTGCAATCACACCTTGCCTCACATCCTCAACATCTGGAAGGGATAGATGCTCTGCTGGTGTCATATAGCATAAGAAGTCCACTCCAAAATAGCCTGCTAGTGCTCCTCCTATGCCACCAACAAAATGATCGTATCCTGGTGCAATATCTGTAACCAGTGGCCCTAGGACAAAATATGGTGCCTCTTTTGTAACAGCTTTCATGACTTGGATATTCGCCTGGATATGTGATATGGGCATATGGCCAGGGCCCTCAACCATTGTCTGGACACCTTCCTCCCTGGCTTTTTCCACTAGTTCCCCTATCAGTAAAAGCTCCTGGAATTTTGCCCTGTCATTGGAATCATAGACTGCACCAGATCTCATCCCATCTCCTAAGGAGAGAGTTAAATCATATTCCCGGGCTATGTCCAATAAATGGTCAAACTCACTATATATTGGGTTTTCCTCATCGTTATGCAGAATCCAGGCCATATGGAAGGCTCCTCCTCTGGAAACCATGGGTATAAGACGCTTCTGCCGTCGAAGTCGTTCCACGCTCTCCTTGGTTACACCTACATGGGCAACAGCAAAATCAACACCTTGCTTTGCATGTTTCTCAAAGGATTTGAAAATCTCCTCAGAAGTCATGTCGACTATTGCACCATGTTTTTCTATGGCCTCGATTCCAGCTTGATATACTGGGACTGTACCAAATGGAACCTTGACGTTGGCTAAAAGCCTTTTACGTATTACATCAAGGTTCCCACCAGTAGATAAATCCATTACTGCATGGGCACCAGCCTTTACAGCTGTTTTAGCCTTCTCCAATTCCTCATCCAGTTTGCAGTATTCACTGGATGTTCCGATATTGGCATTTATCTTTACCCGGAGTCCCTTTCCAATACCCAGTGGATGGGGAGAATGTATTTGGTTAAAGGGAATGACAATACTCCCCTTTGCAACCCTTCTCCTCACTATCTCTACATCTAATCCTTCATTCTGGGCAACTGATTTAATCTCTTCGGTTGTCTGCCCCCTTTGTGCATCTGAAATGATTGTCATGAATGGGAACAAAAACCTCTTTCTTTTTAAATATTTTTATTTTATTATTTATTCCTTTCCCACCGCTTTGAATGGATTAATCTTTATCCCCGCCCTATCTCATGGTCTCTCGAGGCACTTATAAGAGTACAGTTACAGTTCAAATTACCTTCTTTGCCTATTGCATATGATTTTTATTATTCATCAAGCTCGAAACACGGAAATAAAACGTTTTAGTTTTCTTGTCTCTCCGTCGAGATATCGAGGATGTAAGGAGGGTTACGGCCTAGACCTAGCCCCTTCCATTTTAGTTTACTACTTCTGTTTTAGTTGACTTTGAATGGTGTAGATGATTTCATGGGTTTTTTTCTTATGAATGAATATGGAGTTGCAAAGATATAATTTACAAGTAAAAAAGAAGATTTCCCTAACTTGATTCGAAATATAATAATAAAAAACCGGATAAAAAAATATGGCGGGGGCACATGGCCCCCTTTGGATAGAGACCCACATACTTTTTGTGGGTGATTTTTTATTTCGCCAACAAGCCCAATATTATTATTTGGGAAATACGCACTTTTTCAATTCGCCTCTCAAAGGAGCGATTTGCGAGACGATTTTTACTCTGTAATATAGAGTTTTTGCTTCTCTTATACAGTACATCATGATAAGCACT
>Ga0209121_10003423_pt1 | contig 15378 bp, 8 predicted proteins | sample Cruoilmetagenom3_FD_187292 | JGI IMG/M metagenome (GOLD analysis project Ga0209121, IMG submission 187292) | Oil polluted marine microbial communities from Coal Oil Point, Santa Barbara, California, USA - Sample 3 (SPAdes) (version 2) | ecosystem: Environmental > Aquatic > Marine > Oil seeps ...
GGAGAATTCGTTCTGAAGTGGGGTAAGGATATTGCGTAAAATAAACATGTTCAGTTGCTCCTTTCGTGATGGATATCAATAGGTTATGTTTATATTTTATCACGAAAGGGGGCGTAGCGCAACATAAAAAATGTCCTAAGTACTTGATATTATGGCATAAAAGGTGCAACGCATTTTTTGTGCCAGCTATTTCGGCGAGGTATCCTAAATGCGGGAAAAATGTGGCAATCCTTCCCAAAAACGGTGAAACTTCAGTTCGTAAAAGTTGGTATCCCTTGACAACTGTTAAAAATGAATGAAAAAACCTCTTGACACTGGATACCGCTATCTGGTACACATAGTACCATTCTCAATGCCATTGCGTACCAGTGGTGTTGTTCAGAAAATTCTACCATCTATATGAAGCCAGGAGGTAAAAAATGAAAAAATATGCGTTTTGGAACAATAAGGGAGGCACAGGAAAAACATCTCTGAATTTTCAAGCAATACTTGCCTATGCAGAACAGTATCCAGATGAAAAAATATTAGCCATGGATCTTTGTCCTCAAGCAAATTTTTCCGAGTTGCTGTTAGGTGGACTCGTGGGTAAAGGAAGTGACAACTTACTTAAAATACAAGGAAAAACACCTCGGGCATCAGTGGGTGGTTACTTCCAACTCAGGTTGCCTCAACCTTTTTCCTCACCTCAATTTAATCCAAAGGATTTTATTATTTCTCCTAAGAAATACAATCCAAATATACCATTAAATATTGATCTGTTGCCTGGCGATCCATTATTGGAACTTCAGGCAACAGCGATTTCTACTTTAGCCAATACCCAAATTCCCGGTTCTAACCCATGGCTATCAATCATCGACTGGCTCAATGATTTTATTAAACCTATCAGTCATATTTACGATACTGCATTCATTGACTGCAATCCAAGTTTTTCAATTTATACGCAAATTGCCCTCTCTGCTTCAGATAGACTAGTGCTTCCAGTCATGGCCGACGACTCATCCCGAAGAGCATTACAGAATGCATTCTCACTTATATATGGGTTTTACCTACCTTCACCAATATATGCTAAGCATTCGTTCGCAAGCAAACTCAAAGCCGCGAAACGTGATCTCCCAAAAGTTCATCTGGTTGTTAAAAATCGACTCACCCAATATATGGGTCCGGCATCAGCGTATTCAGCAGTACTTGCTTCAATCGATACACAGCTTAATCGTTTATTATCCGACAACCCCACTATCTTTACGTTTGACAGTATTAAGAAAGGTATCTTGGATGTGCGTGACTTCGGAACGACCGGCGTTGTCGCATTCTCAAAGGGACAATCATTCAGCAAACTCAGTGCTGGGCGTCATAATATTTCAGGTAGGCGCGTCCAGGTCAAGGAAGATTATAGAATAGATGCGGTGAAAGCTGTCCATCGTTTGGCAAAACGCCTCTAAGTGTGGGTACGCAATGTATGGGTATTTTTTTATTATTAGCTATAAAAACTGAACAGAAGGCAATTCCGCTATTGTTCGGTAACAAGTTGAAAAACACATAACTAGGCTGACTTCGTTCAGCGCGATTAACCCAAAGTAAAAACTAAGGTGGTAACATTAAGATGACATTACCTCCCAACGATCATTGGTTTAGGAGATTAATTGAACAACAAAGACAAATTGAAAAACTCTTAAATCCAATTTCTGAATCAATGAATGTATATCAAAGGATTATTGATAGCACAAAACTTCCAGCTCTTGGATATCAAAATGCCACTCTCCAAAATATTCATATAAGTGACTATCTTTCGCTCTCAGGATTCTCTGAAAATTACTTATCTTTACAAAAACAAATAGAAAATAGTCTTGGCAGTATTGATTCAATGTCAAGAGAACTTGAAGATATAAGAAATTCGGTCGCTTTTGATTCTATTTTAGAAGCTCAAGAAAATTTGTATAAACTTCAGGATCAGTTTTTGCCCAAAATAGGTATGTTCGAGCCGCCTTCTGTCAGAATTGAATCTGTTCTTGCGGCAGCGGAAGCAACATTAAGACTTTGGAATCCACAAAGTTTTTTCACTGATTTCACTCTTACCTCAGTTGCGGAATACCAGGCTTTTATAAATAGGCAATTCAAATGGTTGCAATATGATAAGGACATAATAGCAGAACGTAGAATTGAAATAACCGAATTATCAGGTGATTTGTTTGAAGTTATCAATACATCTCTTACAATTGGCGAAGCCTTAGAAAGGCAAGGTGGAGAATGCCAAAGCGAAGAGATTATACATGACGAAACATTTAAGAGTGGTATTTATGGTCAAGTCAATCAACACTTAGGATTTGTTTATTCTGACCGTTTTACTGGTAAAATTGAGAAAAGGTTTAATAAAGCAATTCCTGTACGAATATCACACCTTGGATACTCTATCACTGAACAGGTTTTTAGGATAAATTCGCTTTGTGAAAGCAAAGGAGAAACTCCCGTTTTCAAACCAACGTCAAAAACAATGAGGGCTTGTTCAACAATTCCTTCGTTAATAGTTAGTAACGAGACGGAGTTTTATTTGTTAATAGATTATCTTTTTTTCCTCTTATATGAGGGCTCTGGTACAGCTATTAGATTGATTTCTATCATGAATAAATCGTTACTTGACCCTTTATGGAAAGTTAAACATTTGAGATTGGCTGCACGGCATGATATTAATCATGGTTCCAATCGAGAAATTGAGAAAAAGAGAGCCAAAATAAGAGATATTTATTTTTCTCTGATTGCTAAACCCTTACCTACAAAACAAGGTGATTGGCAAAAGGCCCAGTTGCAAATTTACATTGAAATTGATTTGATGCTTCAAAAGGTTATAGAAGAATTTATGGAAGGAATAAAAAAGGGTTAACAATGGCATCAAGAGGGATGCCAAAGAGCGTGGCGGTTTTCCAAGGCCCTGCTCCGCAAAAAGGCTGGCGCTTCTCCGACGTTGGTTACCCAGCATGTTTGGCACCCCTTACGCCTGCCGTTAGCATGTGACACGATGTCGCATAGTTAAGTGTACTCAGGTAGTTACCTGGAGTATCCGGCATGTTCCTGCCGGTCTCTACGCGGGCGTGCTTGCCACGCGTTGCGTGGTTGGTGCGAAGCCCCACGGACAATGTACCGAATTGGGTTCAAATGGTGACAGGCGAACCCCTCGGGGAATCCTCCCCCGTTAAGGGCTGGGGGCGGATGATATGGTGAAGGTATCTGAATGTCTGTAAGCGTCGTAAATGAGCACAGACCTACGAGGATTAATAGGTTGAAGGCCGCTCCCCTGTGTGATTGGCATGTGGTCAGGTTACAGGTCTCCTAACTGCCTGCACGGAACTGTGGTACCACCGGCGTAGAGGCGCACCTAAGTCATCCACAGGATCAACTATGCGGAACGTGGGAACCCAGTCCCGTCGCCCTATGGGCAGGCTAACCACAAGGCAAGCTGTTGGCGGGCTGGAATAGGATGCTGGAAGAAGCGAATGCCGGGCTGTAATGGTAGGGATATCCCGACATATGTGGGACTCCGTAAGGAGGCAGACGTTCAGTGGGTCTCTGTGTGCGCGAAATCTGATTGAATCAGATGAAAGCGGAGAAAGCAATAGACGTCTTCGGATGGTGCGCCCTTCAGTTTTGATTATAATGACAGTCTGTCATTATCGTGAAACAAACGTTAGTTTGCGGGAACCACCACAAGTGGAACCTTTGTAGGTGCTTGAGTGACAGGAAACTGTCACTCACGGTTCTGAGGGGGCTTGGGGCTGGCAACAGCCCCCGGCTACCCGGTGCGTTTTAAGGAAAATAAATGGATAGTCAGACTTTAGAGTCTCTTGCTGAAATGATCTGTGGTGATGAAGGCCCTATTTATCGTACAGGTTCTGAGTTAACGAGATTTTTCCAGCGAGTTGGATTCTCAAATTTCAGTCATGATGGTTCAACTCGAAAATGGTGGACTTTAAGCGTTCTTGAACAGCTCACCGAGAATAACCTCAAGGCTGTTATTTGTCGCCTTGCTGATCCACGGGAATATAGGGGTAACTCAGACCTGATTCGGCAAGCAATTAAAATACTAAATGATATCTTAATGATTGAGGGAATTGAAGTTGAAATTAATGGTATCGAGCCAATTCTCAAAAACATTACCCCTCAGTTCGCTGATGTAGAACAAGAAGAAGAGCTTAAGCCTCTCCCACCCCCAGAGTTTTTGGCCCTGAAGATTGAACCAGGCCTTGGCGAGATTCTTTCCGAAAGGTGGAATGAAACTCAAAAATGTTTTGATAAAGGCGCATTCTTAGCAGCAACAATTTTAATGGGTACCATGCTTGAAGGAATACTCCTTTCGGTGCTTCAAAAATTTCCAAAAGAGGCAAACACCTCTAAAGCTGCACCCATAGATTCAAAAACAGGAAAAGTAAAGTATTTTGCTGATTGGTCACTTTCCGAAATGATAAACGTTGCACATGATGTTGGCTGGATTGATTTGGATGTAAAAAAATTTTCACATTCTTTAAGGGATTTTAGAAACATCATCCATCCATACCAGCAGATGCTTCTCAAAACATTTCCAGATGAAGACACTTGCGGAATCAGTTGGTTAGTTGTGCAAGCAGCAACAAACGACTTAGCCAGAAAATTGATTTAACCCCAACGACGGCATTAAGAGCAACGGCAACAATCGCTGCGTATTACCCCGCGGCGATTATGAGCTCACTTATGGTAACAAAATGGCTTTATATTGATACTGATGTTGGTGATCCGTGGGTTTTGCCAATCTGGAGTGCTGTGAACGATTCAATTGCAGCAAAGAAGGTCGATCCAATTACAAAGGAAGAGAGTGAATTGGGTCTGCATATTTCCACTCGACTTGACCTACTTCCTTATGTCGTCTCAAGGATCAATGACGGGGTTGCCAAGATATACGAAGCCATAAGTGACTTTGGTGATGAATATGTTTCTACTGAAGGGCATCAAGGCTATGCAATGCCATTTCGAGACAAAAGAGATCTTGTGCATATTTTGTTGGCTGATATTGATGCACTTCTTTTTGAAACAAACTCGGTCTGCGAACTAATGACCGCGTTTTTTGAAAAGCTCTATAATCATGTTGGCATTCCTTTAACAAAGAAGGACGAAGCAGGATTGAGGATTAAAAAGATTATAGAGTCCAAAGGATTTGATACAAAATGGTTTCAGGATCTTGATAACCACAGAAACTTTTTTATTCATGAAGGTGCGCCTTATCTTGCGATAGATGTATCAACTGGTCGAAAAGAATACGATCTATTATTCATGAAGGAGAATCTGAAAAGTTTCAAAGACAGCTCTAAGTTTGTGCGATTATCAGAATTAAATAAAATAGTTCAGGGATTCATTTCAGCAAGACATACATTACAGCAACATTTGATTGAGCTTTTTCAGAAGGCGGGCTCATAACCTGCCAGTGCACCAGACCGAAAGGGGCGGACAGCTTTCTCCGCTGCCATTATTGTGCGCCTTTTTCCGGTGGGTTAGCTTTCCTTAAAGTCTCTTACCTCATTGAATTCCCATTTAAATTCTTTTACGGGACGGATGAATCCTACCATTTCTCAAGGAGTATTTTCTTTGTTTCGTCCGCGTTCAAGACTATGGCACAGGTTTCCCAATCAATATCCGCAACCCGGTTGTATTTTTCATCAAATGGGTGTTTTGGGTGCACGGACTCTATGAGTTTTTTGGCTTCTTCGATTTCACCGTTTGCAATGTCGATCCAGACGTCTTCCAAGACATCCGGGATCTGCCCAAACAACCCGAAGATATCTTCCATGCGGCTGGATAACAGATCATGGACACGGTCTTCAACAGACCCTTGATAACGCATATTGTAAACATATACTTCATCGCGCACCTGGCCGATCCGTTGAATACGCCCCTTCCTCTGTTCCAGCCGTGTTGGATTCCAAGGGAGGTCAAGGTTAATGAGGGTCCCGAGTCGCTGTAAATTCAACCCTTCACTGGCTGCATCCGTCCCAAGAAGTAAGCGGAGGTCACCTTTGCCTATTTTCTGCTTTATTTCATCACGTGACGTTTTCCTGAATTCTCCATTCAGCATTATCCCTGAATTTGCCCCGCCAGCATAGACCCCGATGGCCTCATCTTTAAGTTCGTCAGAAAGCTGTTGGGCCAGCCACCAGATGGAATCAAAATATTGTGAAAAAACAATGCAGCCCAGTTCAAGCCAGCCTTTGGAAACCAAATAGTCCAAAACCTTCTTATATTTCGGATCACGGTCCTGATTGGCTTCAAGGGCCTTGAGGCAGCGGTTAAGTTCATTCCTTTCCGCAGCGGTAAGGTCCTTCATGCTGCCGCCAGGGGTCCCATAATCAAGCGGGGTGTCATCATCTTCTTCAAAGAGTACGGCATTGACAATCCGGTTTTCGTTGCCCCACTCGGACAGCATCTTTTCGGTTGTCTGCCGTCCCGCATATATTGTACTCCCGATTCTTCTCAGCAGCAGGGTTTTCAAGAATCCTGCCCCCTTAGCTCTTTTGCTCAACAAGCTGCAAAACGACTCCGCCGCCTGGTAGGCATCATTGAGATAGAGAGGCAGAGGGATGGCGTCTTCCGGGCCTTCGCCGAAGAGTGTCACTTTGACCGGTTTGAGGTATGGTTCCCCTGTTGCGGGATCAATTGTCTGTTCAAGGTAATTACGAGTTCTTCTGACAATATGCCGAAGGAAGGGATTGTGTTCCCTCCCGAATCCAGGGATAACGCTCCTGAGTCGAGTGATTTCGGCAGGCCGCAAATATTCCAGGCTGTCGCCGCCGGCGACGTGATCATCATCTTTTAGCCCCAACGTTTTCCGCAGATTCCTGAAAGCAAGACTTTCAGATTCCGGCGGCATTGGGTTTCTGATCCATCGCCAGGCATCCCCCAGTCCGCCGGGAATTTCCTGCTCGCCCATAACGACCGGTATGGCTCTGTCCGGTTTGTTCCATTCGCTCCATTTCGTCCCCAGCACCATATCATTGCTTATAGCAAGTATACGCAGAAGGTCCCAGGCCTCGATGGGATGAAGTTGAACCGGGGTTGCGGTAGCCAGCAGAAGACTTTTGGTCCGGGAACTGATCTCCCAGAGAAACCGCATTAAATTGTTGGGATCGGCCTTTTCATAAATACTCTGGCTACTGACTTTGCGCCGTCGTGCCCTGTGCGATTCATCAACGATGATACATTCAAATATCATTGATTTGAGGTGTTCGGCAATTTCAGATCTTGAGGTGATCAGACCCTGAGAGACAATACCAACTTTCCGGGGACATTTCTTGATTGATTCCGGACCGTGTGCTGGATGCACGATCCCCTGTTCATCGATCCATTCTTTCCCTGTCCAGATGGCTGAGGGCATCGCCAACAGATCCCGGAGTTCGCCTTGCCATTGTAAGATGAGTTGTTTCGGAACGATGATCAGGCACGGTCTTTCTCCATGAAGCGCCATCAGCATGGCACTCAAGGCGAGTTGAATGGTTTTGCCCAGTCCTACTTGGTCGGCCAAGACAAAACGGGCGCCCCCCTGTAAATGGGCATCATAGGCCAGCTTGATAAAATATTTCTGATGCGCCCATAGTCCGTACTCTTTACGGTATACCGGTGTTTCGACAACTCCTGAAGCCGGATCACTTTCAGGGTCGTCTTTCCAGTCAATTACGGAAACTTCCCGGCGGTTTGCCAGCCGCTTAATATCGGCAACAACGAAATCACTTAGAAGTATAGCAGCTGGGTGGAACCAGAGAGCGTCGAATTCTTCCTGAACCCATTTTACGGCCTCGTCTGATTCATCTTCCCAGACCAGTTCATAATTGAGCTTCCAAGCTGAAAGGCTTTCATTGGTGCTGCCCATGAAGCATGTTTTTCGACCATCCTTGTATCGAATAATCCCAGCCTTGCCGTGAATGAGCCCAAAGGCCTGGTCCGGCAATACCTTGACCTCCATCTTGCCGAATGCCAACAGATTATAGAGACGCCCAAAACGGTCTTTCGCCTTTTCCGGTAGTTTTTCAGGTTCTCCGGCACACCACGACTTGCGCAAGGCCTGCTGGGCCGCCTTTGCCGTGAGCACATCACGTTCCTCAATATCTGAATTACAGACGACCCGGATCTTTCCATCCAGGCTCGCCAGATGTTCACCGGCTACCTCAAGGAGGGATGAACGAAAGAATCCGGCAATCCGGTCATAAGATACGGCGTCTTTTAGCCGTTCATTGATAAAGAAAACATCGAGTTTCTGCCGCCTGGAGGAAAACCTTCTGATCATTCCATCTTATCCTATAATAGGGTTCCAGCGTGATCGTTTTCCACTGCTCCAGCTAAACGCTGAGCAGCGTCGGCATCTTTTTCCCAATGCGGCATGTGGGAAATATGGGTCAGGGCGGCAAGGTAATTGAGTACGGCGACCATCTGTCTGCGCTGCTGCCAATAGGTGGGGACTTCATCGCGCAACCAGTTCAACCCCTGCCTGGCGTCATCGGTCCGTACGGTCTCATGGATGGCAAAGAGGATATTGCGCAGGGTGGTGGCGCCAAACTCCCCACTTCCCAGGCCTGTCTTCTTGAACTCGGAACCGGTCTTGAAACGGACCGCATTGGCCTTGGCCTGGTAATAGAGCCCGGTGTAATCCCGCACACCAAAGCCCTTGGCTAACTCCTGATAGGCCCCGGACCGCGCCTCCATGTTTTTTTCCAGCTCAAGGCCTTTCAGATAAAGTCGTTCTGGGGCGACGAGGACTTTCCAGTAGCGGGTCTCAAGCCCCTTAGGGACCAGATGATCAGAAGCGATTTCCACGGCGCGCTTGATGACCTGCTCAAAGGCGGATGTTTCACCGGCCTGCTTCTGCCGGAAGAGTTCGTGCCGGATGTCGTGACCTTCGATTTCACTGTAGCTTGTGAGTACCCGGAGGGCCGCGGCATAGGCGGCCAACTGGTAGTCAGTGTCTGCGAAATTGGGGTCCTCCTTGTCATCCAGGGTCAGCATCTGGTCAAGCTGGCGGCGGACTTCATCCTCGATTTCAGGATAGAGTTCATCAAGAAAGGAGGTCTCGTTGGTGGTGCGTTTGCGAAGAATGAGAAGGACGGTGCCCTGGACGTAGTTGCCTTTCTTAAGGCCGGAGGTGGTTTCCGTACCAATGGTCCATGCGGCGGTAACTCTAAGGCCTGCGGCCCAGAGGATCATGGCCAGATCAGCCCAAACTGAGGCATCCTGGTGGGTGAACATGACGAGCTGGAGGCCGTTTTCCGGCATGTGGTTGGTGAAGTTCCTGTAAATCTCTATCATTGATTGCTTGAAGTCCTCACCTGACCCTTTGACGGCTAAAGCACTTCGGGGATCTGTGTACCATTCTGGAAATATTCGGGGAATGTGTTTTTCCTGCCACGATAAGAAAAAATCTGTCAGTTCATGATAATTGATGGCGTCTGCATACGGAGGGTCAGTAATCCAAATATCGTTATTCTTGTTTACTTGCCTCGCATCAATTAGCTCAACATCACTTAAATCAAGGTCCACATTTTTAGGCTGAAGATTCAGGAAAAATGTCCCTTTTAACAGGCTCAATCCTTTACCAGCATAATTATACAGAGTATTAAATGCCTGGTTGTAAAAAGTTTGCGCTATAGATTCACGAGCAGCTCCTACCCCCCAACGACACAATTTACTATCCCAATCAGAAATCTTTGACAAACCCAGTAAAATGCCAATATCTGCTTTCTTAGCCTGAAAAGATTGACTAATTAAACCGTGAACCAACAACTGTCTCGGGGTGAATAAATGATGCCAATGGGTCCAGCCTCGTTCACGGATTGGCTGATCAGTATTGTAACCACGTTCAATTGCCCTACTTGGAATAAACCCTTTCTCCTGCCAATCGGCAAAACGCTCTTTAAGAAGTTCTAAAACCTTCTCTTCTCGTGCTAAATCATTAGTACCAACTGATCTGAAATGACGACGTGTTTTCTGTATCATTTCACCTCGATGATTTTTTTTCCAGTATTTTTCGACCCACCTGATACAGTAGAGCCGCTCTTGGAAAACATCATCAGGGCTTGGTGATAAATCATCATTGGTCCACAATCTAAGACCATATTTTGTGTTACCTTTCTCACCTTGCCTATCTCCACGCAGACCAGAGAGTGAATAATCCATACCACACGATGGACAGCGCATTTTGCCATTGGATAATGTCCCGCTACTTTTTGCTTTCTTTATCTGTTCTGATGTTGCATTGTTGACGACATCAATAGTAAAGTTCCTTTTTTCTTCATTTAACTTGATTTCAGCGATTACTTTGCTCGTCGGGCCTATTACCCATGTTGTAGCAAGTGGCACAGTTATCTTGCAGGATGGACATACTACCTCTGTACAATATAGAAAAGCATCCGCACGCCAACCTTGATTATTATGCTCGATACCCCATTCGATAATTTGTTGATCTGCCGATTCAAATGCTTTGATTTGAGATTCTTTTACCTCTTCTTGAAATTCCTTATTCCCTCCAACGACATGGATGGCTGACCACGTTAATAAGGCGCCAAATGGATTAAGATCAGAGCCATAGGCTTCACATCCAAGGAGTGTCGCTTCAAAGGGGATGGAGCCGCCTCCACAGAAGGCATCCCCCACCCTGGGCACATGGCCGAAACAACGTTTTCCCAGTTCAGCCACAAGCTCCTGAAGACAGGTGGCATCTGTGCCAAGATGTTGGTTTATCTCCTGCCAAGTGCGCTCATCCGGACCCTCAAGATGCTCAGGACGATTGCAATGGTTCAGCTTTTCATCATAAGACATGCGGTCAAAGGCTTTGCGGGTCAGAGCTTCCTGTTCTTCAGAACTAAGCCCTTCTGACCACGAACTTTTTGGTTCTCCGGTTTTATCGATAATCAAGTCCTGCCACTCTTCATCGGTCAATTTGGCTTGGATTACCTTCGGGGGTATTGATTTTGATTTTCTACGCCACAAACCTTCATCATCCATGGTAAGAATTTTTAGAAAAATATCCCTGTCTTTATTTGGGTCGTTTGAAACTGGCATGAGCATTCCGATAATGGAGGCTCTTACTAAGATCAACGGTTTTCTTCCCCACCATTTACCCAAACCCGTCAAGGTTTGACTTTGAACAGCCTTTCTCTCCTTATAGCTCTCCTTGGAAACCTTGGAGACCGGAAATTGCTCTTCTATAAAAACACGATCATCCATCTATTCTCCCTTAAAATCAAACAGGGGATACGATCCATTTTTTCCTAAAAACGATAGATTAAATTCGCTTCTTCGGTTTTTTAATGCGGTATCTGATATGGGATTTTCAGTCAATGCAAACCGTACGGCCTTTCGCCATCCTTTCCCCCGTCCATTGACAGCATGCCCAGTTGAGGCATTGGTCATGGTATAAAGCCACCAGCGTTCTTCAGGAACTAGCCCCAACCAGTTTCTGACTGCCGTGCTGATCAATACAGGATCGCAATCTTCAATGGCCCACGCCAACAACACCAGCTCTTTTCCCAGTGAACGTTCAACAGGGACCTGCCCCGCCTTCAACCATTTACCGGTTTTGACCCCCAGGGACCTCAATCGTCTATTGAATTCCGCTTTTGTTTCCTCGGCGATTTCATCCCATATGTATCGGCGTAAAACAACCTTTACCTGGGCGTTTTCATCATTTAACGAGACGTCAATCTGTTTGTCTTTTCCAGACTCCCGCCACTCAAAATGCTCTGAAATCAGCACATCGGCCCCTTTGGCTCTGGAAGTCGGGACGGTCACCAGAAAGCAGTGTTCGCTCAGTTCCGGGATAAACCCGAAGCCAAGGACTTTTTTCTGTTTGGTGTCTTTTTTAACCTTATGGCTCACTGAATCGCCTCACCAGGCTGTAGCTTTGTCTTGGCATCCGCAATCCAATCAAGGAGGAACTGGCCCCTTTCAAACTCGATTCTTTCTATGCTTAAAAATATTTGGCTCCCAGACATCACACCTTGAAGCTGTTTAACGAGTCTTTCAAAATACTCACCATCAAGAGAAAAATTAGGAGCCGCGCTATAGCTGATATCCTGTTTTTTATCATTTGCCCGGACATCAATGATTACGCCATACGCAATGCCGCTAAATTTTTTCAGACGTTCCATGAACTCAAAGGCAGCACGGGTAGTAAGATTATAATGCCGCCTTTTCCACTTTGCAGGTTTGCCAGGGTCAAGCTTGACGGTCTTTGTCTTGTATTGTTCGATCTCAATCTTTTCCTGGGGAGAGACAACCCCACCCCTGTCGGCTACTGCCAAAACAAGCCGGCAATCCTTTGGAACAGGAAAAGGGGCGTCATAGGTTGCCCCAAGAGATTTAGGGTCTGAACCGTTGGTCGTATAGCGAATATCACCTCTGGGATAGTTCTTTAGTTCAACCATCCAGTCGTCACCCTGCTGGTAGACCCCATATTTCAAATTTATGGTGTTTTGCCAGGTCTCTGCTTTTCCCTGTTCATGCTTTCCCTTTGAGTCCACACAGATAAATTTTAGCTTCAACTCCCTGGTCTTGAACCCGTTAAATGCCTCCACCCGCATCGAAGATTTTGTCGGGTCTGTGTCGCCGATCTCATAGTAAACCGTATCACCGTGGACAGGGGTTATTTTCAGCGTCGCCTCCCCGTTGTCGTCGTTGCGGCTGATTCGCTGGATTTTCACTTCGGTTTTAGGGGGTGGAAATGGGCCTTTATTGATATAGCCGCCCTCATCCCGCCAGATATCTTGGCTGATGGCAGTACTTCTCAAATTGGCTAAGGCATCCGGGCGATGGAATTGCCAGGTGGTAAGGGTTGCGGCACGTCTTTTAATTTCCGACCAGGGAGCGGTCTGCTGGCCCCCAAATAACCGTGCTTCACACTTCTTCCGGAAGGTATCGCTGGAAATATCGTTCGTGAATTTTTGCAGCTTTTCCAAGGTATTCCGGATGAGGGTCTCCCCATCGAATTGGTTGTCTTGAAACTGAATGCGGCAGTCCGTGGACCGGAACCCGTCTTTTGAGGGATAAGAAAGGGTAGTAAACGTCTCCTGAATGGAGCTTCTCAAACTGAGAATTATTTTGTCCTGACTGACAAAGGCGCGTTGCCGCTGGGGATCGTTATCAGGGAGCCTTTCGGCATCGAAATCCGTAAGGATGGATTGAATTGCTCGATATTGGGCTGCCTGCTCAACAACCCGGGTGAGTGTGTCATGACTGCCGGTGAGGAAGACAACTCTGTTCTTGTATTCAATATCATTGGCAAACTTGTCCCATTCTGGGGCGAGTCTTGATTGGCTGGACGGCATTGATGTGGGTTCGGTAATAATCAGAGTGACTTTTTCTGCCTCCACATCTACCTCGTCCAGGCCCGGGAGAATTTCAACCTTCTGGTAACAGTCTTTCAAACTTGGATTGAAAAGAGAAGCAAGGTATGTCCGTAATTCCTTAATGCAAGACTGTCGGTTGTAGGAATCCGCAAGGGAATGGAGCTTGGCAGCCAGATTTTGGGTATTCTTGTAGAAGAGGCGACCATCCTGGCTGACATGTATATACCAGGCCTGAGTAGGGAGATAATCGACGATATCTTTTTTTACCTTGGAGATATCGCGCCCCGGCATGCAAAGATACCCCATGATGTCGCTTTCACGCAGACCGTGGGTCGCCCCCGGGATGTTGGCAAGAGAGGCGATAAGAATAAGTTTTGATACATCCTGGGCATCTGAACCCGAACCTAATTTTACATCCAGTTCTTCGGCAACTGAATGACCATCTTTGGCTATATCATGGGTAATGGCTTCGCTTAGGGTAGGATTGATTCCTTTTATCTCAGACAACACCTCATCATTGTTAAGGTCGATATCATAGGGATGGATCAGCTTGACCTCCGAGGCACGGCCTGCATCATACATCCTCGATACAATGATCCGCATCATACGGATCAACCCCCTGGTTTGCTGGAAGCCTGGATTTTCCTTAAACCTGCCGTAGAGATCTCTAAGGGAAAAATGAAACGGGTAGGACTCTATGATCTGGGCGGCATAGGAATCGGGCGAGGCATTGGTAACATCCATTTCCTTGGCATCCCGGACGGCCTTGGCATACTCATTGGCAATACCCTTAATTATTTTCTTGTCAGGCAGGACTTCAAAAAGCCTTGTCCGTAAAATGTGATAAAGCTCATCCCCAAGGGGATTTACCGGCTCTATCCGCAAAGCCGAGCGATTGGTTTCCCCTTGGAGGTTGTTAAGCGCCTTATTGATTTGTTCTGTACCGCCTTCATAGGAAGCCGTCAGGTCAGAAATAACAACGCAAACGTTTGTTAGCTCCGCTTTATTGACGGCCACAAGGAGATTGGATAAGGCTGTCGTCGTGACAACGGAAAGATCACTGTTGCCTATATCCTTGGATTTGGCATAATCCATGTAAGGCGGCAGTTCATCCAGGAGAATAATGGTGGGTTCTCCTTTTAAAAGATTGATCCATGCGGTTTCCCCGGGGGCTTGCAAAGGAGAGTAATAATCTTTGAAAAACTCTTTTTCCCCGAGCTGGTCAGCGATTTCACCCCAAATGCCCAACGGCGCATCGGACTGTCGCCCGGTAAACCCAACGACCCTTATAGGTCCTAATCTGGAACCAGGGCCATTATCGCCAAGGATTCTTGGCCGTAGAGCGGGGTTCTTGGCCAGCAATCCAAGGGCGATCATAACATGTGTCTTTCCACCTCCCATTGCCTGGGTGAGCAGAAAGGTGCTTGCCTGATCACTGACACCCTCAAGACGATTGAAGGTTTTCTCAAGAAGGGTCTTCATGCCGGAAGTAACGAAATTCTCTTCAAAAAATTTCTCCGGGTCTATTTTGCCTTCCAGCAGATCCGATAGATCCAAAACCACATCGCGTCTTTCCTTATTGAAAACGCTTTTTCTCGGTGTGCATGCTTCCTTTAGGAACATCGCTTACCTCCGGTGCCAGATTATGGACCTCTTTGACCACTATACCGTCACCTTGAATAGAATTTTACCGAAAATGTTTAGTTTTTTAATGACACTCAAAACAGCAATCGCCATCTGAAGTCCTGTAGCCAAGGCAAAGTTAGGGTTGCTTTAAGACCTTCAATGCTTTGTTGGTTCTGTTCCATATGCCTTATTACTCTGAGAAATAACAATTGTGCTATAAAAAGATAAGTTCACGCCCATGCCGGGCATACACAATCGCATTCGCTCGGACAGCAAAAAGCACCGCTCGTTCCCCCGCAAGAGTTATGAGAAACTCATGAAAATAAATCCGGCTCAAAGCGTTTTACTTCCCTGAGCAGTCTTGCCACTAAAGCAATAGCAGCCTCAAGGTCTGACTTGTTTAACA
>Ga0209121_10003424_pt1 | contig 15378 bp, 43 predicted proteins | sample Cruoilmetagenom3_FD_187292 | JGI IMG/M metagenome (GOLD analysis project Ga0209121, IMG submission 187292) | Oil polluted marine microbial communities from Coal Oil Point, Santa Barbara, California, USA - Sample 3 (SPAdes) (version 2) | ecosystem: Environmental > Aquatic > Marine > Oil seeps ...
AATTGAAGTGTATACAAACCCTATACATGAAGATGAGTGTGCCATAATAATTGCGCTAGATTATGAAGACACAGGAATTGACGCAACTTCATGGATTAGCAAAGATGAGGCTCTATTGTTAGCAAAAGCAATAACTGAATATTACAAAAGTGAGGAATAATGTTAGAAATTAGCAAAGATCAATTAGAAAAATTGCGACTTGGGTTTAGACCAGCTAATATATGTAAGGACTGGAATGATGAAACCATTATTGAAGGACTTGCATCAATATTATGGTTGACGTTGTCGGCACAAGAGGATTGGCTAATAGAAAATGAGGAAGAATGACAAACGGAAATAAAAACCTACAGTATTTCTGTTTGGGGGTATTAACGGCAATACTGAGTTGGTGCATTTATACCTTGTATTACATTCTTAGCAAGCCTGTGTCGTCAACAAATGTCATTGATGAGAACGCTGAGTATGAAGCCTGTCTCAAGAAGTATTCGGAAGCGGTGATATCTTTAGAGAAAAAACAACAAAGATATCCTCTTGATGAATGGTGGTCGGGGGACGAGGCTCAAATGGCTAATATCTGGTATCGTGATCATCCCCATTCCCTAGATGATTGGGCAAAGGAATCAGAATGAGATATAAACATAAAAATCTTAAGAAGGCGACGATTCTCACGGAAATTACTCAGTGTACTAAACATATAGTCAAATGTCCTTATTGTGAGGGTGAGCTACAAGGATATTTTGGTGTATATTCTGTCGTTGTCGAATGTCCCAATTGTCATAAATTCTTTGAATTAGATTGGGAAGGGTAATCTTTTACCTATTAGAAAGGATGAATGATGAAAAAACGAATTTATGGAAAATGGGTTGGTAATCTTAGTGATGTTCCAGAACAAAACTCTACTCCGAATGTGTATTACATTGATGATTGGCAGTGCCCGGAGTGCGGGAGCTACAATGTGGAATTAATTGATGGAAAACATATTTGTTGGGAGTGTGATTATGAGTGGCAAGAAAGTGAGGAATAAATGGAACTTACGCATACAGAGGCATTCTATTTTAAATGGAAAAACCACCGTTTTCAATCTTCTACTCTCAAAACTGAGGAATTTCTAAGGTTTGCAAGAGAATTTAAGCGCGCCATTAGTTATGAACTGCCTGAAAATATGACCATTTCTTTTATGGTCGGGCACTTCTACATAAGCGGTTTTTTCAAGAATGAAACTACCCAAAAGTACGCATACTTTTCAATCTCTGATGTTAGATTTTTCCAAGACTCATGGGTTAACGATGTCTTGATAAGAACAGCAAAGGATGACAAGGATTATAGCGGAGGCAAGAATCAATCGGTTTATCTTGTAAACCTTGTTAAGCGTGCTAAAGAGATAACAGAATAAGTTGCTAAATGAAAATACAAGTCCTAAATAAAAAGATAAAGGACAAGCTCAAAAAGCTTGCTGAAATGACAGATGAAGCGAAACAAAGTGAGGAATATAAAAATTTCCTCATTTTTTGTTCTAAGCTTCATCAATATTCTTTTAACAATCAGTGGCTAATCTACATGCAATCTCCTAATGCTACACATGTGGCGGGATATAAAGCGTGGCCTAAGAAATTCAATCGACATGTCAAAAAGAATGAAAAGGCGATACATATTCTTGCACCGCACACTTATGGAACAAAAAACAATAAAGGTGAAGAGGTAACAAAAGTAGGCTTTCATAGCACCTGTGTATTTGACATTTCTCAAACAGAAGGAGAGCCTGTTCCAAAAGCCCCAGAGTGGAAATCTTTAGAAAAAGACAAAGAGTTAACACAATATCTAAAAGATTTCTGCAAGGGAAAAGGAATACAAGTTACCACAGAAGAACTTGAAGGAGAAACACAAGGATTAAGCTATGGCGGAAAAATTAAACTATCGCCAGAGGCAGGAACCAAAACATTTGTACACGAAATAGCTCATGAATTATTACACCAAGGGGAAGGAAAAAAGATACTAAGTCAAATAAAAGAACTGCAAGCTGAAAGTGTAGCTTTTGTTGTAAGCACTCATTTTGGCTTACCTAGCAGCGGTAGCAGTAATTACATCGCTTTGCACAACAATAGTTCTGACAATTTCAAGGCAAGTATTTCTGTAATTAGCGGAGCTGCCAAAGAAATAATCGAATATGTAGAAAGAAATCGAACATGAGAATACTAAAGATTCGTGATGTTGGAGATCATTATTGTGAACAGGTTATTCCACAAATAAGATTACAGGGAAAGTGGTTACAAAAAGCAGGCTTGGTTCCAGGTAAACATGTTCAAGTTAGTAACCCTAAGTCTGGAACTCTACTAATAGAGGTAAAGAAAAATGTATAAAAATCCATTAACTATAAAAGATGTTCGGAAACACATAAAGAGTTGTCTTAGATATAAAAAGCGTTATGATTGGCTAGGCTTCGTAGAAAACAAAGATCTTACCACAATCGACGATGTTTCACAAATTCTCGACATTGCTTGGGACGATCCATTTCCGTTTATCCCTGATGATACAGATATTGGGATAAAAGAAAAGGAAGAAAAAGGCTAAGGGCAAATGTTTTCTCAAAAGGAGAAATCAAGATTTGTGGCTTGGTTCATAATTGCACAGATACTAGATATTGTAATGACATTAATTTGTGTCTACAAACTAGAAATGGAGGAAATAAATCCACTTATCAATTTTATTTCCCTAGAAAAGTTGATTCTTGTAAAACTCTTCGGAATTAGCTTTTCAGTTTACCTAATGACAAAGTACATAAATTACAAATTAGTACTTCAAGCTGTATGTAGTTTTTCCTCGGCTGCTGTTATTTGGAATACCATAAATATTATTGTGGAATTAGTAGCAAGGAGTTAATAAATGGCAGAAATGAAGCGGTTTAGTGTATGGTTGGCACACCAGGTGTATGAAAGAAAATATAGTGACAAGATAATAATGGAGAGCATGAAAGCCATATGGGGTGTTACAGACTGGAATTGGGCACACGATCAAATTACTCGAGTGCGCAATGACCCTAAGTTATTTAAAAAGATGAGGAGCTAAAATGGAAGAGAAACAATTTAAGCTGGATCAAAGAATTAGATCCTTTATTGACATTGATTGGATATTATTCAATGGAGGGCAACTAAGTTTTGGGAGTTATTACTTATTTTGGAGAGAGGAACAAAATCCGTTCGACGATAGCTGGGGATATGTTATAGTAAATGGGGAAGGGAAATATATTGCGGGCAATAGCCATGATCTACAAACGGCATTAGCTAGATTAATAGGATTAGTTACAGAAAGAGAAGTTTTTGAAGACATTCCGTTCTAATTTTGTGGTATAATGAAAGTGCTTTCATATGAACATAAGAGGAGATGAAAAATGCAAGGTCCAAAGAGAGGATGCGGAAAAAGAGTAGCAGGGGGAGCTTATTTAACGACTAATTTAAGTCCATTCGGGACACCTATTGATTACTTTCTGTTTGATCCACCATGGATACCAAAAGACAAAGAGGGGAATGCTCATTACCCTGGGGCTGTTGGACTTCAGTATTTACAAGATCCAACTGATTCCTCAGTATTCCATGTGTGGGATTGGATAGGAATGCAATACTACCCTACGTTCCCAGATTTCTGGGAGGAAACGCGTAGGCTTGGTCTAAGCAGACGCATAAGCAGCAAAGCAAACTTTGATCTAATTAACACAAGTAGCAGACTTATAGGTTTTCACAAATTAGGAATGCTTAAAGGAAGCGCCAGGTTTGTTAAGAAACTTGTAGAAAACCTTGTTCCTAATACTGGAATGAATGGTTGCCCTACACAAATACACTATAACACTAAGAACAAGAAATACTATGAAGAATTTTGTACAAGTTTGCTCTGGCAACTTGTTGATATCTCTAATGATAAAGAAAGGTTACATAAAGTTCTATTGCCACGCTCTGACGGAAGCAACGGTGAATTCTGGGCAGCAAGAGTGCCAAGTTGGATTAAGAAATATAAAACAGAGTGGTTACCTGCAGCAATGTTCTGTTTACCTATTCAGAGAATAGAAATTGTTGAAGATCCCGTTGGCGGTAAGCATGAAGAAACAGTAATGAACATAGAAAATAGTATTACAAATATGCCATACTTTTTAGTAAAAGAATAATATGGCTGATCAATTAATACATTACTGTGTCACTGTAAATAAACTAGATGGAACTCTAGGAGCATATGTTTGGACTGAAGCTGAATCACCAGAGCAAGCAAGATATCAAGTACGACATGAGAATCTCTTACTAGAAACCTTTTGGGATAACAAGCAACCAATGAAAGAGTGGGAAGTAAGAGATACTGATATCGGAAAGCAAATGAGTTTATTGGAGAAATAAATGAAACGAACAAAAGAATGGTGGGCAAGATTAACATCTGATGAACGCTCTCATCTTGTATTTATTGAAAAACACCACAATGAATTAGCCTGTGGAAGTGCATATCTCCCCGAAGGCGTTAGAGAGTGTCCCGCCTGTGGACAGCTATCACATTATGGATTATGTGACTATTGTAGTGGTAAGCAAGAAGAATACATTAACAAAGCGAATAAGGAACAATAATGTATCCAACTCCACGCGTGGAGAGAAAGAGAAAATAAGAAGTGAAAAAATCTAAAGCAGAAAAACTATTCTCCAAATATATAAGAAAGTGGGTAAATAAAACGTGGCTTGGATGGTGGAAAATTGATATTATTTATCTTGGATTTAAAAAATATTCAGAGTTAGATGTAAAAGATGCATATCACTCGGTTGCTCTTTGTCACACAGATTGGAAATATTTAACTGCAACAATATATGTGAATTCAAAAGTTCTGAAGAATTGTGATGACATAGAATACATTGCGGTCCATGAACTTATGCACATATTCCTTAATGAAACACAAGAAGATGGTATAGAACATGAGGAAAGGGTTGCTACAATACTAGCACGCTCTTTTATCTTTCTTAATAACCAGAAAGTGAAGAAAAATGAATGAAGTTACCGTTGCCCATAATGGTGTCCACACAAAAGCCACTTGCCAAAATTGTGACTTTAGAACAGATTTATTATGGGATGCAGAAGATTTCTACTGGAAAGTAAGAAGACATGTGGAAGATACGGGGCATCATGTTATCGTTGAAACAACAATATCAACTAGTTATAAAGTTGATAAAATAAGAGGAAGCGAAAAAACCTAACCAACTACATAGAAATGGAGTGTAAAAAAGATGGATTTACAAGAATATAAAAAGATGCTAAGGGTAAAAAAAGGATATTTAGAAAAGGTTTTACAAAGAGGAGGAAATAGTGGCGTAATGGAATATATGCGGGGACAGAAAACTGCCTATGAAAGGATACTTGAGCTGACAAATGAGGTAAGCACTATTGCCAACACTATGAAAGTAGATATAGGCAAATTCAATATGTATCTTATTGACCTAAATGATGTAGTCGACCCAAAAGAAGTCGAAGAGGAAATTGAAGAATTGATTGACGATCGATATTCCTGCTTATGCTCAGTTAAACTTGTAGACAGTACAGAAGTCGATTGGCATGATGGTATTAACATTAACCAAAATGATCTTTTTACACAAGATAATATTGAAGAATATTTTACAATAAAGGAGGAATGAATTATGGCCCAAATGAATTTGCATGAACTTGAAGAACAGTTAGGATTTGAGTACACAAGATTGGAAGGAGCGATAATAAAATATCGCGAGGGAACAGAACGCATTCGTGTTGCAGAAATGGCGCTAAAGATGAATATTGCTAATGCCCTTTATAATGGAGATATTATAGGCAAAAACCAAGCCATACGGGATGCAGAAGCTAAAGAACTATTTGTGGGGCAATACAACCTTATCGAGAACGAAAAGAAGATTAATTCTCAGCATTCTCTTGAGTACGAAATTGCACAAATCAAGGTTGCTTATCTAAGAGCAATATTGCGAATAAAAGAATTATCGCAAATAGAATGAGTAAGATAATCCTTGAGGATGGAACGGTAATGCGGTTACAAGAATACACTGCTAATAAGGAGGATTATAAGGCTTATCAAGTGCCTCCACGCTCTCTAAAATCCCCCAGGGCGGCCCCAGAGCCCCTAAGAGCGAAAAATAGTGTACATGCCTATATAGAAGGTAGACAAGCCATAGATTTAGTCCCAGATGCAGAAACACCAGAAAAGTGTATGGAATTACATGAAGAAGATTATAGTGGAGAAAGGTTATGAAAAGAATAACACAAACAGACATAGAGATATTTAACTATCTTGTTAAATATAAGGCATCCAATGGGGGCAACACACCGACCATAAGGAACATTATGTATAATACCCCAGTGAACTCTACCAGTGCGACAATCTATTGTTTAGATAAGCTTCAGCTTGCTGGGTTTCTTTATAGAAAACCAGGCAAACAATATATCCGTATAAAGGGAGAGATCTACTCATTTCGGCAACTATATGATAAGCCACAGAAAGGAAAAGTTTTACCATGAATGAATCAGAATTTCGTGCTTTACCAGACGGCAAGGTATTTGCTCGTGGTGTTGTTTTAGACGGACAGCCATACTTCAATTTTGACCGTAAAGAACGAGTACTAAAGTGGGTAGCAAAAAAGGGATATGCTCGAGATTGGGCAATATATCTTGGGCTTCTTGATTGGACCTGGGACGAAGTAGAAAGACAAGGTAATAAGTTGCATACAGAGAAACTTATTAGATATCTTGTTCCGTGCAGCGTAAGTGTTATTATGCTCTATAGGTCTTAAATGGAAGAGACTCTAAAACAAATCAGGAAGCACCTAACCACAATTTCAATATTACTTAAGGGAATAGATAAATCAAAATTGACTTCTACACAAAAGAATTTCTTATCTAATATTATGGTGTTAGGCAGATTGCTATGGGAAAGCTTAACTAAACTAGAGGATAATCAGGAGTGATAACTAATGAAAGGATTTTCAGCTACCATCAAAGGCGGAGGAACAATGACTAAAATAGAAGCGCATAGATTCGGCTCAAGAGCATATACGCAAGGGCTTAATAGAGTCCCTGTTGCGGATAGAGATTTTATGAGAGGACTTGAAAAGGCAAAGAAAGTTAATCCTCTTCTTGAGTCTTGGCTAAGAGGATGGGATAATCAACATATTATTGATGAGCTAGGATTTGAATAAAGTGTGGCAAAGAATATGGACTACTGGAAGGTATGGCTGGCATGAAGTATCAGAAGAATTTGTTAATCATCAGCTTTATACAAAGGAAGGTAAGGAAACTCTAAGACTTCTTAAGGAAAGTCCTGGCAGAATTGTTAGACTCTCGAGGTGTTCATTGATTAGATGGAAGGAATAAAAGATGGAAAAAGAAACCTTTTTACAGCTCGTTGACAAATTGCTAGATATCACAGTAAAAGAAATAAGAGAACAGGCAAAGAGTATTCTAAAGAGCGGTTGCCTTGATCTAGAGGAAGAAAATACCTATTATTTACCCAAGTGTTTCCTTGCCGCAGCATTGCGAGATCAGGCTAAACAATGGGAACCATTAACTATAGCAGGTAAAGAAGAGTCCGCAAACATAGAACTATTTTTATAAAGGAGAAAGAATGACCATATTGAAAATCGATTATGAAATAGCTCAATTAATATCAAATGAGGATGGCTGCCTTACCCTAGATGTACCAAGTTACGGAGATCCAAGAATTATGGCATCTTTAACTCTAATAAATAAGCAAAGTATAAAATCGTCAAAGTACCTGACTGTTACAGCAAGAAACAAGATTGAGATTGGAAGAGAGCTTCGGTAGTGAGATATATAGATGGCAAGCCAGAAGATGTTCCAAAACTACTACGTGAAATAAAGAAGCAGGCAGAGCTTTACCAATTGATTTACAAAGACAGAACAATTCAAATTCAGATTTTGCCTATGACGTATGACTTTATCAAAATGTATCTAATCGCAAACGAGAATGCAGTATTCACAGAAGAAGAGTCAGAAAGAGAAAATAAAGAAGAGAAACTATTCGGTTTTCAGTTACATAAAAATAGATGGCTGCATGGCAGATATGCCATTGCGGTTCTAGAGGAGGAAGAAGAAATATGGACGAATACATAAAAATGCAAGAAGAAATCAAGGTTATTCCACTAAGCATGTTACCAGATAAACTTGAGGGGCCAGAACCAACCAGTGAGCTAATAAAATCTATTCAAGATTTCAGCATGATCTATCCTATAATTATCTCTATCGATCAGGATGGGAAACAAGTTGTAGTAGATGGTAGGCGCAGGATTAAAGCTTGTCGTATACTTAAGCTAGATACTATTAAGGTTATTTATTATGAGGGTTTAGAGTACGATGATGAAGCAGCTTGGGCACTAATTTTAAACAACCAGCGATCCGATAATCCAGTTACGGAATATAAATATTACTCTCAGTTAGCACAAACGCAGGACTGGGATGAGATAAGAAAACAGTACGGATTTAACAAAAATCACGTGCAAAAAATCCTAAGTCTTGGTAAAATTAAAGAGCTTGACACCTTCAAGGAAGCATACGAGAAAGGACTAGTAGCAGCAACAACTCTATTTGAGGTTGCAAAACTTGGAGAAGAACGTCAAGATTATATAGAAAAGGTACTGGAGACAAAAGGAAAACTTGCACTATCTGATGTCAAAGAAGCTAAGCGTATCAAGCAAAAAGAAGCAATAAGTGTCATGCCTCAACTAACACCTGTGGCAGAAATGCCTAAACAGGAGACTGAGATATTCTGTTTCGCTATTGCTAAGTCGGGCGAAGATGTTGCAAAGCTCTACACCAATGGAGAAGAGGCTTATAAAGCAATGGCCGAGATAGCTGGCTCCAGGCTATTCAAAGTATTCGAGATATAAAAATGAAAAAGAAAAACATTGTTATTGAGGTTGAGGGTGGAGTAGTACAAAATATTCATTATATTTATTTCTTTCTTGGCGATATTCAGTATTCCGTTCTTGACTGGGATATGCCTGATGAAATAATGTTTCGCCAAGCTGGTCTTAGTGGTACATTAGCTGAGTCCTTTGCTAATCGAATTAGAAAGGGCGAAAGTAGACAAGATATTGGAGAAGAAGCTATTTCTATACTTTTAGGAGGAAGTAATGACAATCTATGAAGTAGACGCAGAGGAAACCGTATATTATACTTTGTTTGTTGAAGCAAACTCAGATTTAGAAGCAGAAGATATGGTTAAGCAATTTGGGGGTGACCTAGATTCAAAGATAGTTGATGCCGATTATTTTGAGGTAACACAAGTTATTGTTTCTACTCCAGAAGAGGTTTTTAATGGGCTTATTACAAAGGAGGATTGTTATGAGTAAAAAAGTATTTGAGGTACGAGCAACCGAGAGAATTGTTTACAGCTTTTTTGTTGAAGCAGAATCCGAAGATAAAGCAACCGAGATAATTGATCTGGGAAATCATGAAGCTATTAGACGCTGGGACGAACATGTAGAAAGTTCTTATGATTTTGAAATAGTTCAAGTTCAAGAAGTAGACCCTTCATATGCATTCACGAGCATTATTAAGGAGAAAAAATGAGCACCATTAATAAAGCAGAGGAAATGATTAAGTTTTGTGCACCATTTATCAATGCATTAGAAGATGAGCAAGTAATCCTTAACGGTGGAGGCTATCTTATAGAAGGTAGTCAATGCGAGAAAGAGATTTACTATTGTCCCTTCTGCGGCAAGGAACTTGAGGATTATACCGATACCCAGAATGAAATTGGGTGAAATACCATGGAGACATAATATGGAGGAACACAAAGGAAAAAGAAGGTGTATAAGGTGTGGGAAATGGAAAAGCCTTGGTCACTTTCCTGATAACTGGAGGCACAAAGTAAACATTTGTCAAGACTGTATTAACTCTTATGAAAGAGACTTCCATGAATTAGGAAGAGAGAGAAAAAGAAGAAATGAGAAAGAAAGCAGAGCTCCGCGTCAGAAATATAGCTAACCATTATGGTTGGTTTAAGCATAAATATGGAGATGTGCGTTATTGCATCCATTGTCATATGCCGCTACCCAAGTCGGAAAATGCACCAGATTTCTACATAGCTCCTATTGGCACTTGGGTGGAGGCAAAGAACAATGATAGCACGGGGACTTGGAAATGTGGAGAAATTATGGAAGGGGGAGCAAGAAAGAATCAACGAGAGTTCCTAGACAAAAACGGGGGGTGGTTATTTATTGAGTTAGCAGATGGCAACGCACCAAAAAATGCTGATGCTTATCTTGTGCCTTGGGCTTCGTGGAAAACAGATATCGAGCCCATTCTTAATGAAAATGACATGAAATCAATCAGAAGGCTAACAACTTACAATAAAGATGGAATGGTAAGGCGCCCCGGTGCAGACTTTCTTCTCGAAGCATACCAACTAAAATGGGAAAGCAAAACTGGGTGGATCATTCCTGGTAAACACACATTTTGGAAGGTATACCGAAGTAAACTCAAAGAACAACTAATATTTGTTAATCAGGAGATAGCGAATGGCTAATAACGTTATAGACTCAATTCAAATGGTTGACATGGACAAAGAGATTAAGACCAGTAGAATTCTACTGGATGACTATGATGGTATTGAAAGAGACCTCTGCATAATACTTGTCCAAGGATACTTTAGAAACATTCTTAACACGACAGATCCAGAGATGAACAGTTATGGTAAACAAAAGGCATTTGTATATGCAAAATGGTTCACAACCAGGCGGCTATCCTCAGAACAAAATGGCCTCCATGGATTAGTAGAGCGCAGTAAGATGTATATGCTTAATGATGCTCAAACCACAGGCTGGCATCACGCCCTAGAATATGAAGATGTTTCCGAGCTATTAGCCTCTATTCTCGAGGGAAAAGAGGGCAAGAACGAGGCATACGACTGGAAATTTATTGTTGAGCAACTAATTCCTGCTGCAGAAAAAGTTGGAATAAATCCAAACGAGATCATGGCAGCAAGTACAAATGTAAAAAAGATGAGGGGATTAGTGCCAGCAGCTAGACAACTAATAGATAAGCAAGAAAAGGAAGAGGTAACTCTTGAAGAGGCTGAAGCTATTCTAAGGAGCTGGATACAAAAGACAATGGACCCCAATGTAACCTATGACGGTTTTAGGGAAGAGCTCAATCAATGGCGAGGTATTATCCTTGGTAGACAGGAGCCCATACTTGGCTACAAAATGATTATGCCCAATAACAAGTGGGCAGTTTACATAGAGACGCAAAGCGATAAAGATCTGGCCATTATTGAACAAGCCCTAAAGAATAGGGTAACCCTTACTATAACGGGATTTGACTATCTGCAGCAAGCAGTCCTAGGAACAACTGAAGTATTTAACTCAGTAAGTGTTATTGCTAAACTAGAAGAAGAACAAAAGGCAGCATTAGGAAAGAGGTGTGACAATGTCAACTCAGCAAGCAGTTCATAAAAACTATATTACGGCAGAAGATTTAATAAATAATGATCTCGATTTCTCGAAACTAACTAGGGGGTGGCTACTCCCAGATATTGCCTATAAGCCTATTCTTGTTCATGTTGTTTGTATGCCAAAAGAAATGGGTGGCGGTCCTATCGCAGCCTATTGGACGAGAGAGAAAGCAGAAAAAGAAGCTCGAGATATTCAAGAGGGAGACCTTCTTAAGGAGGAAAGGCAACGTCGAGAGAAGGCCTGCCTACCTGAGTTGAGTGAGCCACGGATAATAGAGATAACCCTGGGTAGCTTTTATGCTTTATGGAGCGAGATAAATACAAGGAGAAATTGAATGGCAAATGGAAAACTTGAGCAAATAAAAAGAGATTTCTATGCCAAAATCAGAAAAAAGTACAACACAACAGATGAGCAAATAATAAATGTATTAAAGAACGCTGGATATAAAAGCTTTGAATCAGAGAATATAAATGGATACACAATAATTCTCGACGCATTCTTTAAGAAGGAGAAGGAGATAAAGGAGTTTGTAAAACATTCCGGGGATTGGAGAAAGCGTTTTTATGGAGTTAAAGAGCCTATTCCCTGTCCTATTATTGGGTGCCTTGGCATCAAGAAGCCATTAAGGAGAAATATAAACAATTGGGTATGCAGCCTTGGAGGAAGGGAACATTATACTGCCTATCGAGTAGCTAAAATTTGGAAAAAGTGGCATCCCAATAATGAGATATCCATTGAGGAATTTGCGACAGAGCGAATAAAGAATTTGGAGGCCAGGCTTGACGAAAAAGAAAAAACAGAAAAAGTGGAATACGCCTAGGGTACCACGGATAATACATATGAAGCGCAAGGTTGCCCAACGAGTAGGCATTCGTTTAACTACAGGAGAAATAGAACAAATAGGAAGAATGATAAGAGGAGGACAGACAACATTCATTAAAAAGTTGAAAAATTCAAAGACAGTACATAAGCTCAGTTTCAAAGACAAGGAGTTTTATGTTATTTACAGTAAAGTATCTAAAATACCTATTAGTGCATGTGTAGATGAATTTAAGGAGCGCCAATGACAGAGAAAAAAGAAAAAATTGTCTTATCAGGATCATACCGAATGTTTACAAAAAACACAGACCCAGAAACAGCTAAGCAATACTTTGAGAAGTTGTTTGGCTATAAACCCAAAGAGTGTATAAAACACAAGGAACACCTATTCGTTGGTCCAATAAGAGACTAGCTATTGACAACCGAAAGAACTTTCGGTATAATGGTTATATAAATGAAAACATTTTCATAAGGAGATAGACATGACAAAAGATGACAGTAGTACAATCAACAAAGTAATAGAAGAATTCCCCGATGCAGAAATAAAAAAGGATTTGGCAATAGTAGAGGGAAAGTTCACAGAGATTCGGCCACTTGATTTAAAAAGTATGGATACTGCCTATAAACTAATGAGGGCCTTTGTTACAGCGCAGATGCACAGAGATATTGATTTCGGTATTATCCCTGGTGTAGCCAAGGAAAGTCTCTATAAGCCTGGCGCTGAGAAACTACAGCGTTTCTTTGGTCTCTTCGTTCACACGGAACTAATCGAAAGTATCGAGCAGTGGGACCAACCCATTAAAGAAAAGTCGTTCCCGCTATTTCACTATCGTTACATTACTAAAGTTTATAACCGTCACCAGATACAAGTAGCATCCTGCGAAGGCGAGTGTAATTCCTATGAAGGGAAATATAGGTGGCGTTGGGTTCCCGAATCTCGTGTCCCCAAGGATTTTGACATAGAACTTCTTGAACAACGAGAAGCTCTCGAGAGTGAGTTTGTCTTTGCTGTTGAGGGAAAGAAAACCACGGGGCAATATGGCAAACCTGCTGAGTATTGGCAAAGCTGGGAAGAAGATATTAAAAGTGGTGAGGCTCGCTCGATCACCCGAAAGGCAAAGTCTGGCAAAGAGTATGACGCCTGGGAGCGTGGCGGTATACAATATCGCATTCCGAATCTCGATATTCACTCACAAGTAAACACTATAATGAAGATGTCTCAGAAGCGCAGCTATGTTGGTGGAGTTATTATAGCTGCAAACGCCTCTGAATATTTCACGCAGGACGTTGAAGATGTCGTGGAAGATGAGCCCAATCCAGCACGGGGTATCCGCCTAATTGTCCCTACGAAAAAACATGCTGGGAATGAGCTTATCAGATATGCCGAAGCTCTTGGTGTTCCAGAAGGAGAAGGCGGCCTATGGATAAAGAATTTACTAAAAGATAACAACGTTGCTTACTCACTTGATGAATGGGAAAGCATAGTCGAGCTTGTAGAAAAAAGTGCAAATCTCTCCACGCGTGGAGAATAGGAGAAAGAAAAGTAACGTGTCACATTATGGCGATATAGTTAGAAAAGAAATAAAAAAGGGGAAGCATGTATTCGGTTATCACTTTGTATTAGAAATTATTGAGGCCTATGAATCAGAGCTTGAAGAAAGAGGACGACTTGAAGATTTGCTTGATGACTATATGAACTATTATTGCGAGCAAACAGGTGATTATATTATAGGATTTAATGATTAATCTACATACTTCCCCGCAAACACTGTAAAGGAGCTAAGGAACTATGGCGAAATATTATAGAAACCTATTTGAAAAGATAGCAAAGTGGATAAGAGAGCATACCCTTTTTGTGTGTCCCCGTTGTGGATCTATAAAATTCTCAAAAGATAAACGCAGAGAATGGCTTACAACAGGTAAGCCCATTATACTATGCTCAAGGTGCTGGAGAGAACTTTACACCCCCTGGACACAAGATGAATGAGCAAACTGTAAAAATCTGCAAGGAAGTTTTTTGTCCAGAGTGTCAAAACCGTATGGAGATTGAAATGGAATACCCTGTAAGGAGACATATTCGCGTGCCTGTTCGTTGCTCAGTGTGTGGCTCTAGATGGATATTTACATTTGAGATAATTGCCACCTTCAAGACAAACATAAATGAGATAGTAAAGGATGGTAATCAGTGGACGAACCTACCTACATAGATATTGGAGATGAGTTTGACATAGAGGATAACTCATGGAAATATCCAGATGACCTCGAGAACCAGGATATTATCAAAAAGGTTTTCTTTATTTGTGGTAGACGCAAATACTTTCATTCAAAGAAGGAGGGAAGGAAGTGGAGGCAAATAGACGGCCAGGTTAGCAGAAAGGTAATAAGAGTTGAGTGGGTTAATAATTGTATTGAATGGGCTAAGAGCAGAAATGAACATAGGTTTTCAATAAATGTAACAGCTTTGGCAAGCTTAGTCTTAAATAAAGCAAGGATGCAAGATTGGTTAATGAAACACAAAGACAAGCTACGCCGTCCAGAGGACTATTTTTAGGAGCAACCAATGATCACAGATTATCTTGTTCCATCCTGGCTTACATCGTGGGTCGCTTGGAAAAACTTTTATACAAAAGAAAACGGACAACCATTTAGCGCACTCTTAGAGGAAATGAATCTCAAAAGGCTTCCAATCTCAACTGAGTTCATTTCGCATTATGGTACATTCTGTCCTTATTGCCAGGGTTCCTCTGTTGTTGAGAGTAAAGACTTTGGTGTTATATTCTGTATTTGTGAACTACTAGACAAGATAAATAAAGTACAAAACCACCATAGGCAAATTAGAAGCTCTGTAAGTAAGGCTAGTCTTGATGATATCAAATTCCCATATGAAATGGGAAGAATGTATAAGAGTACTATGCAGGACTTTATAAAAACGGCCAGGGAATTCATTGCATCTCCTGACTATTGGATATTTGTATCGGGCTACCTAGGAACAGGAAAGACCCATGTTCTTAAGGCCATCAATGCTGCCTTTGACCCGATGGCGTTGTATATTTCAGCCAGGGATCTTGAGCAACAAACGCATACC
>Ga0209121_10003425_pt1 | contig 15376 bp, 15 predicted proteins | sample Cruoilmetagenom3_FD_187292 | JGI IMG/M metagenome (GOLD analysis project Ga0209121, IMG submission 187292) | Oil polluted marine microbial communities from Coal Oil Point, Santa Barbara, California, USA - Sample 3 (SPAdes) (version 2) | ecosystem: Environmental > Aquatic > Marine > Oil seeps ...
CATCGGTAAAGTTTTTGTGTAATTGTTTAGACATAATTTAGAACCTCTTTTCTCTTTAGAATTTAGTTCTATATTACATCTTTTTTACCATTCTAGGTTAGTCCACTTTTAAACTTTAAATCATTAAAAAACAGTCCGGTTTTGATTTTTAAATGACAATTTAGAAAAAATCTTTGACAAGAGATATTTTTTTTGTTATGATTATGATGTCATACATCATACATAAATATTGAGGTAAGGGATAAATGGAATTAAGGAATCTAAAAACCCAGGATTTACAAGAATTAATTCAGGAACAACTCAAGCTTTATATTATTGAAAACGGGATGAAAAGTGGTGATCCATTTCCTGCGGAGTATGAATTAGCTGAAAAGCTGGGAATAAGCCGAACAGCAATTAGAGAAGCTCTTAAGAGACTCGAGGCCTTAGGCATAATTGAGGTAAGGCAAGGAGTAGGGCGTTTTATAAGAGAATTTAATTTTGAGGCTATCCTTAAGGGCCTCCCTTATAATTTGGAGATGGATATAAGGAATTTTCGGGAAGTTTTAGAGGTTAGGTTTTGTTTAGAATCCTGGTTTATTGCCAAAGATATAAACAAATTTACCAAAGAAAATATCGCTGAGTTCAAAGAAATCCTAAAAAAGCTTGAATTTCAGGTACTTAATAATTTTGAAGAAAAGGAATTAGTGGAAACCCATTCTCAATTTCATTGTGCACTCTATAAAAATTCTGATAATTCTTTACTCATTAATCTGATTAAAATCTTTTCCACTATTCAAAGAAATCTTACTCTAATGCACCGATACAAAACCAAAGATCGAAGTCTATTTATCCACCAACATAAATTACTACTCGAAGCTATTGAAAAGAAAGATCCGAATTTAGCCCAAAAAAGACTGGAAGAACATTTTGCAGAAGCAAAGGCATGGGCTGAAAGTCATAAAGGAGAAAAATTTAGCAAATAGCAAATAGCAAAGGAGGTGATACTGAAGTTAACCCCTAACTTTAAATTTCAATAAAATGATAGATTGAATATTTAATCAAGGAGGAAATTAAGATGAAAAAATTGGTTGTTTGTGTTTTAGTGACTGTATTTTTGGTAACTTTACTTGCAGCAAGTTCTGCCTTTTCTGCTGGTCAAGAAAAGAAGATGATTCTCAGGCTTGGTCATATTAGAGAGGTTACTCATCCAACCCATTTGGCAGCTCTTAAGTTTAAAGAATTGATAGAACAAAAGTCTGATGGAAGAATTGAAGTTAAAGTTTATCCCAATAGTCAGCTTGGCGGTATCAAAGAAATGTTTGTCCAGATGCAGACCGGGGATTTAGAGATGGTCTATGGTGGAATCAATACTTTTGCCTGGATAAAAGGTGGAGAAGCTTTTGAGATTACTGCTATTCCTTTTCTATATCGAGATTATGAACATATGAGAAGATCTTTTTTGTCCGATTTTTTCAAGCCTATCATCGAAAAAGCTGAAAAAGAAACAAAAATAAAGATAATAAACATCAACGGAGACACTGCACCTCGTGGATTAACTACAAGAAATAGACCAGTAAAAAATGCTGATGATTTCAAGGGTTTAAAGATCCGAACTGCGGCGAGTCCAACAGTTCTGGCGGCTATGAAGGAACTTGGTGCTTTTCCCCAACAGATACCCTTTGCTGAACTTTATATGGCTTTGAAAACTGGCGTAGTTGATGCCCAAGAAAATGGAGCCCTTGTGGTTCTATCCAAGAGTCTTTATGAAGTGCAGAATTACTATATGAAAACTGATTATATTCGTGATATTGAAACCTTCTATATGGGAATGGGCACTTGGAACAAACTTTCAAAAGAAGATCAAGAACTAATCTATCAGGCTACGGTAGAAGCTGGAAATTATGAAACTGAACTTACCCAAAAACAGCTTAATTCTGCTTACGAAACCCTTAAGGAAAAGATGACCGTGATTATCCCTGATTGTGATTCTATCAGGGAAAAATTGGTAGGTGTTTTTGATGAATGGGAAGGAGTAAAATGGCCAAAAGGGCTCTTAGAAATGATACGTAATGTAAAATAAAGGTAAAATAAAGGTTGCCTAGGAAGGCAGGAGGTGATATTAATATTATGTTATTATTAGTATCAATACTTCCTGCCTTTAATTAATTTTTTAGATAAAGGAAAGCGGTATGATTGCTTTACTTTTTATAATGTTATTCCTCTTAATTGGTATTGGTTTTAGTATATGGTCGGCTATGGGAATCAGCGGACTGATTTATATTTTAATTCTGGGGGAATTTTCCTTAAAGATTGTAGCTTCCCATCTTGTTTCTGGGATAGATTCTATGTCTTTGGTGTCGATTCCCTTTTTTATGCTTGCTGGGGAATTGATGAATAAATCTGGGATAACAAAAAAGTTAGCAGAATTTGCTGAATATTTTGTCGGCCGTTTTAAAGGGGGATTAGCCTTTGTAGCTATTGTAGTTAATGTAATTATGGCTGGAGTATCAGGCTCTGCTGTGGCTGATGCGAGTGCTGTTTCTTCAGTACTTTTACCTATTATGAAGGAAAGAGGTTATGACAAACCATTTGCTGCTTCCATAAATGCTGCTGCGGCAGTCGTTGGACCAATAATTCCCCCGAGCATACCAATGGTTTTTATAGGAATAATAAGTGGAATATCTATCGGAAAATTATTTCTTGGTGGTGTTACTCCAGGTTTAATGATGGGAATTGTTCTTAGTTTAATGGTTATTATAAATTGTAGGAAAAAAGAGTATCCTATTGTGAAAAAGAAACTCACTACTAAAACTTTACTTAGCCTCTTAAAAGATACCTGCTTTGCATTAATTGCTCCTCTTATTATTATCTTAGGTGTTATTTTTGGAGTGGTTACTCTGGTTGAGGTTGCAGTATTAGCAATTTTATATATTTTGCTGATTTCTTTATTTATCTATAAAAGTATTACTTTTAAAGATATTCCAAAAATTTTTGCCAGAGCTGGTGTGTTTTCAGCTTCGATAATGATTATTTTTGCAGTTGTTGGACTTTACGGGTATATTGTTGCTCATGAACAACTTGGATTATACATCGGTAATTTGATAGCTATGTTACATTTAAGTAAATTTGAATTTTTGGCGTTAACCAATGTGTTTTTTCTTTTCATGGGATGTATTCTAGATGCAGTGCCAGTGATGCTGATTTTTTTCCCGGTTCTACTTCCTATAGCTATACAGCTGGGAATTGGACCAACTCATTTTGGGGTAATTGTAGTAATGAACCTTATGATTGGACTACTTACTCCGCCTATAGGTGCCCTTTTATTTTTAGAGGCTAAAATTGCAGATATTGAGTTTGAAAAACTTGTCCGTTATGTATGGCCTTATACCCTTTCTTTAATTTTTGTACTTGTATTATGTACCTTTATACCTAAGTTAGTAATGTGGATTCCGAATTTAGTTTTTAAATAATTTTTAAATAAGGAGGAAAAAGAGTGCAGAAAATGGTAAATTATATGGTTAAAAAAATAGAGGGGTTAGTGGGCATTCTTTTTATCACTCTCTTCCTTCTTAATATTTTAAGGATTGGTTTACGCTATTTTTTAGGAGTGAGTTGGCTCTGGGTTCCAGATTTTTCCCGATTAATCTTTATTTGGGCTGTTTTTTTAGGAGCTTCGGTCTTATATGCTAAAAGAGAGCATTTGAAGATGGATTTTTTTGTAAACAAGATGAGAGAATCGACCTGGGAAAAATTGACTCTATTTATTGATTTATGTCTGGCAATATTTTTAGCTATCCTTATTATTGAAGGATTTAAAATAAGTAAAATAAGAATGAGAATACCCTTTGATATGTGGGGCATCCCCACAGCGTACGCTTATACTGCTGTGCCCATTTGCAGTGCTATTATGTTTATAATCACTATTAATAGATTAATTAATGAAATCATTAAAAGGAGAAAGATATGGAAAATTTGACTACTTTTTATAAAAATACCCTAATTGATATCCTGGATAAAATTTCCGAGGAAACTGAAATGATTCAGAAAGCCGCAAAAGTTGTGGCTGAGTCTATATCTCGTGAGGAACCAGTACATGTTATAGGGCCTGGAGGACATTCTAATATGGCTGCCGAAGAAGTTCTCTGGCGGGCAGGTGGTCTTGCTCCCATAAATGCAATACTTGATGCTGGAACCAATCTAATTCATGGAGCCAAGCGCTCTAATATTATCGAAAGAACTCCGGGTTATGCTATCAAAGTATTAGATGCTTATAGAGTTGGTAAAAAGCCGGGAGAGGTCATTATTATTGTGAATGCATATGGTATTAATTCTATGTGTATTGATACTGTCCTGGAAGCCAAGAGAAGGAAGATGATCACCATTGGAATAACCTCTAAATCTTTTGCCGATATAGTTCCTAAAGACCATCCCTCACGCCATCCAACCGGGAAGAATCTTTACCAAGAGGTAGACTATTTTCTCAATTGTCATCTGCCTTACGGTGATGCTATTATTGAAATGGAAGGTTGCCCGCAAAAAGTTGGACCTACCTCGACCTTTTGTAATGCTTTTACTATTAATTTACTAATGGCAGAAACTGTAAAAAAGTTAGTTGCAATGGGGATAGAACCTCCAGTTTGGACGAGTGCAAATCTTCCTGGAGGAGACGAGAAAAATCGTAAATTAGAAGAAAAATACATTCCCCTAATTAAACATCTGGGTTGATTTGAGAAGAGAGATTTAATATGAAAGAAGGACATATTATCTATAGTGGCCCAGTAAAAATAAATATAGTAAAAGATAAATCATTAATGGGGAAAATGACAGTCGATTACATAACTGAAGTTATAAAAGAAAAATGTGTTCAGAATAAAATAGTAGTTTTGTGGTTAATGGCTGCACCAAGTGGCTTTCCCTTTTATCAAGCCTTAGTTGAGAAAGCGAAGGAAGATAGATTTTTACGAGAAATAATAAAGAAAACTCATTTTTTTCAGTTTGATGATTACCCCATTTCTCGTAAAAGCAAGAAGTTTTCCGTTACCTTTCGTTCTCTATTAGAAAATAAACTTTTTAAACCATTAAAGAATTTATGTGGAAATTTACCTAATATTCATTTCTTAGAATTAAAAGGAACAGATAAAGACAAAAAAATGAGTAATGCTTATAAAATAAAGTTCAGGTGTTTTTAGAACGATAACAAAGGCAACTCGCCTTATTGACATTTTTATATTCTTGAATTATTATGTAATTGGTAATACCTATTTACCAATTAACGAAAATAAACTTTTACAATATGGAATTTAATATGACATTCAATAAAATTCGAACAAAGAAGAAAAGCACCTATATAGCTGATCAAATTATAAATAATATACGGAAGGGAATTTACAAAGTAGGTGATAAACTTCCTTCAGAAAGACAAATAGTTAAGAAAACCGGGGTAAGCAGACCTTCGGTAAGGGAAGCTCTCAGCGCTCTTCAGATAGTGGGCCTTATTGAAAGTAAGAGTGGAGATGGAGCTTATATTTGTCAACCGGCAAAGAATGACAATATAGAATTTCGTATCTGGTCAATCCTGGAGAAGACTAGAAGTCCCTTTGAGATTTGGGAAGCGAGAAAAACCCTAGAACCCGATATTGCAGGATTAGCTGCTGAAAAATCTATCTCACAAGACATTAAAAATTTAAAAAAAGCTTTACGATCTATGCACAAGATGGCAGAGAAAAAGGATAATAAGAGATTTCTCAAAGCCGATCAAAAGTTCCATATGACACTTGCTACAATTACTAGAAATCCTACAATAGAATGGATTATTTACCCTCTTCTTCAGAATATGACTCAGAAACTTTGGATAGAGATTAAAAAGAATAGTTTATCAAACGAGGAACATGTTAAAGTTTCCCTTTCACTCCATAATCGGATTCTAAAGGCTGTTGAGAATAAAAATAAAGAACTTGCTAGAAAAGAGATTAAAAGGCATTTTAGGAAGTTGGAAAAATATATCTTTAGGGACTATTAAAAAATAGGATATTTTAATGAAAGTAAAAATATTTAAAACAAAACAACAGATGTGCAAAGCTGCTGCTGAGGAAGCAGCAAGAATATTGATAAGTACAATAAAGGAAAAAGGTGAGGCAATTTTTGTAGTGGCTACTGGTGAATCTCAGTTTGAATTCTTGAAGAATCTCGTAAGCATATCTTCCATCGATTGGTCGAAGACAGTAATGTTCCACTTAGATGAATACATAGGCATTCAAGAGACGCATCCGGCAAGTTTTAGAAAATATTTGAGGGAGAGATTAATTAATAAAGTACCTCTAAAAAATTTCTATTTAATTAAAGGGGATGTCAAAGAACCAGAGGCAGAATGTGAGCGCTTAGGCAAAATTATCAACGAGAAGGAGGTTGATGTTACCTTTGTTGGTATTGGCGAGAATGGACATTTAGCCTTCAATGACCCCCCAGCGAATTTTGAAACTAAAAAGCCATACATTGTCGTTGAACTTGATGAGCTCTGTAGAAGACAGCAGTTTGGTGAGGGATGGTTTAAAAGCCTTAACGAAGTTCCCTACAAGGCAATTTCTATGTCCATTAATCAAATTATGAAGTCAAAGAATATAATCTGCACTGTTCCAGATAGTCGTAAGTCGCGGGCTGTCAAGGACTGCCTTGAATGTGATATTTCTGTATGCCATCCTGCTTCCATATTAAGAAAGCACAAAAATGCGTTTTTATTTTTAGATAAGAACTCGGCTAAGTTGCTTAAGGAGTATAAATTTAGCTGTTAAAAGGGGAAAGTATGACTGAGAAAAATCCTCTCGTATTCAAAAACGCAAGGATAATAACTCCTATGAGGGTTATAGATAATGGCATATTAGTAGCTAGTGATGGTAAAATCTCTTATGTTGACCCTGAGGATGAAATTAAAGTTCCCGAAAACGCAAGGATCATAGATGTTGCTGGTAAATATTTGGCTCCAGGGTTTATTGATATTCACCTTCACGGTGGAGGTGGGGCGGATACTATGGATGCAACGCAGGAGGCTATGGATAAAATTTCAGTTGTCCATGCAAAAGGAGGATCAACTTCCATTGTTCCTACCACTTTATCTGCTCCCATGGACGATATAATAAGAGCAATTAAGGGCATAGAATTAGCCAAGAAAAGAATAATGCCTGGTGCACAGGTATTGGGTGCTCATTTAGAGGGACCATACTTTTCCATGGAGCAAAAAGGAGCGCAGAACCCAGAGTTTCTAAAAAACCCAACGTCAGGGGAGTACCTAAAGATTTTAGATGAATGTAATTGTATTCTAAGAGTTTCTGCAGCCCCTGAATTAGAGGGGGGATTGGAATTAGGACGAGAGTTAAAAAAACGTGGAATTGTAGCCTCAATTGCCCACACCAATGCTACTTATCAAGATATTCTCGCGGCCGTTGATGCTGGTTATACTCATGTAACACATATGTACTCAGGAATGTCTGGGTTGAAAAGAATCAATGCGTACAGGATCTCTGGCGTCATAGAGTCAACACTTTTGTTAGACGAACTCACAACGGAAGTAATTGCTGATGGACATCACCTTCCTCCTAGTCTGATTAAACTGATAATAAAGGCAGGTGGCCTAGACAAGGTATCAGTTATAACAGATGCCATGAGTGCTACTGGGTTAGGGCCAGGTGAATACTCAATTGGGGGATTAGATATTATTGTTGAGGCTAATATAGCAGAGGAGTTTGAAATCCCAGAGGTGGAAGGAAACTATGTAGCTAAGCTTTTTACCCGTGATGCCTTTGCTGGTAGTGTGGCCACAATGGATAGATGTGTAAAAAATATAGTCAAGTTTGTAGGCTTATCAATACAGGATGCAGTTAAGATGGCCACCATAAACCCAGCTAAGGTAATAGGTGTGGATGATAAAAAAGGAAGCCTAACAAAAGGAAAGGACGCTGATATAGTTGTCCTTGATGGGGATGTAAATGTGGTTATGACAGTGGTTGGGGGAAGGATAGTGTATGAGAAGCAATTTTAATAAAAAGAGAGACCATTTTTTTGGAAGTAATCGGGGAAAAATTTATGGTTGGTTGAGGAAATAATTTAAAGGAGAGAAGATTATGAATATAGTAGATAGTTACTTAAGCAAAATAGATGAAATTCTTGAAAAGATAAGAAAAGAGGAAAGGGATAATCTTGCGAAGGCTGCTGAGCTTATTAGTGAAGCAGTGGAAGAGGATAGATTAATTCACGTATTTGGAACAGGTGGTCACTCAGTTATGGCAACAATGGAGGTATTTTACCGAGCGGGAGGGTTAGCTTGCATAAACCCTGTTTTTCCTCCCGGACTATCAGTTATGGATAGCCATCCCAATACAGAGCGTCTTGTAGGATATGCCAAGCTCGTGCTAGATTATTATGGAGTAAAAAGAGATGATGTGATAATTATTAGCAATGTAAATGGAATAAATGCTATTACCATAGATTCAGCTTTGGAGGCTAAGAAAAGAGGGGCAAAGGTGATAGCCATAACTTCCTCGGAATTTTCAAAAAATGTTCCACCTGGGATATCAGCTAGGCATCCCAGCAACAAGAACTTATATGAGTTAGGAGATATAGTAATAGATGCCCATGTGCCTGTTGGGGATGCAGTGATAGAAGTTAAGAGATTTGATTTAAAAGTTGCCTCCAGTTCTACCCTTGCTATTTGTTTTATAGTTAATTGTCTTGCAGCACTGGTAATTGAAAAATTGGTTCAAAAGGGAATTACTCCACCAGTTTGGAAGAGTGCAAATGTGCCTGGGGGAGATGAGGCAAATAAGAAGTATTTAGAAAAGTATTTTGCTAGAGTCAGGCATCTATATTGAAGAAAAAAAAGCAATTATGCTATTAGTTTATATAAAAAACTTTTTTTTAAGATTTTGAAGATTTATAAATTGTTATCGAAAGAAAGATTTGGGAGGTGGTAGTGGAATTAAAAAATAAATATTTACAAAACTTTGCAGGCAATCATTTACGATTTTTACGAACGGCCTGAAAAGTTAAAGAAGGGAGGTGAGAGACTATTTTAGTAAAAAGGCCCTTTTGTAAAAATAAAATTTTAAAACTGGAGGTTTATTATGAAAAATGAATTTAAGTTAAATAAAGGTAAAGTATTAGGGATAATTTTTTGTAGTATACTATTAATACTCGGTAGTTTAATATGTGTTTATGCTCAGGACTCTACTTTACGTATCCTTATGTTTAGTTCTTTTGTTCCTCAAAATGATGAAGCACTCAAAGCCATTGGAGCAGAATTTGGTCGGGAAAAAGGGATAAAAGTAGAGGTAGATTTTGTTTCGATTAAGGATATGTATCCCAAGTTAGTAGCTCAAGCAGACTCTAAATCAGGTCATGATATTATAGGCCTTGAAAATTTGCTACCAATTACATATAAAGGAAGTTTGCTTAATTTGGATGATATAATTGAAGAAATAATAGCTCAATATGGTCCTTTTGCCAATATTGCTAAGGAAATTTGTTATCAAGATAATCATTGGAAGAGTTTGCCCTGGTGGATTGTCCCCTTCCATTCCACCTATCGCATGGATTATTTTAAGGATGTAGGAGAACAGGTTCCGAAAACATGGGAAGATTTACTAAGGGCTGGGAAAAAGTTAAAGGCTATTGGTCATCCAATAGGGATTGCTCTAAGTGCAACTGGGGATTCTAACAATGCTCTTTATCAAATTATGTGGGGTTTTGGAGCAAGGATTGCTGATTCTAACGGAGTTGTAGCCATTAATTCTCCCGAAACTCGTAAGGCATTGACTTATGTAAAAGAATTATATGAGAAGACCATGACACCAGATGTGCTTACCTGGGATAACGGAGGCAACAACAGGTATATATTATCTGGTGTAGGGTCCTGGACTATGAATCCTATCAGCATATGGGTGATTGCAAAAAGAGACTTTCCAGAACTTGCTGAACAACTTAATCACTATGGAGCTCAATATGGACCGATGGGAAGACATGGAGCCGGTGATTTCTATAGTCTTGGAATATGGGATTTTTCTCCTAATAAAGCATTAGCTAAAGAATTCCTACTCTATCTATACAAAAAAGATGTGATGAATTCATATCTGGAGAGTGGACTGGGATTTAATCTAGCAACTCATCCATACTTTTATGAGCATTTTGTCTTCCAAAGAAATCCCAAAATATCCGAACTTATTGGATATGCTGAGTGGATGCATTATACTGGTTGGCCAGCTCCTGCAGATAAAAGAGCCCAGGAAGTATACCTAAGATGGACTGTGCCAAATATGTTTACTGAAGTAGCGACAGGTACATTTTCGATGGACCAAGCTATAAGTAAAGCAGAAAAAGAACTTATTGAAATAGGCTATAAACCAGCTAAATAGTGGGCAAGATAGGGAGCAGTTTTAATGCTGCTCCCTAATTTAAATAACAAGTAAGGTGTAAACAGATTGAGAAAAGAGGAATCAACAGCTTATTTTATGATAACTCCTGCGGTAATTGCTCTCATTTTTACTGTTGGTTATCCTTTCATAATGGCTATTTATCTAAGCATGACCGATGCAGAAGCTGGAAAATTGGGATCATTCATTGGTTTATACAATTTCAATCAATTGGCTATATCTCCCCTTTTTCAAACTGCTTTCAAGAATTCCCTTCTTTATACTTTTGTTACCGTTGCAGTAAAGCTACCTTTAGGACTTATACTAGCTTTAATATTAAATAAAGATCTTAAAGCCAAAAAATTTCTCAGGGGTATTATTCTCCTTCCCTGGATTACTCCTATTACTATAAGTGCAATAGGATGGAAATGGATGTATGATTCTATGTATGGTGTTATTAACTGGATGCTTATAAATTTGGGATTGATTGATCATAGTATTTTGTGGCTTGGTAAGCCGTGGTTAGCTAAGGTTTCGGTAATGATAGTTAATATATGGAGAGGAACTCCTTTTTTTGCGATTATTATTTTGGCTGGTTTAATGACGATATCTGAAGATGTTTATGATGCTGCTAAGGTAGATGGCGCCGGAACATTGGCTAAATTCTGGTATATCACACTTCCTCTTTTAAAGCCAGTGATTAGTTTTGTTGTTCTTTTTTCCACAGTTATGACTATTAGTGATTATCCTATCGTATTTATATTAACAAGAGGTGGTCCTTTAAATAGCACTCATCTTTTCTCTACCTTAGCTTTTCAAATTGGTTTAAGTACAGGCTATTTAGGCAGGGGAGCTGCTATTTCTCTATTTATTTTTCCCTTTCTTCTTCTAGTTGTATATTTTCAATTGAATTTAATGAGAGGAAAAAGGTGGGAGTATTAAAATGAGAAGAAGATTAATAACAAGTATTTTAGATCATATTAGCATTATTCCTTTTCTTTTATTTGCATTTTTCCCGTTTTATTGGATGTTAATTACTTCTTTGAAGAAAAATTCTGAACTTTATGATTTAAAATCCATCCCCTTTTGGATTAAAGAAGGGATAACGTTAGATCATTATTTTTATCTATTACAAAAGACAGAATTTTTAACCTGGTTGAGTAATACAATCATTGTTTCTATTTTACCTACAATAATTTCTCTTATAATTAGTTTTCCTGCAGCTTATGCATTAGCAAGATTGAGATTTCGGGGCGCAATACTTTATGGAATGGGAATTTTCGCTATATATCTAATCCCTCCTACACTGTTGTTTATCCCGTTTAGTCGGGTTATTTCTTACCTTAAATTGTCTAATAGTATATGGTCACTAATAATTGTCTATCCTAGTTTTATGATTCCATTTTCCACATTAATTCTAAGTGCTTATTTTAAAACTATTCCTAGAGAGATTGAGGATAGTGCTATGATTGATGGTTGTAACAGGCTTCAGATTATTTATAAAATAGTAATTCCTCTAAGTATTCCAGGAGTAATTACTTCTACTCTGTTTTCCTTTGTATTTGGCTGGCAAAATCTTATTTATACTTTAGCCTTCATCTCATCCAGTTCTAAAAAAACTTTAAGTGCGGGAATGGTTACTGAGTTAATTAGAGGAGATGTGTTTTATTGGGGGTCTTTAATGGCGGGGGCTTTGTTAGCTGCTCTTCCTGTAGTTTTAGTCTTTGCTTTTCTTATGGACTATTATATTTCTGGTCTTTCTGCAGGCGCTATCAAGTAGAGAAGGTGAAAGTATTGTGAAAATTTCTGTTCCCTATGGTTATCAAAAAATTTGTTTTTCACTTTCCGAGGAAAACTTAGCTGAAATATTAGCTCCTAAAATAGTTGTTATTAGTAAATCCGAAGAGGAAGAAATATCCGAGGCAATAAATAATCCTATTGGAACAAGAAAATTAAGAGAAATGGTACGTCCATCTGATAAAATCGTGATTTTATGTGAAGATATTAGTAGATTTGCACACACAGATAAAATATTAATATATTTATTAAATTACCTAAATAAATATGGGATCGAAGATAAGAATATTTCCATAATTATAGCTTTAGGGAGTCATAGACCAATGACCAAGAAAGAAATAAAGAAAAAAGTAGGAGAAGAAGTCTTTGCAAGAATTAAGGTTAAGAATTCGGAGTTTAAGGACAAGAAGAATCTTGTTGACATGGGTTTTGCTCCGGGAAATGTTAAAATGTGGATTGATAGAAGAGTTATTAATGCTGATATAAAGATTGGTGTAGGAAGCATTATTCCTCATCCTGCTCTTGGATATACGGGAGGAGGTAAGATAATCTTCCCTGGTGTGGCCGGGGAAGAAACAGTAGCTCAATTACATCTTCGGAGTGCACTTTTAGGGGAAAATATAATGGGCTGGGCAGATAATCCTATTAGAAAGGAAATGGAGGAATGGGTGAAAACTATAGGATTGGATTTCATCATCAATGCAGTGGTAACACCCGAAAATAAAACTTATAAAGTTATCGCGGGAGACTATGTTGAAGCTCATCGAAGAGGGGTAATCTATGCTCAAGAAATATATGAAATTGTAGCCAGAGAAAGAGTAGATGTAGCAATTGTTAGTTCTCATACTGCCGATTGGGATTTCTGGCAAGGGACTAAAGGTGTAATAGCTGGCGAACGAATTGTAAAAAATGATGGGACCCTCATTCTCCTTACTCCTTGCTTTGAAGGTATAGGCCCTCATCTTTCGTATATTGATTACATTGGTAGTGATAGTTGTGAGAAGTATATTAGAGAGGCTTGGGAAGGCAAAATGGACAAAAAGGAAATTCTGCCACTTTCAGTAGGTGCTCTTATTGCCCGAATTAGAAAGAGAATAAAACTCTCATTAATTTCTGAGGGCATTACATATGAAGATTCCAAAAGAGCTAAATTTGATTACTTTGAGAATATTGGAGAAGCTCTGGATTATGTGTTTCAACAATATGGGGAAAAGATTCGAATTTCAGTTATGCCTTATGGAGGGGATTCCTATTCATACGTAAGGAAAGTATAGATTATCTTTAATGAGGTCGTTAAATTATTATTTAATCAAAATCCAAAGGATGTTTATAATTTGAAAAAAGAGAAAATTTAGTTGAAGTATCCTCCCAACCTTCTTTTCTCGGTTAATAGATGCCAATCAACGAAAGGCAAGGTTAACTTCTGTACATTTTTAGCAATTCTTCCTGAGTCTTTTGCCTTTTTATCCCCTAAAATGTAAACAAATTATAAGTTCCTTTTTTAATGGAGAATGTCCTAGATCTCCTCAATAACTCTTAGGGAATTTCTATTTCACAAGAACGGTAATTTTTAAAAAACATTGAAAAGAATGCTGTTAGCTAAAAATTAAAAGTGTACTATTTAAAAGTTAAAACTGGACTAAATTTAAATCAGAATTTTTAACTTTTTGGATACATAAAAGTTCATATTTATACCAGAATCTTACTTCTGTTAAACCAGATTCTTTATCTGTAATAATCCGAAGTTGGATTTCATAAATTCTCTAAAGAGAGATCTTTTCTCTCTTAATTCTCTTTGAAATCTAATATAAGGAATTTCCCCGGTGGTAGAATGAACCCATTGATAGTTGTATTTCTGAATAAGATTATTTAAGATTAATTGAGCCTGGTTGATATCAGAGATACCCTCTCTGGCACAGGTCCTTACCAGTCTATCCTGAATCCACCTATAGGGTCTTTCTATCTTTCCCTAAAGCCTTTAGGAGAAAGTGCATAGGTTACCTTGACCTTACAGTCATCTAATACCTGTTTCCACTGGGGAGCTGCTTTATCGGTAAGTCTATAGTGGTTACGCCAGAAACTATCTCTTTTCTGCACAAACCGAAAGATAGAGTGGCTGTCTGCATAATAGGCCAGAGGAAACCCATATTTTAATAAAACATACTCTAAGGCCAAGATATGCTCCCAGGAGGTCTCTTTAGCTACCAGACGAGCATATAGTAATATTCTACTAAAATCCTCAAGACTGGTTATTAAACACCACTTATCTTGAGCATAAGGAGACCATCGATGGTAAGAAGAATCGTGTTGGATAAGTTCTCCAAGGTAATTAGTTAATATCTCATGCTCATGGGCTTTTCTTTCTGGTTTTGAAAAGTAAAAATTGTTTCTTTTTGCCCGGTCGATTATAGTAGGTAGAGATACCTTTTGACTATATTTTTGCTCTAGAAGATCTTTTATGTAACTGTAATTATAATATCTAATCGGTATGTCTTTATTCTCAATTAAATATTTTTCAGTCTTTAATTCTTGGATAATGTTTTTTTCTATTTCTGGGTCTATCTTTCGATTAATCGTTCTTCTTCTATACTGTATAGAAAAATTATCGGGATCTTTTCGGTATTTGGAAAGTAATTCAAAGAATCTCCTTCTTCTGATTTTAAGGATTTGCAAGATATAATTAATCTTGATTTTTTTATCCAGATAACTTTTTAAGAGTGATTTAACTTGCTCATCTGTAAAATTTTATGTAATTGTTTAGACATAATTTAGAACCTCTCTCCTCTTTAGGATTTAGTTCTAAATTATATCTTTTTACTACTTTTTGGTAGTGCACTTTTAAATTTTAAATTACTCAAAAATAGTGCACTTTTGATTTTTAAATGACATACAAGCCTCTCCTTGTTGACATTTCCAAATATTTCCTATATAAAATATAAGTATGGAAAGAACAAATACTACACATCTACTTGAGTTACTTGAGTCTGGAATTGAACTGAGATACATCCAAGAGTTAAAAGATATCCGCACTTTACTACCGGTACAAACAAGTTGAACTAAACCGCTCCGCGGTAGCTTTACCAGAGCGGCTTTAGTCTTTTATTGTTCTTTGAAAATTAGGTGATCTAATCCCGTTTACTTAAGACGCCATTCTGTTCCCTTTCACCGGAGATCTATCTATCTCTTTTATTTTGATTTTA
>Ga0209121_10003426_pt1 | contig 15373 bp, 15 predicted proteins | sample Cruoilmetagenom3_FD_187292 | JGI IMG/M metagenome (GOLD analysis project Ga0209121, IMG submission 187292) | Oil polluted marine microbial communities from Coal Oil Point, Santa Barbara, California, USA - Sample 3 (SPAdes) (version 2) | ecosystem: Environmental > Aquatic > Marine > Oil seeps ...
ATAAATATCAGAGCGTTCTTGAAACAGTTCTATTTAACGGGGTAAACGCAGAAAAACACAGATAAATAAAAATCTAAAATCTTTGTGTTCTTGTCCATACGGATCCTTCGGGGCGCCTTGGTGGTTATAAATACGGGTATGTTTATACTTCAATAGGTGTATCGAAAAAGGTGCTATACCGAATGAATAACATAAGTAACGACACCCCAGACCTCAAAGTCCATTTCTTCGGTGACTTCGATGGGGTCACAGTTTGGATTTTCGGGTAGGAGATAGAGTTTGTCTTTGAGCTTTCGAATTCTCTTCACTGTGAAGTCGCCATCCAACACGGCGAGCACGATCTTGTTATCGGCGGGTTCCAACGCCCGGTCTACTATCAGAGTATCACCCGAATTTATGCCGGCATTGACCATGGAGCTTCCGTACACCTTCACAAAAAATGTGGCGGCGGGGTGTTTGACCAAAGACTCGTTTAAATCCAATTTCTTGTCTATGTAGTCATCGGCGGGAGAGGGAAATCCCGCCGATATTTTGGCCAAATACAGGGGAAACTCCCGCTTGGTGCGCTTTTTAAAGCCCCATATCTCGGTCACATATATGTCTTTTTTTATGTCGGTCTCATCCATAGTTATTCTTTAGAGTCGTAGGGTCTTAGGGTCTTAGGGTCATAGAGTCGTAGGGTCATAGGGTCCTGGTGTCGTAGTCTTTGTACTGAATTGGTTGTTATTTTGTCGCCACGCTTACATCATCAAACAGCACGGCTGGATATGTTCCCATCGATGCCGGGTACAGAGTATCCTCGATTGCAACCACATTTTTCATCACCTCGTATATATTTCCCGCCACCATTGCGTCCTTAACATACCCAACTATCTCTCCGTTCTCCACATAAAGTCCCGGGCAAAGACCTATTGAGAAATCGCCGTTTGGAATATTACCGCTGTGGGCTCCAAGTGCACCGGCAACGATAATTCCCCTATCGAGCGACCTTATAATTTCTGAAAGCGATTTATCGCCGGGCTTTATGAAAAGGTGATTGAGATGGGGATTTGGTTTTAGGGTAATTGTATCGCCTCCCCACCCTGAGCTCTTGAAGCCATGCCCCGTGGGTTTAGTATTTAGTTTGTTGGCATAATGAAGGTCGTAATAAAAATTCTTCAACACGCCGTTTTCAACTATGGGAAAGTACTGACAGGGCGTACCTTCGTCATCGAAACTTCTTGCCCCCGGCCATCTGTCGTTCAAGGGATCGTTATATATGGTGAGTTTACTATCAAATATCTGTTTACCTAATTTCCCTGAAATCGGCGATTCCTTTTGGTAAATGCTCTTACCACTGGTAGCATGCCACAGCCTCCACATCAGGACATAGATAGTCTCCGGCAGGAAAAGCACCTTCATTTTGCCGCCCCTGGGACTTACCTCCTTTGCCGACCCGTTGTAGGTATCCAGAACATACTTTAAACACGCGTCGGGTGTCTTTTTAAACTTCTTATAAATCCCCTCTCTACTGATTGAAGCATAACTACCGGGATACATAATTGCAGTGTAGGTATAGTAATACGAGTAATCTGTAGAAAGATCGGTGCCGTTACTGTTCATAAGTCTCAACCTGTTTATCCCACATCCGGCATACAGATTGATCTGTCCCTCTGTCCGGGGTGCAAGTATATCACAAATCCTGTTACACTCATCCACTATGGTGTTGTTTTCGAGGCTCCCGATAGAGGGGTCGTATGTGTCGAGTTTCGGCAAATTCCCCGTCAGCGGCAGGTCAAATTCCGCCTCAACACCGCCCTTTAGAGAACTGAGGGCATTTTCTACGAACTCTTCCCGGTCGATGAGGTTTTTGGTGAACGCAAATCCGACTTTTCCATCCTTTATTATCCTGAGACTGAACCCCGATTGAAACTTGCTGTCAATGTCCTTGAGCTTTGCATTCTCAAATGAAACAGAATTGCTCGTCTCATCCAGAGAGTAAATCTCCACTTTATCGCTCACCTTTCTGGCAATTTGCATCAATCTTTCCATTAGACACCTCCTATAATAATATTTTTGACGAGTATGTGTGGCGCCCCGTTACAGGAACGAATGTTTAACTGTCCTTTGCCGCATCCACCGATCTGGCACAGCACAAGATCATCGCCCACTGCGGTGATGTTCTGCAGGGTCTTGTACAGATTCCCGGTGATGTTGATGTCACGGATCATTTCGCCCAATTTGCCATCTTTAACCAGGTATGCATACTGGGCACCGAATGTGAAATTTTCACCGCTCGTCTGACCCCCTTTGGCATCCAGGATATACAATCCATCTCCAAGCTCTACAAGGAGGTCATCAAAGGTCTTGGTACCCGGCTGGATAAATATATTTCCCATTCTTATAATGGGCGCATATCTGTAATCCTCCGCAATACAATGACCGCTGAGCGGCTCTCCAAAAGCAGCTGCCGTCCTTCTGGAATGCAAACGACCCACGAGAACTCCTTCCTTCAAAAGCTGTGTCGGTCTCGCCCTTACACCCTCATCATCGTACCTGTAGAACCCCAACTGGTCGGGCATCGTTGGGTCATCGATGATATTCAACACATTGTTGCCAAGTTTGGCCCCGAGCTGCATCTTTTCCCTCATCGTCGGACTATCTTCAATGAGGTCTGCCTCCGAAAAATGGCCAAACGCCTCGTGTGTAAAAACCCCCGCCATACTGGGGTTAAGGATAACATTGTATGTTCCCGCCTTTACCGGTGTTGCCTTCAGGAGATCGAGTGCAATACCAGTCTTCTTCTCAAATTCTCCTTCTTTATTCCTCAATATTGCGAAACCATTGCTCCCCCCGACTCCAGCCCTCACATTTTGAATAAGATTCCCATCCTTGCTCGTGATCAAGCCGTTTATTCTCGTTGTAATTAAATCTTCCCTTATCTCGCTTCCCTCGGTACTGGCAAAATACTTTTCCCGTATCACCTCGAGATACTGGATGGCAGTCGTACTTATACCCTCGTGTTTCAAGGGAATGCCATTGTACTTACGGGTCAGTTCAAGTTTCTCATCGATCGAAACTTTCCTGGGGTCCTCTTTCAGTTTGGGTAAGAAAGTATCTTTTATTACCTTCGTCTTCGCAAACTCGACCGCCTTTTCGATATTTTTAGATATCAGGTGGGCGTTCTGTGAGGCGCTTTCCAACGCCTTTTCGGCATCGGTCTCCTTCGTAAAGGCTACAGAGGAAATTCCACCGTTCTTGAGCACCCTTATTACATATCCATCGGTTGTATTAGAGCCAATTTGTCCCAATTCCTTACCATTGAAACTGATCTTCGTCTCCCTCTTTATTTCGTAACGAATGTCTGCGTAATCCGCATCAGTCTTTGAGATAATCGATCTTAATTTTTTAAACATATGCACCCCTTTCTTATAAGTTGGTATCGTTAAAAAAATCAACCGCAAAGAGCAGAGAGGTTCTGGGAAATTTTATCGCATCATACATCTGAATTTTTCCTTTTGGTGAAATATATTATGTCCGGATGCCGCTTGTATCCCAGCCTTTCAAATACCTTCATAGACACTGTGTTCCAGTCCTCAATCGAAGAGGCTATTATTTCAATCCCCATTTGGAAAGACAAGATTCAATTTCTGCCACCAACCTCGCCGCAATACCCCGCTTGCGAAAAGCGGGAGATACCGCAAGCCTGTTTATCCATCCCTTTCGTCCGTCATGCGTGCCGAGAATAGAACCCACCAACTTACCATCTATCTCGGCTATCAAATAGATGGCGTTGTTCTGTTTGAGCTGACGCTCAATATTATCTCGCATGTCTCTACCTTTTGGTCTGTATGGAAGTTTTGCGTCATCCCAGAGGGCCATCAGTGCATCATAATCCTCTATACGAAGTTCCCTTATAATCATATTATTAATTAGAGCCCTACTTTCTGTAATAGTCTTTTTACTTGCCTGCTTTGACTTTTCCGGTTTTTTTAACCCACGAAAAACACAAAGAACACAGCGGTAGGCAAACACGGCTTATATTTAGTGTATTTCGTGTACTTCGTGGGTAAAGGTTTCTAAGACTCGTTAACAATGATATCATCCAGAGGTCGCTTTGGTACATGGTGTATCCCTTCACTGTCGCGCCAATACTTGATATCACCTGTGGGACCGACTGTCTCGAGCACCACCGTTTCCTTGGGCTTGCCGAGAGCCAAGACGAGGAGTATGTCATAGCGTTGCGGTATCTTAAGAGCCCCGCGGAGTCCCTCACTCTGTATAGAACCAATCATACAGCCACCCAGGCCCTTCTCCGTTGCACCCAGGAGAATGCTTTGAGCCGCTATTCCCTGATCACATCCAAAGGACTGACTTACCTCTGTATCTCCGAGAATAATGATATATGCCGATGGTTTCTCCCCCTTACACGGACCGGCCCAGTCTTTGAGATAACCTGCCCAGTCAAGGTGGGGAAATATCAGGGCGTTCTTTTGGGGACTACGGGAAAGAATGTACTTCAGTGGTTGAATATTTCCCGCCGAAGCAGAGAGTCTCGCCAGATCGACAAGCTCTCTCAGCGTGTCAAGTTCTACGGCAACCTCTTCATAAAAACGCCGATAACTCCTGTTTTCCAGTATTAAATCTCTTAGCATTTCGACTCCCTTTTGTTTTTTAACCATCTACGCCTTACACTGTACGGGCGAACGGCTGTTCGCCCCTACGCCCTACGCTCTAATTTTCACCACAACCTTTACACTCCTTGGGATGATTCCAAATTGAAATGGGGAATGGCCCAACGACTCTCCGTCAAGTTCGAGATAAACTTTTGGTGCTGATTCTATCGAGATCGTCTTGCCTCTGTATATCCGAACCATTGGGTGATTGATAAAAGAACCATCATAGAGACCCCTTACATTCTTGATTACCTCTAACTTGCCCAGTTTTTTTACCACAGTAAGGTCGAATAAACCATCGTCTGGAATAGCTCCTGGAACCTGCATCATACCGCCACCGTTATATTTACAGATACCAACATTCAGGCTGAACACTTCTCCTCCCGATTCAAATCCATCAACTCTGAGTTTTACCATTGTGTATTTGTATTTTATAAGGCAAGTAAAGAGACTGAGTAGATAAGGTAAAGCTCCGCTACGGCCGTGCTCTTTCATATAATTTGCCTTCTCCGTTACAAAAGCGTCATACCCCGTTCCGGCAACATTGACAAAATATCTTTCCCTCTGAGTATCTCCATCATAATATTTTACAAGACCGGCGTCCTGAACGAAGGTTACTCCTTTTCTTATAGCATTGATAGCGCCCTCGTAATCGGAGGGTATACCAATTGTTCTCCCCCAGTCTTTTCCCTCACCGGTGGGTATCATAGCGAGGGTCACCTCAGTTGTGGGAATATAGTTCTGAGTGAATACTCCATTTACTACCTCATTTATAGTACCATCTCCCCCCACACAGATGATACCCCGCCATCCCTCTTCAATGGCCTTTCTGGCTATTTTTATGGCATGACCTCTGTACTTGGTAAAAGCATACTTGAATTCTATCCCGGCATCATTAAGCAAGTTAGAAATCTTCTGCCAGTCTTTTTTCCCTTTTCCACAACCAGAGACAGGATTTACTATCACAAACCATTTATTGGTCATATTCTACCCCTAAATGGTCATTTGTTATTGGTCATTGGTTTATAGTCAGCGGATTGCCCAGTAATAAACGAAGAACATTATCCCAAAATATGCATTAACCACGGATGATCACAGATGTTCACAGATTATATAAAAGTCTTAAAGAATATGGACACTCACCTTTTGGGTGAAAAACCTTTAATTTCTGTCCATACGGATGCTGTGCATAGGTTCTTTATTTTAATCTCTCGTGCTAATCTTGTGTAATCTTGTGGTTTCTTAACGCATAATCTGGGATTATCTTTAATCAGTGTGGCGTAAACCTTCCATCATCTTTCGTCTTGGGAAGTCTATGTATGTGTTCTTGAAGCCATCCTATTCTGAACTTCTCCCTGGGATCGAATTCCGGAACATAAGGTTTTATATCGAGAAGAGGGGTACCATCCACGATATCTACATTTTGAATATAGAGTGTTGCTCCCTCGCGCCTTATGAGGCGTACTATCGACATGCCGATTGGATTCGGACGGGAGGGCGCGCGCGTAACAAAAACTCCGTGCAGTTTGTCATCCAGATAAGGCTTTACTTTTAAGGAAAATCCCTTTGATAGATGAAAATGAACTATCAAAATAATATGTGAAAATTCCTCGATATCCTCAAGACCTTCGGCGTACTCGGGAAATATCTCAACGGTTCCTTGAATATCCACCGCTGCCGCCGATTGTATGGGTACCCCCTGAGGCTCCTTGAACGGAGAATAAACAACCCCGATCGGCTTGTAAATTATTTCTTCCATAATTTTGACCGAGCTAAAGACTTTTCCTGATTTCTTCGAGAGTCGCCTTTGCATCGGGCACATTTGTAATAAACTTATTCAGTTTTTCGCAACCATAATCATCACAATGGGCACAATTTTCTACTCTCTTTTCCCTGGCGCACTTCCTTATTTCACAAACCCTGCAGTAGTCAACGAGTCGTCCACCCTCTGTCAAACATCCGTCACAATTGATGTCCTCCGGCTTAATCTCCGCGTTGAATTGTTTGGACCACATCTCGGCAACCTTCTTCCTTTCATTATCATCGTCCTTTTGCGTTGCCAGAAATGCCGGACACTCACTACACTTTATCCCGCAATAGGCAATCATCTTTTCCATAGTCTTCACCCCCTTACTTTTAGCAATTATAAAATCCCAAAATCCTATTATATCACTAATTAGAGTAAAAGTCAAGAAAAAATTGAGATTAAATTTTGCTTGACATACCGGGATTTTGGTGGTATAATGGAAAAGCTAAGAAAACTGGACGCAGATGGACGCAGATTAACACCGATTATTTTTTATTTCAGGTTAATTTCTTATTATATCTGTGTCTATCAGCGAAAATCTGCGTCCAAAGATAAATCAACGCAGAGTGTTATCATGCTTTTAAAGAAGGTATCTGGATTTGCCCTTGGAACAGGGATTTCGAGAGTATTTGGACTCTTGAGGGAGATGGTACTTGCGCATCTATTCGGGGCAACTATGTATATGGATGCGTTCAGGGTGGCATTCAATATTCCCAATCTCTTGAGAGATGCACTCGCAGAGGGTTCTCTCACACCGTCATTTATCCCCATTTACTCGGAACACTCAGAGAAAAGGAGCGGAGAAGAGGCAGATAGATTTGCGTCAACAGTAATAACAAATTTCTTCTTTATAACACTTGTAATATCAATAATCGGGATAGCTGTCGCTCCCTTCCTGGTAAAACTGATAGCATTCGGGTTTACGGGAGATAAATTCTCCCTCACGGTAAGCCTCACGAGAATTATATTCCCATTTCTCATATTTATTAGCATCTCCGCCATTTTTATGGGCATTCTGAACTACCACGGGAGATTTTTCACCACTGGTTTTGCTCCCGTCTTCTTTAATGTGGGTATAATAGCCTTCTGCTGGCTGCTCTACAGCAAAATTGGCATCACGGGCGCCGCTATCGGGGTGGTTGTCGGAGGACTCTTGTATCTCGTGTACCAGATAATATGGGCGGAAAGGGATGGATTTCATTTCGAGCCGAGATTGAACCTGGCAAACCCCGAATTTTTAAGGGTCGTGAAGATTATGCTTCCAATTGCCGTGGGTTTTGCGGCGGGAAAGATAAATACTATAGTAAATACACTTATTGCATCCTTTATGGAGACGGGCTCCATATCATACCTGAATTACTCTTATCGGCTCGTTCAATTGCCGGTCGGGTTAATTGGTGTTGCAATTGCAAATGTCGTCCTGCCGACACTCTCAAGGGAACTTAGCAGGGAAAGAAGTGGGGACGACATCATCAGAAGTTCCATAAAACTCACTATCTCTGTCATCGTTCCCCTTACTATCCTTTTTTTCTTACTGTCCACTTTTATAGTGAGACTGCTCTACCAACACGGCAATTTTACAGCAAATGATACGCTCTTCACCGCCGCCTGCCTCAGATTCTATTCACCCGCAATAGTGGGTTTTTCCCTCACGAGGGTATTTGCCAGTATTTTCTATTCAATGAAAGATTCAAAAACTCCATTTTTTGTGGGACTTGTGGCGGTTGTAATAAATCTCTCCTGTGCATTGAGTTTAAAAGATATTCTGGGTGTAAATGCACTCGCCCTGGCTGTATCTATATCGAGCTGTATAAATGCCCTCTTTCTATTCATCCTGCTCAAACGAAGGTTAAAGAAGGTCTAAAACTCAATCTCATTACCGTACCTGGACGGGGTTTAAAGTTACAGCGTTACCTGTGTACATCCAATTGATTCGTGGTCGAGTTTTTAGCTTGACTTTTTTTTCTTCTTGTGTTATAATCTTGTTTTAAAAGGAGAAAGGGATGACAAACAAAGAAGAGATTCTGAAAAATACCCTCGAGAGATGTCGAGAGAGGAACATCATCATCCCCACCTACGAGGAGATGAGACACCCCCAGAAAATCCCGAATGGCATCAAAGACGAATTAAAAAATATAGGTCTCTGGGATTTACATTCCAGAAATTTGTTTCGGATCACATGGAAAAATGAGCCCGTGAAATTTGGTGGTGGATTCGCTGAGGTAAACTATGTGGAAATCCCGCACGAGCTCTCCGGTGTGAAAGCGAGAATACTCATGCTCATCGGCAAATGGTTTCCCACCGGATCACATAAGGTCGGAGCCACCTTCGGACCCCTGGTAGAAAAACTGGTGAGGGGTGCATTCGACCCAACCCGTCAAAAGGCATTATGGCCATCAACTGGAAATTACTGCCGCGGGGGTGCTTATGATTCTTATCTGCTTGCTTGCCCTTCTATAGCGGTTCTTCCCGAGGGAATGTCCAGGGAGAGATTCGAGTGGCTCGAAAAGGTTGGTTCTGAAATTTATGCCACACCGGGTGTGGAGTCAAATGTAAAGGAAGTTTACGACAAATCCGACGAATTAAAGAGAGAGAGAGGGGATGAGATTGTGATCCTGAACCAGTTTGATGAGATAGGCAACGCCATATGGCATTATGCTGTAACGGGTCAGGCAATAGAAGAGGTTTACGAAAAGGAGTGCAAGGCTAACCAAAATCTTAGAGCCCTCTTTTTAACCCAGGGATCTGCCGGAACTCTGGGGTGTGCCGACTATTTAAGAGAAAGGTATCCGCGGATAAAGGTTTGCGCCGGAGAGGCTCTGCAGTGTCCAACTCTCCTGTTTAACGGATACGGTGGGCACAGAATCGAGGGAATCGGCGATAAACATGTCCCGTGGATATTCAATGTGAAGAATATGGACCTGGTGGCGGATATAGATGATGAATATTGCGTGAGAGTGATGAGGCTGTTTAATGAGTCCGCCGGAAGAAATTACCTGAAAAGGAAGGCTATCGACCCGGAGCTCGTAGATGGTCTTGACTTACTTGGAATATCCTCCATTGCCAATCTCATCGGTTCTATCAAACTCGCCAAATATTATGAGATGAATGAAAATGACATAATATTTACCATTGCCACAGACTCTATGGAACTCTATGGCTCCCGATTGAGGGAGGTGAGAGAGGAGAGAGGTGAATACAGGGAACTTGATGCGGCGGCGGACTTTGATACCTGCCTTTTAAATGTAGGAATAGACTGGACGCTGGAATTGTCTTACTGGGACAAGAGGAGAATGCACAATCTGAAATACTTCACCTGGATCGAACAGAGGGGGAAGGACCTGGAGGAACTGGACCGTCAGTGGTACGACGATAACTACTGGAAGGAGAAATTTCAATCCTATAAAAAGTGGGATTCTCACATAAGGGAATTCAATGAAAAAACGGGTCTATTGAAGAAATACACATAGACCGCAGATCTGCAACCGTGTGGAAAAGAAAGCCACAGATTACACTGATTTCACAGATTCAAAAACACAGGAGAAAGGGAGAAAAGGGGGAGAAAAAAATCTGTGTAATCCGTGGCTTTAAAAAGTATATATAACCTAAGAAATGGAGGAGAGATGAAAACAGATAGCTTTAAAGGGAGAGATTGGATCGATGCAGAAATTGATTACACGGGGGAAGAGTGGGAAACCTTGATCGATATTGCCCTGGACCTGAAAAAAGGATTTCTCCTGGGAGAAGACCATACCCACATTCTGCGGAATAAGACCCTCTACTTGATGTTTTTCAACCAATCATTGCGCACGAGGAGCACTTTTGAGGTTGGAATTCAGCAATTGGGAGGATTTGCCTGTAATCTTGAACCGGGGAAGACCTACACACCCGCCAGGAAGGGATTTGAAATCCCCTACAAGACTGAAAGAATATCCGATGTTGCAAGGGTGCTTGATAGAACAGGTGATGCACTTGCTATAAGGATGTATGGTGAACCAGCCCACTGGATTTACGGGTTTGCCAATGCCACAATAAAGGAATTTGCCGAATATATGAAAATTCCCGTAATCAATATGGAATGTGATAAGTTCCATCCGACGCAGGCACTCGCCGACATGATAACGATAAAGGAGAAGTTTGGACGATTTAAGGGATTGAAGTTTGTGATGAGCTGGGCTTATTCGGGTTCAACCCATAAACCGTTGGCTGTACCGCAAAGCCTCGTTCTCGCGCCAACAAAGATGGGAATGGATGTCGTTCTTGCCCGTCCAAAGGGACTTGAACTCGACCCCGAAGTAATAAATTATTGTAAAAAATTTGCAAAACAGAATGGAACATCTTTTGAAGAAACCGATTCGATGGAAGATGCATTCAGGGATGCGGACATTGTCTATCCAAAATCATGGGGCTCGCTGGGATACTTTGCACGAGCAGACAAGACGGGAAAAGGGATGAAAAAGGCAAACCTTGATGGAATGAAAGAATTATTTGAAGAGAACAAAAACTGGATTTGCGATAAAAAGAAACTCTCTCTTATAAAGAAGAGCGGAATCTATATGCATTGTCTTCCCGCAGATAGGGGCATGGAGGTCACAGACGAGGTGATCGATGGTCCGCAGTCTGTTGTCTTTGACGAGGCAGAGAACAGGCTTCACGCACACAAGGCAATTATGGCTCTAACTATGGGAGGTAGGCTGTAAAACGGCATGAGAGTGAAGCCCGTCATTGCGAGTCCCGATGAAATCGGGACGAAGCAATCTCTTAAAGTCAATGAGATTGCTTCACTTCGTTCGCAATGACACAGGGTGAAGTCCGTCGCAATGGCAGAGGAGGAGGTATGGGGAAGTCAAATCTGTTTGGAAAGGATTTAATCTGTACTCAAGAATGGTCCCTGGACGAACTGATTCAAGTGCTGGAGTTGGCTGAAGAGATGAAGAGGAACCGCTTTAAGTATTCTTCTTTCCTGAAGAATAAAACATTTTTTATGTTCTTTTATAATCCTTCTGTAAGGACAAGACAGTCATTCGAGTGCGCGATGACAGAGCTGGGTGGACACGCCCAGTTTCTCGAACCCAAGACCATGCGGCTAAAAACTGCTACCACTGCCGGTGAAACGATTGAGGATGCGGCAAAGGTGATGTCGAGATACGCCTGTGGAATTGGGATAAGGATTCTGGAAGACAAGGTCACAAGGTACGGAGAGGGAGATGAGCTCATAAGAGAATACGCCAGATGGGCTGATGTTCCCGTCATCTCAATGGCTCACGATAAATTTCATCCCTGTCAGGGTCTGGCAGATATAATGGGGTTGAGAAAACATCTCGGGAAAGACCTCAGGCGAAAAAAAATTCTTTTGACCTGGGGACACGGCGCCCTTGCTCGTTCGTGGTCCTCACTTCAGGAAAGCCTCCTGATCTGTTCACGATTTGGTATGAATATAACACTGGCATACCCAAAAGGGTATGACCTAGACTCAGAGGTAATTGAACTGACCAGAAATAATTGCGATGAAAATGGGAGCTACTTGGAGACAACCAATGATCATCTCGAAGGTTACAGGGGAACAGATGTTGTCTATTCACGTAACTGGATGAGTCCCAATGCCTATAAGGATGGTGCGTTTTTAAAGGAGGAAGAGATAAGGAAGGCAATGGAGCACAAAAAATGGATATGCGACTCAGAAAAGATGAAATTGACAAACGACGCCATTTTTATCCACCCAATGCCCGTTGACAGGGGACATGAAGTTACAGACGAGGTGGCTTCGGGCAAGAGGTCTATAATATACGACATTGCGGAGAATAGACTACATGTTCAAAAAGCATTAATTGCCCTTTTGATGAGTGACTGCTGGTAATTTGGACGCAGATAAACGCAGATGGACGCAGAAAAATACAGATAAATATAGATTAAAAATCTGGAATATGTTTATACTTGCATAGGAATATCAAGAAAAAAGAATCTCTTTTAGTATCCGTGAAATCAGTGTAATCTGTGGCTTGTAATCTGTAGTCGGATCTTTCGATAATCTGATTCTCTGATGAGGTGAGCTATGCCAAGAATTGCGGTAGTTGCTATCGGTGGGAATTCCCTGATAAAGGACAAAGAACACAGAACGGTCAGTGACCAGTATGAGGCAGTCAGAGAAACCTGTCGACACATTTCGAAACTGGTGGATGTGGGATACGAAACGGTAATAACTCACGGCAACGGACCGCAAGTGGGTTTTATACTTATGAGGTCTGAGCTCGCCAGAAAGAAATTGCATACCATACCGATAGACTCTGCCGATGCCGATACACAGGGAGCGATAGGATACAATATCCAGATGGCTCTCGGAAATGAATTCAGAGAGAGGGGAATAAAAAAGGAGGTCGTAACAGTGGTGACCCAGGTCGTGGTGGACAGGAACGATGAGGCATTCAAGAATCCCACAAAACCCATAGGTCCGTTTTATACAAAGGAACAGGCAGCAGAAAATGAGAAAAGGTTCGGGTGGAACATCATCGAAGACGCCGGAAGGGGCTATCGCAGGGTCGTGCCCTCACCCATTCCACAAAAAATCGTTGAGCTCGATGCCATCGAGACACTGATTAAAGATGGATTCGTGGTTGTGGCTGTTGGTGGCGGCGGAATCCCCGTAGTTGAAGAAGACGGCAGGTTGAAAGGGGTGAAGGCGGTCATAGATAAGGATTATGCCTCGAGCCTTCTCGCAAGAAAAATCAAGGCGGAGTTGTTTCTCATCTCAACCTCCATAGAAAAGGTCTATCTCAATTTTAACACCCCTCAAATGAAGGCGATTGACACAATGAAGGTAGCAGAGGCAGAAGAATATCTTTTCCAGGGACATTTTGCGGAAGGAAGCATGGCGCCAAAAATCAGGGCTTCAATATCATTCTTAAGGGCTGGTGGCAAGGAAGCGATAATAACAACCCCCAAAAAGATAGAGGATGCTGTTAGAGGAATAACGGGCACCAGAATAGTCCCGTAAGGGACGGTAATCGGTAATCAGGTAATCGGTAAGTTACAAACCGCTATGTTAAGTAGCAAGGCAAAACTATCAATTAACATGTCAAAGGTTATCGAGCAATTAGGTATTTCTCTAATCGACTTTGTGTTTTTTGGGCCTTTGTGGTGAATTTCTTTATTATGGATACGGTAATTAAAAATGGTACTATAGTAACGCACCGAAGGACATTTCGGTCAGATATAGGCATTCGGGCGGGCAAGATAGCCAGAATCGCAGAATCTATCCCGGGAAAGAAGATAATAGACGCCTCCGGGATGCTCATCTTTCCGGGAATAATAGATGCCCATACACATATGGAAACACTGGTGTTCGCAGAATCCTGTGGAAAGGGCATTATCTCATCGGACGACTTTTATACCGGTACAAGAGCTGCCGCTGCAGGTGGGGTTACAACCATCATTGATTTCACAATCCAGAATAAAGGAGAATCCTTGAAAGATTCCATCATACGAAGAAAGAGGCAGGCTGATAAAAAAGTTTATATAGATTATTCACTCCACTGTAACATAACGGACTTCGATGGTAACTTTTTAGAGGAGATATCTTCTATAATCGAATCTGGTATTTCAGGCTTCAAAGTCTTTATGGCATATAGAAACGATGAAATTATGGTGAGCGATGAGAATTTGAGGTTGCTACTTGCTGAAACGCGAAAATACGGTGGTGTCGTACAGGTTCACGCAGAAAATGGATTTCTACTCGACTATTTTGTAGACAAATTCCGTGAAGAAGGTAAGAGCAAGCCCATATTTCATGCAAAAAGCAGGCCCGATTATGTTGAGGAGGAGGCGGTTGTGAGGGCAATAAAACTTGCCGAGGAGACGGATGGCGGGTTGTACCTCGTGCATCTATCCACAGAAAAATCTATTGAAGCAGTGAGATGGGCAAAACAAAAGTCTATCAAAGTATTTGCTGAAACCTGCCCTCAATATCTGTTACTCAATGAGGGCGTGTATGAACGAGAGAACGGAAGGTATTACATTACAAGCCCTCCGCTTCGGGGTGATAATGACAGAGAAGCCCTATGGAAAGGCATAGAGGATGGAATTATTGATGTTATTGCCACAGACCACTGCCCATTTACTTGTGCCCAGAAAGATGGCGGAGAGAACATTTTCTTTAAGATACCAAATGGTCTTCCGGGTGTTGAAACATTACTTCCGACTATGTATTCCGAGGGAGTGATTAAAAGAGGGTTAGAACTGACCCAGCTCGTTAAACTTCTATGCTATAATCCCGCAAGAATCTTCGGATTATACCCCAAGAAGGGAGCCATAGAAGAAGGAAGTGACGCAGACCTTGTTATATTCAATCTAGAAGAGGAGATGACTATGAGTGCGAGTTCACTCCATTCAAATACCGTTTTCTCTCCCTATGAAGGTTTAAAGATAAAGGGTATACCGGAGATAACAATATCCAGAGGCGAGATTATTTACGAAAGAGAAAAGTTCTTTGGAGAAAAGGGGAGAGGACAATTCGTAAAAGCCAAACCGACAATTCAATCCGAAATTGTACAGGGAACATAAAATATCAGGGTCAGGTCTTGACATTAGACATTTTTAGCTTCTTTCCCCTAATTTTCCCTCTAACATTCTGCTATAGTATAATCCAAAATCTCCCACTTGTCAAACAGAAAATTGCCTTCTTCCAAAATTTCATTTACCCCACCCTCACAGAATCTGCCCAAAGATTATCAACTGCTTTCCGGTTGATTCCATCCCTATTCCTCCAGAAAATACTTGAGCCTGACCCCACTAAGCCCCTAATCTTCGAGATACTTGCTTCTTCCGAAGTCTCCATCAGCAGATGAATATGATTATTCATCAAGACATAATGATAGAGCCTGAAACCATACCGCTCTTTATATCTCCCGAGAAGCTC
>Ga0209121_10003427_pt1 | contig 15371 bp, 18 predicted proteins | sample Cruoilmetagenom3_FD_187292 | JGI IMG/M metagenome (GOLD analysis project Ga0209121, IMG submission 187292) | Oil polluted marine microbial communities from Coal Oil Point, Santa Barbara, California, USA - Sample 3 (SPAdes) (version 2) | ecosystem: Environmental > Aquatic > Marine > Oil seeps ...
ATTTCACGATTTAGAACGCCTTGCGCGTCGCGAAATCTGCGGCCAAGCTGGTTATCGGGAACTAAGCCCATGCCAACCTCGTTCGAGACAAAAACAATGGGTTTGGGTGCGGAAGCTAGGCCCGTGAGCAGTATCTCGATTTCGTTCTCGATGTTTGCATCCGCCAGCATCAAGTTGCTCAGCCACAAAGTCAGGCAATCGAGTAAAACGACCGAGCCATCGTTCACTTCCGTCAGGGCTTGTAGAATGTCCAACGGTGCCTCGATGGTTTGCCAATCAGGCCCGCGGTCTAAACGGTGCTGTGCAATGCGGGCTTCCATCTCCAAGTCAAACGCCTGACCTGTCGCGATGTACGCACGCGGGCGCTTAGCGAATGTTGCCAACCTTTCGGCAAAAGCCGATTTGCCGGAGCGCGCGCCGCCAAGAACCAAGCTAATATCGGGAAAATTATCCACCGTCGACATCCTGTCCAAATCCTTTTGCCCATCTTTTCATATAAAATCGCCGGAATCCACGTGAGTTTCAGAAGTCCACGGGTATACTCCGAGATTGCCGAACTTGAAACCCGAGCGCAGATTTAATACATTCCTGAATGGTAAATACCCAAAACCTCCGCGAGGATTGTGAAATGCTTCAAGGCCGCAAAATTCTACTTATCATCGGTGGCGGTATTGCAGCCTATAAGTGCCTCGATTTTATTCGCAGGCTTGCTGAGCGAGGCGCAACCGTAACGCCGGTTTTAACACGGGCAGCTTCGGAATTTGTGACACCGCTATCTATTGCGGCGCTCGCCGGTCAGAAAGCCTATACTGATCTGTTTGATCTGACCGATGAAGCGGAGATGGGACATATCCAACTTTCCCGCACTGCCGACTTGGTTGTGGTTGCACCTGCTACAGCTGACCTGCTGGCTAAAATGGCAACCGGACAGGCGAATGATTTGGCGACGACGTTGCTTTTAGCGACGGACAAACCGGTCCTTGTTGCGCCCGCGATGAATGTTCGTATGTGGGACCATCCAGCAACACAACGAAACGTTGAGACGTTGAAAGCTGACGGAATCCTTTTTGTCGGACCGAATGAAGGCGACATGGCTTGCGGAGAATTCGGACCCGGTCGGATGTCCGAACCTCTCGAGATCGTCAGCGCTGTTGGCGCGGCTTTGTCAAATGGACCGTTGAAAGACAAACATGTTTTGGTAACGTCCGGTCCAACCCACGAACCGATTGATCCGGTACGATATATCGCCAACCGCTCGTCCGGTGCGCAAGGTACAGCAATCGCCGAAGCGCTTGCGGCGTTGGGTGCAAATGTGACGTTTATCACCGGTCCGGCTGACGCGGCACGACCAGTTGGCGTAAAGGTTATCGAAGTACAGACGGCACAACAAATGCTGAAAGAAGTGCAAAACGCCCTGCCCGCTGATGCTGCCGTTTTTGCCGCCGCCGTCGCTGACTGGCGGGTCGCCAATGCGACTGACTCGAAGATCAAGAAGGACGGTTCAGGCGCATTGCCGGTAATGGAGTTTGCCGAAAATCCGGACATTCTAAGGACGATTTCACAAATGTCGGTCGGACGACCGGAACTGGTTGTTGGATTCGCAGCCGAAACCGATGACGTGCTAGCAAACGCCGAAGCAAAACGCCTGCGCAAAGGTTGTGACTGGATTGTGGCGAATGATGTTTCACCGGAAACCGGCATTATGGGCGGCTCTGAAAACGCGGTGACTCTGATTTCCGAGCGTGGCCAAGAAACTTGGGACCGCATGAGTAAAATCGAGGTTGCCCGCAAGCTCGCCAACAAGATTGCCGGAGCGTTGGCATGAGCCAGATTCTAGGTATCCGAAGAACCGAACGCTCCGATCCACAAATCCCCCTGCCCGCTTACGAAACCGAAGGTGCGGCCGGTATGGACTTGCGTGTGAACTTCCCGCTTGAACTGCGGATGGAGGGTGTGATCCTTGCCGTTGGCCAACGCGCCCTGCTGCCTACTGGCCTGAATTTTCAGATACCATTGGGATTTGAAGTGCAAATACGCCCTCGCTCCGGTCTTGCGCTAAAATATGGCGTTACGCTGGTTAATGCTCCAGGCACAATCGACAGCGATTATCGCGGCGAAGTGGGCATCATCCTTATCAATCTCGGAAACGAGCCTATTCGTATTAACCACGGCGAGCGCATCGCCCAGATGGTTTTTGCGCCGGTCACGCGGTGTGAAATCGTTGAACTTGAAAAATTGACCACAACCGAACGCGGCGAAGGCGGCTTTGGTTCTACGGGGAAAGCGTAACATGCTAAGAATGTCTCGCAAAATCGTGCTGGCTCTCGAAGCCGTTCTCGATATTGCCTACAACGGTCGTCCTAATCCGGTTCAGTCGAAAGATATCACCGAGCGGCAGGGAATTCCGCAGCGATATCTGGAGCAGGTTCTTCAGCAACTTGTTCGCGCCGGTGTTTTGAAAGGTGTCCGCGGCCCTCGCGGCGGCTACACCTTGGCGCGGGAACGGCGGCGAATCACACTTGGCGACGTACTACGGGTCGTGAACCAGATGGAGAACGAGGAGGATTCGACCATATCCCGAGCCGCCCTTGGCGAGCAGATTATCAACCCGATTTGGGAAGAAATGCAGGAAGACATCCTTAAACATTACGACGCGATCACAATGGAAGATCTATGTCGGGATGCAGAATCCAAAGGAATAAAGCGCGCAGGCGAAGAAAAAGTCAGCTTCACTATTTAGCGATCAACTCAGCAAGCCCTCTAGCGGGAAGAAGAAATACCTGTAAAATCAGGGTAAAACTAGGGAAGTTATAAATGCCAACACCACCACGCGGATTAATCTATGACGATATCACCCAAACGATGGGCGGAACACCACTCGTGCGGCTTTCAAAGTTCGCCAAATCGATGGGTGTGGATACCGAAATCTGCGGCAAGCTAGAGTTTTTCAATCCGATCGGATCGGTGAAAGATCGTATCGGTGTTGGAATGGTTGATGCGCTCGAGGCTTCGGGCGTCTTGAAGCCGGGCGGAACGCTGATCGAACCGACCAGTGGCAACACTGGCATCGCGTTGGCTTTTGTCTGTGCCGCGCGCGGATATAACCTGATCCTGACCATGCCGGAAAACATGTCTGTCGAACGTCGTAAAATGCTGGCTTTGCTTGGTGCAAAACTGGAAATGACCGATGGCGCAAAAGGAATGAAGGGTGCTATTGATCGTGCTGAAGAAATGGTTGGCGAGATTGAAGGTGCGATCTTGCCCCAGCAATTCGAAAACCCTTCAAACCCTGCCATTCACGAAGTCACTACAGCCGAAGAGATTTGGAAAGATACCGACGGCCAAGTAGATGTTTTCATTTCTGGCGTTGGCACCGGTGGGACCATTACCGGTGTTGGTAAAGTCCTGAAGCAACGTAATCCGAATGTGCAGATTGTGGCTGTTGAACCGGAAGACAGTCCCGTTCTTTCCGGCGGCATCGCTGGACCACACAAAATTCAGGGCATTGGCGCGGGGATTGTTCCCGGTGTGCTTGATGTAGATTTGATCGACGAGACCATAACTATCGGAAACGAGACGTCGTTCGAAATGGCGCGCGCTCTGGCCAGCGCCGAGGGTATTCCGGTTGGCATTTCGTCCGGCGCAGCACTTGCAGCAGCGGTGGAAATCAGCGAGCGGCCAGAAATGGCGGGTAAACGCATCGTCGTAATTCTACCAAGCTTCGCCGAGCGCTACCTTTCCACTTCCTTGTTCGACGGCTTGTAAATGCTGGACCGGCTTGCCTCTGGTGGGCTGATTACCGTTATCGTTATTGTGCTGATGGCACTTGGATACGCGCGGGTATTAGATGCGCCACGACAGGTTTACATCGGCATTGCGGTAACTTTATTCATGACAATCATAGGCTCGCAATTTCTGCCCGAGGGGAATATCTTTCGCCAGCGAATAGCCGATAGTTTCGGCCTGTTCGGGCGTATCTTGTTATGGGTGTCACCGGTTATTGCTTATGTCCTGCTAATTGGATGGATCCGCCGCAAGGCTAAGGGTCCCGAGGGAAAATGATGGAACCAGAAGAGTTAGAACGTTACGCCCGCCACATTGTTTTGCGCGAGATCGGCGGCACCGGACAACAAAAGCTACGCAAAGCACGCGTTCTGGTGGTTGGGGCCGGAGGATTGGGGTCACCCGTGTTGATGTATCTCGCTGCGGCTGGTGTTGGAACGTTAGGGATAGTCGATGATGATATCGTCAGCTTGTCCAACCTGCAGCGGCAGGTTTTACATTCCACGCAAAACGTCAACATGCCAAAGGTTGTTTCGGCAGTGGAGGCGATCTCCCGCATAAATCCGCATGTTATGGTTACTCCGCACCAGACGCGGATTACCCGCGATAACGCCGCTGGAATTGTTACCGAATACGATCTGGTGCTCGACGGATCCGATAATTTCGATACACGCTACCTCATGAACGAGATCTGCGTTTCTTTGGGAAAACCGCTAATTTCTGCGGCAATGAGCCAATGGGAAGGCCAGATAAGCATCTACGATTCCACGGAAAACGGTCCATGTTATGCCTGCGTTTTCCCTGAACGGCCAGCTGACGGCTTGGCCCCTTCCTGCTCCGAAGCCGGCGTAATGGGCGCACTGGCTGGTGTGATGGGTTCGATGATGGCAGGTGAAGCGATCAAATACATCACCGGCGCGGGTGAAAATCTGCGCGGCGAGATGCTGATTTTCGACGCACTCTATGGTGAAACGCGGAAATTCAAATTGGCGAAAAATCCGGACTGCGCGGTTTGCGGCTCCAACGCTTAAAGCATACTTGGCACAACCTGATCCGGCGGGCGGTGCCCGTCTGCAAAGGTTTTGATATTGATGATAACCTTCTCGCCCATCTCTATGCGCCCTTCTACGGTTGCCGAACCCATGTGCGGCAGCAGCAAAACGTTGTCCAATCCTTTTAGTCGTGGATTGATATCATTGCCGTGTTCGAAAACATCAAGACCGGCCCCAGCCAATTCGCCAGAGCGCAACATTCTGGTCAACGCGTTTTCGTCAACGATTTCGCCACGGGCCGTGTTGATAATGAAGGAGGTTGGCTTCATCAGCTTCAAACGCCGCGCATTCAGCAAATGGAACGTCCCCGGAGTATGCGGACAATGAATCGACAAAATATCGACACGTGCCAACATTTGATCAAGACTTTCCCAATAGGTCGCTTCTAACGCGGCTTCGGTATCAAGATGCAGTCGGCGACGGTTGTGGTAATGAACCTGCAATCCAAAAGCTTTCGCGCGTCGCGCCACCGCTTGGCCAATTCGACCCATTCCAAGAATTCCGAGCCGCTTTCCGGTAATCCGGTGCCCCATGAGCGCCGTAGGAGACCAGCCCTGCCACTCCCCTCTTTGCATCAGAACGGTGCCTTCGCGCAGTCGGCGCGGAACAGCCAAAATCATTGCCATAGTCATATCGGCAGTGTCATCCGTTAAAACACCCGGGGTGTTAGAAACCATGATTCCGCGCTGCAAGGCTGTTTGCACATCAATATGATCGAACCCTGCCCCATAGTTTGCGATCAACCGAAGGTTCTTGCCGGCGTGGGCCAGTAATTTTTGATCGATCACATCACCGAGGGTTGGCACCAGAATGTCTGCGCGCTTCACAGCATCCACAAGCGCAGCCGCATCCATCTTTTCATCGGTTTCGTTAAGCTCTACATCAAAAAGTTCCCGCATGCGCGTTTCTACCGGTTCCGGAAGGCGGCGGGTTACAATGACTTTCAACGGTGCGTTTGTCATATTGAATTTATGTCCTCGGCTTGAAAACTTTCTGTTAACATGCCAGCAAAGGAACGGCGGGGGAATGGCAAAAATGTCAAACTCCGCGATACAGGCTAATTACGGGCGAATTATTATGCAGAAACCCAGGCGGCATTTATTGCAAGCCTTCTCGGTAGCGATCCTACTATCATTGGCACCGCTGTCAGTATTCGGGCAGCAGGCTGCGGAGCCTTCGCTCGGGCAGGTCACTGATTTACCGTTGCCCAGATTTGTCAGCTTAAAAGTTACGAAAGCAAATGTTCGACGCGGGCCGAGCCAGTCGCACCGTATCGACTGGGTTTTCATGCATCGCGGCACACCATTGCAGATTACCGCCGAGTTTGAACATTGGCGGCGCGTGCGAGATCAGGACAATGTCGGCGGCTGGATCCATTACTCGCTATTGAGCGGTCACCGGACCATAGTTATTCAAGGTCAGCGCATTCCTCTACATGCCGATCCGGATGAAACGTCGGCTACAGTTGCGCTGGCAGAAAAGGGTGTAATCGGTTCATTGGGCGCTTGCCTGCCAAATTGGTGCGAGATCGAAACCGGCGATTTCAAAGGCTGGGTAATGAAGTCTGAAATTTGGGGTGTTGGCGCAGCGGAAATTCGCGAATAAGGACCAACCGCGCTTTTTCCCCGCCACTCGACTATTGCCCGTATTTCATGACGGGAGTAGACTCTGCCCGGACTCGAATTTTTAATTTGGAGATTATTATCATGAATAAACTAGTAGCCACTTTTACGGCCGTCGCAATTGCTGGAACCGCTAACTACGCGGTTGCGCAAAACCAATTGGAAACTACGCTCGATCTGGTTGTTCGTGGTATGATGGACGAAGGCTCAACCGTTTCCTACGACGAGCGGGTTATTGGTGACGACGGTAGTGTTGAGTATGTGAACCTCGTTATCTCGGCACCCGATGACGAAGTCACCTTCTCCACCGACTGGATCAAAGGCAGTCCGTCGGCATCCGATCCGGAAGTTGTCATCTTCACTGTCGCCGACGTTATCAACGTTTCCGGTATTGCCGAAGGTGTCGACTTTGCGTTCGACATAAAGTCCAGCGGGCTAGAACTTACGACCAACGGTCTTCTGCGGGAAGCAATGAGCACGGCAGACGTTTCCGTGACCTTTGAGGCAGATTCATTCCTGGTTGATGGCGGCGACCCAGACAGCCCGGTTTTGCGGAAAATCTTCGCGGATATCGGCGAAGTCGACTTTGAAATTCTTGCGTCCCAAGAAAACATGTTTGTTGAAGGTAGTCTGAACACCGGTAAGTTCGATATTGCCTATGATTATACTTTCGAAGGCCAAACGCAGCTTGTTGATCAATCAACTGAATCGGTCTCTGTTGCATTTGAATTCGATATTCCTGCCGACGAAGAAGATACCTTTGGGTATCTCGACGGTAGCAAATCGGCCAACTTCGAAATGTCGAGCGGGCCGAGCGAATTTGAATCCTCGATGGATGCGGATGGTGTTGTTCTAGATATGGCGGGAACTTCCGGCGCAAGCTCGATGATACTCACAATGATCGACGGTTCTTTGACATACGACGTATCCGCCGAAGGGTTTGATATGGTCGTAACTCCCGGCGCCGGCATGCCAATTCCACCAGTGGAAATCGGTATGGGCGAGATGGGAATGAAATTGATCATCCCTGCCGGTTCCGCCGACGCCCCTGCAGAGATGGTTGTCGACATACTGTTCGCGGATTTCGTGGTTGGCGAAGGCCTTTGGTCGATGATCGATCCGGACCAAACAATTTCGCGCGATCCAGCGCAACTGGATATTGATCTTGAGGCGCTGGTGCAAATCGACGCCATGTCCGCAATCGTCAACGACGACCCGACGACTGCCGGAACGATCCACAGCCTTGATATCAATCAGATCTTGCTATCTGTCGGTGGCGCATCCATTCAAGCCGACGGGGCTGCAACTTTTGACAACTCCGGTCCAATCCCAATGCCGCTCGGTTCGATTAACATCGAGTTGAATGGCATTTCAACACTGACGAACCAGCTAGTTGCGCTTGGTTTGCTCGACCAGATGCAAGCCGATATGGCCATGGGCATGATGATGGCGTTTGGAAAACCCGGAGCGAAAGTTGACCAGTTCATCTCCGAGATCACATTCTCGGAAAACGGGATTTTGGCGAATGGTCAACCGATCCAGTAAGCCGGTTTAAAAAGAAACAGAGGCCCGCCGGATATTTCGGCGGGCCTTTTTTTATCTGCTACGTCGCAAATAGACGTAATACGCCCCGCCCCCGCCGTGTTTGGCGTGTGCTGGTGTAATCTCTAAAATCATCGGTTTTAGATCCGCCCTACTCAGCCAATGCGGCAAGCTATGGCGCAAAATCCCCTGTCGGCTCGGCATAATGCCTTCTTCCTGTCGAGTTGAATTACCTTTACCGGTGATAACCAACGCCAGACGCTTACCGGCCGCGTGGCTACGGTGGATAAAGGCGGTAAGTTCGGAATGGGCTTCGGCGGCGGTCATGCCATGCAGGTCCAGACGCGCGTCTGGCCGCATCTTGCCTTTGCGAAGCCGTTCAAAATTCCGGCGGTCCATCTGGTTGCCCGGTTTTTCGCTGGCTTTCATAGGGTCCGGCGCAAGATTTATCGTTACATGCGCTTCCGGCGTGACACCCCGGATCCGCGTCAACGGCCGTATAACCGGGCGCGGCGGCTTTTGTGCCAACGGGGCGTGAACGGGGTCTGGCGCAAAATCCGGGGATTTGGTCGCAACTGGTCGCAGCGGAATAGTAGTTTCCGCAACCCTCGACCAAACCTCGTGATCTTCCTCGCTTAGTTTCCCGCGTTTACGTCGTGCCATATCAAAACAGCTTACGCCCCGGTTCCAACAAGAAGCCAGTTCGGATTGTCACCGCCCATAAGTCGCGCGAACGTCCAGAAATCCGACTGTTTTTTCACAGCCGTAGCGCTGCCTTCGACAACTTCGCCAGCTGCATCGCGAACCACCGATGTCAGTTCACCAACGAATTTCATGGTGATATCAGCTTCGCTATTTTCTTCGTCGAAATGCGCTTCGATCAGTTTAACGCCGCTTACACCGACGAATGTCGCCTCTACCGAAAGCCCGCTGTCGGCGCGTGCCGTAATAACTGAAGCGAACGACTCGTAAACATCGGGTGCAAGATATTGCTCAAGGAACTCCAGATCGCCATTCTCGAAAGCCATCAGGATCATTTCGTAAGCCTGTCGCGCACCACGTGTGAATTCCGATACGTTAAAGCCGGGTTCAATACGCTTCATCGCCGCCAAGGCTTTACCTGAGTCACTTTCGATTTCGATATGATCGGAAATATCAAAATCCGTACCACCACCATCAATCACTTCAAACTTGCGCTTACTGTCCGAAGATGCGGCTGGAGCTGGTTTCGTGGTATCTTCGAAACCATCACGCGTCCCAAGCACACTGCGAAGTCGCAGCACTAGAAAAACTGCAACACCTGCAAGAACTATGATTTGAACCAACTGCGAACCCATCGGGACGACCTCTCGAAAAAAAATTTGGCCAAACATTGGTGTTTAACCTATTCGCTACCTATGTAAGCATTGTCTAGGATCAAGTCCATTGGTCCAACGTAACTTTGGAAAAGGCATATGTGGCTATTTTTTCTATTCGTAGCGGTTCCGATCATCGAGATTGGGTTGTTCATTCAGGTCGGCGGATTTCTAGGTCTTTGGCCGACGCTGGCAATTGTGGTTCTGACGGCATTCGTCGGGACGGCACTGATGCGCGCACAAGGCGTCGCGGCTTTGCAAAAACTACAGAAAAATATCGAATCTGGCGGTAATCCGACCGATCCTATAGCAAACGGCGCGTTTATTCTTGTTGCCGGCCTATTGTTGCTTACGCCGGGGTTCTTTACCGATGCAATCGGTTTTTCGTTGCTCATTCCACCGGTTCGCCAAGCCCTTATCCGCGCAGTCGCAGCCCGGTTGAAGTCGCGTGTCGAAACATATGCCACTGGCTACCAATCCCAGACCAAATACGCCTCGGAAACGGTTCTCGAAGGCGATTTCGAGGTGGTTGAAGATAACGTAAACGGCAAGCCCGGCAATTCCGGATGGACAAGACCAGACGCTTGAATCAAGCGATTGTTCCTCTCGTCCAGAAGTGATATTGCCATTCGCAGTAATTCAAACCCAATCAGGAATTTCGTTCAAATGGCAGAAGAGAATACAGACGCAGCAGAAGGCGCTGCCCCGCAGCAACCCCGCGTTCAGATCCTTAACCAATACATTCGCGATCTTTCGTTCGAAAACGTCGCCGTGCAAAATGGCAAAGTACCCGAAGGTAACACCGCTTTTGAAGTCCAGATCAGTCTGGATGCACGGAAACTGGGTGAAAACCAATATGAAGTCATTAACAAACTGAAAGTTAATGCGAGTTCGGGCGAAGATAAGATATTCATTCTGGAACTGGACTATGCCGGTCGTTTCGCCATTCAAAACATACCGAACGACCAATTGCACCCGTTCTTGATGGTCGAATGTCCACGTATGATATTCCCATACCTGCGTCGAGTTGTAGGCGATATCACGCGCGATGGTGGCTACCCGCCGCTAAACCTCGATAACATTGATTTCGTTGCGCTTTACCGCAATGAACTGGCGCGTATGGCGCAGGCACAGGAAGAAGCCAAAACCGCTACGGTTTCCTGATCTTCCCTAAATGCTCTACGAAGGCGGCTCTACGGCCGCCTTTTTTATTTGAACCGCTTCCAGATGGCGTTTTCGCCCAGTTTCTCGACAAAGGCATCATGCGCCACCTTTTCCGCATCGGATAACCTTGGTGGCAACGGCTGGCGCCGTTGCGATGGCGACCAGTTCAATGCATCGCTTTTATCACCACCGTCGTTTGTCGAAACTACCGACAAAGTAAAATCTGGCTGGCGGCCGCCAATCAGCTCGAGATACACCTCGGCAAGTATCTCGGAATCAAGCAACGCGCCGTGAAGCTCCCGTTCGGTTTGAATCCCGAACCTGCGACAGAGCGCGTCCAGCGAGTTTTGCGCGCCCGGAAACTTTTTGCGCGCTATCGCCAACGTATCAATCGCTTGTGCCCAAGGGAGTGATGGCCGTTCCACCCATTTCAGCTCTGCATTGATAAACTTCATATCAAAACTGGCATTGTGAATAACCAGCTTGGACTCCCCGACAAAGTCGAGAAACGTTTGTGCAATATCCGTGAATAGCGGCTTGTCGGACAGAAATTTTTCGCTCAACCCGTGTACCGCAAACGCGCCCTCAGGCATATCGCGCTGCGGATTAATGTATTGGTGATACGTTTTGCCTGTTGGCATGTGGTTGAACAGCTCTACGCCGCCAATCTCGACAATCCGGTCGCCGGTGTTGGGGTCCAGACCAGTCGTCTCCGTATCCATTACGATTTCACGCATTGTGGTCTCCGGTTAGTCGTTCAATCAAAGACAATACATCGGCCCGAGCATGATCCATACCCTCGCTCGTATCAATAAGGAAGTCAGCGCGTTCACGCTTTTCGTTGTCGGGCATTTGCTTGGCAAGAATGGTGTCATAAACCTCTTCGGTCATCCCTTCCCGCTCCATAACGCGTTGTTTTTGGGTTGCTTTATCAGCTGTCACTACAAGAACCCCATCCAGCCACAAATTCGCAGAGGTTTCAAAAAGCAAAGGTATATCGCACACGATAAGTTTGGCGTCTTCACAAGTCTCGATGAACTCCAACCGGTCCTCAGCGACAATCGGATGCACTACTGCTTCGATCTTCTCCAGCAACCCTTCCGTATCCATAACAGCCTTGCGTAAAGCGCTACGGTCAACCGCGCCATCTCTGATGGCGGCGGGTGCGAGGACTTCAATGGCCCGAGCCCCCGCTCCTCCGGCCATATATAACCGATGAACCGTCGCATCAGCGTCCCACACCGGCACGCCTGCGTCGCGGAAAAACCCGGCGGTCGTTGTTTTGCCCATACCGATGGAACCGGTTAAACCAAGAATGTACGGTCTTTCCATCATGCGTTCAAAACCGCCTGTCTAAGTTCATCGTCAACTTCCGGAGTCCGTCCAAACCAGCTTTCAAACCCGGGAACCGCTTGATGCAAAAGCATTCCCAAGCCGTCAACGGTTTTAAGCCCCTGCTCCGCTGCTTTCGCCAAAAATGGTGTGATCAAAGGTGCGTAAACAATATCCGTCACCAAGGCGTCCTGATCTGCGGAGTCAAAATGCACCCGCAGCTCCGGTTGACCCTCCATTCCCAACGACGTCGTGTTTACAATTGTCGCAGCGCCCTCCATGGCTTCGCTAACCTGATCCCATTCCACCACCTCGACTTTCGCGCCAAAATGGTTTGCCAGGTTCTCCGCACGTATTTTCGTCCGGTTAGCCAACCGCACCCTCGGAGCACCCTCATTTAGAAGCGCCCAAACAATTGCCCGGGCGGCACCGCCTGCCCCGATCACCAGCGCCGGTCTGCTTTCCGGAACCCAGTCCGGCGCATTTTGCCGCAAATTTTGAATAAATCCGTATCCATCCGTATTATCCGCACCAATGCTACCGTCTGCGTGAAAGTGTATTGTGTTTGCCGCACCAATCAAAGCCGCGCGGTCCGTCACACTCTCTGCAAGTGTCAGAACTGTTTCCTTGTAGGGAATGGTGATGTTAACCCCTTTGAACCCCTTTTTCGGCAATTTCCGAAGCGAGCTTTCAAACTTTTCGGGTGGGAATTCGAGCGCTACATATTCCCCGGACAATCCGTAGCGTTTCAACCAATGCCCATGCAATACCGGTGATTTACTATGCTTGATCGGATAACCAATAACACCCGCGCGCGGTATAATAACATTACTCATTCCAGACAAATTCCTCTTGTTCGCAAGAACCCCAGTATCTCCAACATAGGTAGTCCGAGAACCGAAAAATAGTCTCCCTGAACTCGTGTAAACAGCTGTGAACCCTCTGCCTCGAGTTTATAGGCGCCGACAGTGGTAAACAGATCTTCACCGTGTTTTTCCAGATAGCTTTCCAAAAATCTATCGCTAAAGGGTCGCATCATAAGTTGTGCGCGGCCGACATGCCGCCAAACCGGTGTACCATCCTCCATAATAACGGCTGCCGAAAGCAGTTCATGGGTTTGTCCGCGCAACTCTTTCAATTGTTGGCGTGCCGCATCTATCGTGTCTGGCTTGTCGTAAATTTCACCTTTATGAACAAGTACTTGGTCCGCACCAAGAACTAAAGCCAACGGATATTTCATAGCCACCCGCCTCGCCTTCATTTCGGCAAGCGAGTCGGCTACGTCCCGCGCAGATGCTCCGTCAGACAGCAACGCTGCCTTTATCGCCCCCTCGTCAACGCGCGCCGGCATTACGTCCAGCGAAACGCCGGCGTTGCGCAACATTTCTGCGCGGATTTGCGAACCGGACGCCAAGATTAACTGTTTCATATTTTTCTCTTTGCAAGAATTCCCCGAACGGCCGCCGCTGTTTCTTCGATGGATCGGCGTGTGACGTCAATCACCGGAAGCCCGTGCTTCTCAAAGAACAACCTTGCGGAAGCCAGTTCGTTTTGAATGTCTTTCGCCTCAGCATAGGCGGTCAATTCTGGATTGCCCAGAATCTTCAGCCGATGCTGGCGGATTTGCGAAAGTCGGGTAGGGCTTGCGATAAGGCCGACGGCAGGAACACCTGCTTCGAGCGCTTCGATAAAGCTATCCGGAACCGGTTGATCCGGCACCAACGGCACATTCGCTGCACGGATACCTTGATACGCCAGATATATACAGGTCGGTGTCTTGGAGGTCCGACTAACGCCAACAAGAATAACTTCCGCCTGACGCAAGTATTCAGAACTCAAGCCGTCGTCATGCGAAATAGCGTAGTCGATCGCCGACACTCGCTCCAAATAGTCTTTGTCAACGGAATATTGCTTTCCGGGTTGACCTGTTGGTCGACTTCCATCAAGTTTTTCAAAGGCTTGCATGACTGGGTCTAGCAGCGAAATCGCTCGGTAACCTCCGGTTTTGCTCGCTATTTGTACCAAATTCGAGATTTCCGTGTTAACAGTTGTGTAAATCACAAGGTCAACATCGCCAAAACCGGCGATCAAAGTTTTGGCGCGTTCAATACTGCGAACAAAAGGATGCAGTGTAATCGCGACCGGCATCTCAACGAACTGGCTGGCTACGGCTTCGGCAGCTGCAGTGACGGTTTCGCCCGTGGCATCTGACATCAATATGATTTTAAATGTCTTGGACAAAGATTTACTCCGGAAAAGTCTCTGTGGACAAATTGGTGGGTAACTTTAGGAAAACTCCAAGCCATCCACACGGGTTTTTTTCAAATAGCGTTTTACACCCGTTTTACAATTTCACTCACTTTTTTATCCCTGTTGACGCATTTTTCTAGGCTATGTGGATAAAATTATGGGATTTTTACCGGAACCTTTAAAAATAATGCAAAAAGGCGGTCATGTCGCTATGGATAACTCTGTGCAAAAGAACTTAATTGCGGTAATCCCCATAACTCACGCCATCTACTATCAACCAACACTTCTCTTAAATATATTATTATTAAGAGGGAGAATAAAATGACCGGTTCGACAAAGAAATCTCTACTCCGCGTTCTCGCTGGAGAAACACTGGAAACACCTCCTGTATGGATGATGCGCCAAGCAGGGCGATATCTACCCGAATATCGCGAATTGCGCGCGACCGCGGGTGGATTCCTGGATCTTTGTTATAATCCGGAGTTTGCAACCGAAGTGACAATGCAGCCGATCAGACGGTATGGCTTTGATGCGGCGATCCTCTTTGCCGATATTTTGCTTTTACCCCAAGCATTAGGCATGGATCTTTGGTTTGAAACCGGAGAAGGACCACGACTTAATCCGGTTACTTGTACCGAAGATCTTAAGAAGCTGAAGAGCAAAGAAGAGATTCACGAAGTTCTTGGGCCTGTTTACGAGACTGTTAAGCGTCTTTCGGGAGAATTACCTAAAGAAACGACCTTGATCGGTTTTGCTGGAGCTCCTTGGACGGTTGCGACCTATATGGTGGCAGGTCGTGGAACACCGGATCAGGCACCAGCGCGGGAATGGATGTATCGTGATCCGGAAGGGTTTGGACAGCTCATCGATCTCGTAACGGAATCAACAATCGAATATCTGGCTAAACAAGTTGAGGCAGGCGCCGAAGTTATCAAGCTCTTTGACAGTTGGTCTGGCGCACTTGGCGGTTCCTGCTTTGAGGAATATGCCCTTAAACCCGCCATTCGAATTGCGACAGAACTTAAATCCCGTTTCCCGGGTCTACCCATAATTGGCTTCCCGCGTGGAGCAGGGGGCGGATACATCAAATTCGCGGATGCTGGCGTGTTTGACGGTGTCGCGATTGATACATCTGTTCCGGCAGATTGGGCGCGAGATGTCTTGCAGCCAAAAGTTGCAGTTCAGGGTAACCTTGACCCGATGCTTTTGATCACTGGCGGCGCGTCGCTCGAACGTGAAACAAAGCGTTTGGTGGAAATTCTTGGCAAAGG
>Ga0209121_10003430_pt1 | contig 15366 bp, 9 predicted proteins | sample Cruoilmetagenom3_FD_187292 | JGI IMG/M metagenome (GOLD analysis project Ga0209121, IMG submission 187292) | Oil polluted marine microbial communities from Coal Oil Point, Santa Barbara, California, USA - Sample 3 (SPAdes) (version 2) | ecosystem: Environmental > Aquatic > Marine > Oil seeps ...
ATAGGAGTGTCTAATTAAAATGTCAAGAAATTACTTTTTCTAAATACAAAGGTAGTACTAAAGTTAATTTATTCTTATAAATGCTCTCTGTTATTTACCACATTAAAAAGATTAATATATTGATGAATTTGGATAAAAAGCAAACCATGCAAAGGAAAATTCAACGGAGTAGGCAATGGGGATTAATCTTTCCCCTTTAAGTTTTCCATCAAAACAATAGCCTGTTATATCCCACTTTGAATTGGTTGATTTGTCGATAAAATAGCCCCCATTTGCCTTAAAATTAATAATTTTGCCATGGAGTTTTCTTAAGAAAACTGTTGCTGTTCCAACTTCTTTTGAATCCTTTATCCATTTCTCATCAACAGCAGAAACTTGCCCATTAATATAAAAAATAACAATATTTTGTTTGTTTATTTTGTCGTAAATGATTCTCTCTTTCCTTAATTTCGAATATGGATAAGCTTTGGTTTGAGATTTAATATCTATACCTAAGACTCTTTCCAGTGCAGGTAATCTAGGATCAACTTTATCAAAAAACAAGCGGGGTTTTTTAACATTTATATCATCATATTTATAGTAAGGGTTAAACCCGTATTTCATTTTCTTTTTCATAGGAAGCGGAGATAATATTTTACCATTAGGGTGTGCTGTAAAAAACTGTCTGACGGAGATTAGCATGGATGGTAATTGTTTTAGTTTTACACCTGAAAATTCACCTACAATAGCCTCTCTTGTAATTTGTTGCCACCAAGATTCCGTTTGCCTATCCCACATAACAAGATTACTCTTTCTTAACATTCCTGAAGTTCCAAAATCGAGAATATATTTTACTCCTTTGAAATTTACTTCTCTACTGTAAACATTGCATGTGTTGCAAAGCGGGCAATAGTTTAAAAAAAATTTAACTCCATTTATCTCATCATTTACAATTTCATGGAAAGATAGAATTCCGAGAGGGTAAGCCTTCGCAATATTATTTATCTCTATTGCTATAACAGGTTCTTTTTCATAAAAGATTTTAGCAGCTTCATTTTTATCAATGAAGACAGGTTTATCTATTGGTTTTATAATATCCCTTTTTAATAAAACGATAAGTTCATTCAAAGGTATTGTAAGTTTAGTTTTGTTGGTTTTCCATATTTGAACAATATTTCTTTTATTGACCTGTGAATATGAAAATTGTATAAATATAAAAAAGATAAAAATAAAAAAAATAGTTTTGCCATCATAACCTCGATTCATAGCATTATGGAATGCACCTTTGTAAGTTACTCTTGCTCTTGTCATAGAATAAGAATATCATAATGCTTTCAAGCTTACAAGCACCATCTCCTGATCATCTCTAAATATGTTTTCATTCAGATGCTTAAATGATATAATTGCATATGGGAAACTTATTTCTTGTTCTTGCACTCTTGTCATCCCTCTCTATTGTATTCCTTTTAAAGATATATGAGAAAAAAGGTTATGACAGGTATGTTATAATTGCATCAAATTATCTTATATCAGGGTCAATAGGGTTTATATTTTTGGAAAAGAATGAATTTCCTAAAACAGATGTTCTCATCTTTGGAATAATTATCGGTTTTCTCTTCTTCATCTCATTTTCAATATTCAGCATGTCATTGAAGAAAAAGGGGATAGCACCAACTGTAACATTCGGCAGGCTATCCCTCGCAATCCCTGTTTTTTTCTCAATTCTCTTATGGGGAGAGTCACCATCCGAATTTAACATTATAAGTCTCATTTTGATCTTTACTATAATTCTAATATGGGAAAAAAGAGCCAGGAACATATCCCCTATCCTACTAATCCTGTTCCTTTTATTCGGATTTATTGATGCATCGATGAAATATTTTAAGATCAGATTCCCGGAAGTAGACAACAACATTTTTCTTATAGTACTATTTTATTCAGCACTCCTCTGGGGATGGGCATATATCATCTTTTCAAAAAGGAAAGTTAGAAAAATTACTTTTTTTAACGGTCTTGCTCTTGGGATCCCTAATTTTTTTTCATCATATTTTGTTTTACTCGCTCTATCATGTGGTATTCCTGCCTACGTCACATTCCCCTTTATCAACATAGGGATAATAATCCTCTCTGCACTTTTAGGAAAAATATTTTTCAAAGAGGCTCTCTCTTTTAAACAAACAGTGCTGATACTCCTCGGAACAGTAGCGATTGTTCTTCTCTCTCTATAGAGGGATTGTATATTTGTCTCAATTAATAATACATTTCTTCTTTTGTTATATTATATTTTTTTATAAGGTTGAATAAACACATTCTGCTGATTTCCAACTTTTTAGCTGTATTTACTTTATTCCATTTATTTTCTCTGAGGGTCTCAATTATTAATGACTTCTCAAAATTTTCCCTTGAATGCCTTAGACTTGAACTAGACTCAGAAATCACATTTCTACTTTCCACTCCAAAATCAGGATAAAATGTAATTAACCTCTTAATCTTGGACTCAAGACCTCTCACATTACCCTTTAAATCAAAATTTTCAAAATATTTAATGATTCTTTGGAATTCAAATTCATCTTTTAATTTAAAACCATAATTTTTCAAAAAATATTTAGTCAATAAAGGAATATCCTCCCTCCTCTCTTCTAAACATGGAACTCTTATGGATAAATCCTGAATCCTGAAATATAAATCTTCTCTAAATTTTTTGTTTTTGATTAACTCATCCAAATTTTTATTTGTAGCTGAAATCAACCGCACATCAACTTTTCTTATTCTATTCTCCCCCAATCTTCTTATTTCATTTTCCTGTAATACACGCAATAACTTAGCCTGAAGAGCTAAAGGAAGATCTGCTATCTCATCAAGAAACAATGTCCCATTATTAGCAGCCTCAATAAGTCCAACTCTATCCTCATTTGCTCCTGAAAAAGCACCTTTTTTATTACCAAACAATTCGGCTTCCAATAAATTTTCAGGGATTGCTGCAGAATTTACAGGAATAAAAGGATTTTTTGATCTATTGCTCAACAGATGTACACCTTTAGCCACAAGTTCTTTACCTGTTCCACTTTCTCCTGTAATTAAGAGGGAAAAATCAACCTTACTGACCTTCAAAATTTGCCCTTTTAATTTCTTAATAGCTTTAGACTCACCAACAATAAAATCCAATTTTTTATTAAATTTATAATCATTCTCATAATATCTATAAATTAATGATGCAAATTTTTTAAAGAAGCCTATATTATTTCCATAAAGGTCAATATTAAAATAATCACCTTTTAAAAAAGCTAACAAAAGTACCCCAAATAAATTTTCTGAAATTCTCCACAAAATAATTTTCGTATTTTTATAAGGGTAAAATACCTTCTCATTAATTCTAACACTATTTTTAACATCTTCTAAATTTAAATTCAGGTTTTCAGCTAAATAAATGGCTCTATTCATAACTTCTTCAGTTATTTTATTGAATTTTTCTAAATTTGAAAAATTAAATACATTTTTTTTGTTCTCAAAAATCTTTAATTTTACTAAATCAGCACTTATATTTCTATTTAATTCATTTAGAAAAGATTTGAAAAGATCCTCAGGAACTTTCCAACGAATATAATCATTAACCAATTCTGCGCTTTTAAATATATCATGTATTGAATCTATATCATCAATAGATTTTTTTAAATTTATTATTCTTGATGAAATCTTCCTCTTATTTCGTAAAAAGAAATAATACATCTCTTTAAAAATTTCTTTGTCTTTTTCTTTTATCCTATCTTTAAAATTATCAAAATAGATATAATAAAACTCATAGAAATAGTAATTCTTTATTTTTTTACTTAATCCCATTGATAAAGTTCTTAATGATTCCATAAAATTTAAAGTTTTATACTTATTGATAAATAATGCAAACATTTCAAATTGAGCTGTTTTTGACTCAATCTTTTTAATTTCTTTACTTATTGATCCAATATTATCTAAAGCTTCATTTTTTAAAATTTTCAATAAACTCAAAATAATTTTTTGGTCTTTGCTTAATAGTTCAGGATTTTTTAACAAAAAATTAAAATTCATTTTTTTTGAATTAATTATAAAAATAATTTTCAACTTTAAAAACTCAGATTCAATCATACTGCTTAAGTTATTACTCTTTTTAAAAAAGGATCCAGCTCTTTCTATGAATTCTAATGCCTTTGTATAATTCTTCTTCAAATATTTTAAATGAGATATATTATAAAAATCTACAGCAATTGAAGAAATATAATTATTCTCTTTATCATATTTTAAAATAGATTTTAAATAATTTTCTGTTTCCCACCAATTGCCTTTAATCTTATTGATCTCAACAAGGTTTGATTTAACTAACATCTTTCCATCTTCACTATTTTCATTAATAAATATTTGTAGAGCTTTTTTATACCAGAACTCAGCCTGGTTAAAATCATCTTGAAAGAAAAACAAATTCCCAAGGTCAACAGAAATTGAAGCTGAAATTAATTTAAAATTTTCTATTTCACTTCTAACATAAATATTTTTATACAACTCTTCAGCTCTATAAAAATCACCCTTCTCTCTCAGTAATTTAGCAACCTGAATCTTTGCTTCTATCTCTTCTCTGTGATACTTATTCTTATTTAGATAAAAAACAGTTTTTTTTAACAAATAATCTGCAGCCTCATAATCTCCACAATAAATATATCTTTCTACTAATTGAATATTTGCATAAAAAATATAGTATTCCTTTTTTATTTTTTTTAAATATCTGTCTGCTTTTTTAAAGTCAGAAATTTTAACAAAATATATAAACCTCAAATAATAGAATTCATCCTTAAAATTATCTGGGATTTTACCCCGTATTTTAATAAGAACTTGATTCATTTTTTTATAATTTTTTTGATATTTGTATATGTAGGCTAATTTGAGGTCAAAAAAAACAAAATCTCTATTCTTATGCTCAACAATTAACTCTTTTGCAAAATTTAAATCACTATGTTCTAACAAAATTTCAATAAATATCTGTATTAATTCTAAATCTTTTGACAGATTGCCCAGGTTTTTTGTGATATTTTTCTTTAAAAAATCATAATTTATTTCATTACTATATTTATTTTTTCTATATTTTTTTAAGATACTTTTTAATCCATCCACATTATTTGTGATAATCAAATATTTGATTTGTAAATCTAAAGAATCATAATTATCCAAAAATATTTTCAATAGTTCTTTTTCTTCTTCTTTAGTTACTTTTATATTAGAGGTGAGGGAATTATTATTAACCTCAATATTACCTGAATTTATTATTAAACTTCCTTTCTTAACCAAATTTTCAACAACAATAAGCTCTTTTTCTAAAAATAACTCTCCTAATCTTTTAAAATTAATTGGAAATGAAATTGATTTAAATATTTTTAACTTTATTATTTCTTCCTTATTTAATTCTATTTTTTTTTTATTATTATTTGGTTTTAAATACTTTTCTAATAAATTTTTCGGATTTTCCTTTAATTCAAGATCAAAATCAAGTGAGTTACTACTATTAAAAGCTATAAGTGCAATATTCGAAATTCCCGAAGAATCAAGTAAACATTTAACAAATTCTACATCCTCTTTGCTTTTAAAATAATCAATCATTAAAACAAAAGATTTAAATGGAGATTTATCTAAATAAATTTTCAATTCATTAATAGTATGTACGAAATCATCCTTTTTAGACTCATTGTCTTTATGAAAAATCTTTGAAATTAAATCCGGAATATTATTATAATTTCCACTAATATCAATAAAAAAGAGATCTTCAGATAACAAGCTTCTATATAAATTTTTTTTAATAATCCTCTTTTGTGTAATATTTTTTGTATCAATATTTACCCTGACATTAAAATTGTTTTCTAACTCACTAATAGGATATAGATTCAAAATATTCGAGGCAAAATCTTTATAGCGATAAATATAAAAATTCTCGGTTTCAGACTTATACTTATCAATTCTATTGAAAAATCTCATATAGTTTTTTTCGTTTACACCTTTAAAATATCTATTTTTTTGAAATGATCTTAATATATTATATATATCTAACCCTTTACTATCACACATACTAATAGAAAATTTTACTCTAAAATCAGAAAGAACCTCGAATCTAGTAAAATCTATAAAATCCAACTCAATAGATTTTGAAATCTCAAAAACCATTATAAATTGAGCAAAAAGTTTTTCTGCATTTTTTTTGCTTAGCTCCTCAATTCCTTCTATATTTGACTCGTTTAAATCTTCCAATAAAATATCTATTTCAAAATTATTATAACTATAGGAAATAATTTTCTGAAAAAAATTCGAGTTTATATCAAAAATAGTATTCAGCCTTTTTAAATTTGAATCAGAATAAGGTATAACAATATTTTTTAAATTTTTAATACCTGTGCTTTTTATAATAAAGTCTTTTTTCTCAACAAAATCTTTGTAAAAAATTTTTTGTTCCAACAATCAATTAACTATTCTATTTTATTCTCAATTTCCTCAAGTAATTCGGAAATATCACGAAAATTTTTATCTACTCTTAAAATCTCATTTGCTAATTTTCTTGCTGATTCATAATCCTCTTTTAATTTAAATGTTATAACAAGCTCATATTTCACAGCAAGGTACTCTCCATCTTCTCTTGCCGGAGTTTCCATAGCTTTTTCAAACCAACTCAGTGCATCATCATACAGCCCTTTTTCTCTAAAGCACATTCCAAGTAATCCAGCTGAATCAAAGAATTTTAAAGGATGTTTGGAAGAAATAAGAAACTCATGAATTGCCTCTTCTATCAATCCCATTTCTTTATACGCTATTCCTAAATTATATCTTGTATCATAATCTTCCTCTCCAATCTTCTCATCAACACCTTTTCTGAATTCTTCGAAAATTTCACTCATGTTTTTTTCAATTGTTGAAGTTTTTTGCTTTTGAATCTCTTCAATCCAAGAATTAATAGATTCTATTTCTTCAAACACACAATCTTCTGGCTTCAAGTAAACTTCATCGTCTAAAAAGAATTCTCCTTGCTTTAACATTTCTTCATCACTTTCAAATGTAAATATATCCTGCTGAGTAATTTCTTCAAACGGGGATTCAACCTTAGAAGCAGAATCCTCTTTTATTATAACATCCTCAATATCCAAAAAATTATTACTTGAAGACAATTCACGTTCTTCTTTTTTCTCTTCCGCCTCAGGTCCAGATGATGGAGATTGAATTATCTGATCTTTATCAACCTCAATTATTGGAATATCTTCTGCTTTCTCCGGTCCCTCCATTTCAATATTAAAAGAGAGTTCGTCAAGATCAGTAAATTCATCCGTTGACAATTTTATATCTGACTTTTTCTCTAATTCAACAACATCAATATCAATTTTTGAATCTTCATATTCCTGGACAACATGACTTTCATCCGCTACAAATGATTCTATTTCAATATCTTCTTTAACTTCTTCTGAAGTAACCTCAGACACCTCTCCCTTTTTCTTAAATATTTTCTTCTTAGCTTCCTCTAACCTTCCTATTCTCAAAGCTAATTCTTTACTTTCAGGGTATTGTTCCTTTATTTTTTCAATTAATTTATCCGCATCACCAAAATAGCCATCATTAATATAAAAATCTAACTCTGATATATTAGATGATAAATTCTTTAATACTTCTTTTTCTGGTTGAATATCTAATGTAGGTTTATGTTCAACCTCTGAAAGGACAAATACATCACTATCCTTTCCAGTCTCTTCTACAAAATCAACTTCTTCTAAACTTTCTGAATTTATTTCATAAATTTGTTGCTGCACTTCCTCCTTATCAAAGTTAAGTTGAATATTTGTTCTTTCATTTCCAGATAATTCAATCAGTCTTTCATCATTCGGTTTAAGAGTAGATAATTTATTAAGCAATGTATTATATTCTTCATCTAAATTTTTTGACTTATACAATTCTAATAAATCAACACCCTCTTCAACCAATAATTTAACATTATCTGATAGTTGATAAACATCAAATAGTTTTAATCTAGTTTCAATATTGTTTGGGAATGCATTCTTTGTTCTAATCAAAACCTCAATTGCTTTTGTATAATCACTAATTTTTATAGCATCTTCGACAATTCTCAAGTTAAAACTAATAAATTCCTTCTCTTTTTCATCTTCTCCCTTCTTCCCTTCTTCTATCTCTTCTCCTCTCTTTTCACCTTCTAAAATCGATAATTGTTCTTCATATGTAAAAGGAGAATCAGATAATTTAATCAATTGTTCTAAAACTCCTTTTAACTCTTTATTCATCCCTTTTTTTTCATATATTGGGATAAGAGACTCATATAAAGCTATCAAATTGTTCTTCTTTCCAGTTGATTTAAATAGTACAGATAACTTCAATAAAGCAGGTAAATAGGAATTATTAGAAGCAATAATAAACCGCAATAAAGATGCTGCCTCTTCATATTTACTATCTTTAATATTTTTCTCAATAAGTGGAAGGAACAAATTATATGCTTTATCATAATCTTCTCTCTGCAAATAGACTTTTCCTAATTTCATAATAACTTCTGTCTCTTCCGGATCAATATCAGCAATCTTCTTATAAATTTTTTCGGCTTCATCCATTAAATTATTTTTAAAAAGCAACTCTCCTAAAATTTTCAATAATTCAATATGCTTAAATAACTCTGAACCAATGCCCTTCAATAAATTAATCGCCTTTTGATCATTCCCCTGGGCTTTATAGCAATAAGCTAATTTCTCAAGTATCTTATAATCTTTTAATCTAGTAAATATATCTGAAAGTAAAGTTTGAGCCCTCTTAAAGTCTTTTTTATTTACCATTATATCAGAAGCTGTCAAATATTCACTTATAGCATTTTGTTCCAGACCTTGCTTAATATAACTATCTGCAAGAAGAAGCCTCATTTTTATATTATTTCTATCAAATCCCAATATTTTCTTATACATATCAAGAGATTTTGTGTAATTGTTTTTACTTTTGTACCTGTCAGCAAGCTCAAGATAAATCTGTCTGGAATCTATTACTAATCCCTGCTTTGTATATAAATCTGCTAATTTAAAAAGAATTTCTTCATTATTAGAGTCAATTCTTGAAATACGTTTATACATAGCAATAGATTTAGAAAAAAATCCCTCTTTTAAATAATAATCCGCAATCCACTCAAAGTGCTTTATAGCATCTTTCTTTCTATTTTCTTTGAGCTGAAGATCTGCTAAAATTCTTCTTATTTCAAGATCCTCTGGCCTAATTTCCAATATTTTTTCATACTGTTTAATGGCAGATTCAATCTTCCCCTGTCGGAAAAACTTGTTTGCATGTTCTAATAAAATTACTCTCTTATTTGCTGACATTTTTTTATTTTAAAACTTTTTCTATAAAACCAGGTTATGTTATTTGATAAACTTTTATTATCTCCATCTAATGTTCCTTCACCTGGTACATCTAAAAAATCAGGACTCATACTATCTATTAAAACATAATTTGTAAAGATTTGCAATCTACTTATAGCCATTTTCATGGATCTTCTTCTATAGTAAAATTATACATTAACGAAGTTCTTTTAATCTTGCTGCCTTTCCTTTTAGTTTTCTAAGAAAATAAAGTTTTGCCCTTCTAACTTTAGAATGTTTTTTTATCTTAATTTTTTGAACTAATTTAGAATTCAAAGGAAAAATTCTTTCAACAAATATACCAAAAGAATTTTTCCTTACAGTAATTGTTTTTGAAATCCCGGAATTCTTTAATGCAATCACAGTACCTTCAAAAACTTGAATACGCTCTTTACCACCCTCAATAACTCTGTAATATATTATAGCTATATCTCCAGGTTTTATTTCAGGAAGGTCATTTCTAACCTCAATATAATAATTCAAATTATCTAAAGCTTTTAATTTATCTTGCTCCAATTCCTTTTCCTGGGTTTTTTCTGTGTCTTGATCTGATTCAATTTTTTCTACTACTTTTTCATTCGTTTTTTCTTTTTCATTCGGCTTTATATCAATCTTTTCCTCAACTTTTTTTTCAATAATCTTAGTGACTTCTACTTTTTTATCCTTATTTCCAACTGAGTTTTTTTCTTCCTTTTCTTTCGGCATTCTTATTCTCCTAATAAAAATATTGATTTAAGTTTCCTATTTTACTATTTTTTTGACCATTTTTCAATATATTTAGCTTTATTAATTTATATTTAATAATATCAATTTGACTGAATTCTCTTATTTTGCTATAAAATCAATATGAAGAAAGATATTATTCTTATTTCTCTATATATTATAATATCATCTTCTCTCTTATTTTCAGAAACAAATAATAAATGGGATGAACAGCTATATAAATATTCTGAAATTTTTTCAACCATAAAAAAGCATTTTCCTGAAAAAATCAATAAAGAAAAAATAGTTTTTTCTTCAATTAGAGGTTTTCTAAAAAAACTCGACCCACATTCTTATTTTCTTGACCCTATAGCTTTTAGATCAATGTCTGAAGACCAGGATGGTAATTATTATGGAATCGGAACAAAAATAACTAAATATGGAGAGAATCTGACCATTATTGCTCCATTAAAAGATTCACCAGCTTACAAATTGGGAATAAAACCGGGTGATATAATTATCAGCATAAATGGGAAAGATACAAGTAACATGAGCCTTGATGAAGCTATGAAAAAATTAAGAGGCTCAAAAAACAGTTATGTAAACATAAAAATAATAAGAGAAGGAATAAACAATCCTATTCCATTTAGAATTAAGAGAGCTGAAATCCCTTTAAATTCTATTTCATATTCCATAATACATCCAGAAGAAGCTGAAATCGGATTTATAAGTATCAGAACTTTTAGTAACACAACCTATGAAGAATTTAAGCACTCTTTAGATCTATTAATAAAAAATAGGAAGATAAATGGTTTAATTCTCGATTTAAGAGGTAATTCTGGAGGATCACTCTATGCTGCTGTTGAAATTTCCGATTTTTTCCTTGAGAAAGGGAAACTCATTGTTTCCATAAAAGGGAGGAATGCAAACCAAGATTTCTTTGCAAAAAAAAACAACCAATACGAAGATCTCCCCATTGTAGTCTTAATAAATAGAGGAAGTGCTAGTGCCTCTGAGATTGTTGCAGCAGCACTTCAATATCATAAAAAAGCAACAATAATTGGGAGAAGATCATGGGGAAAGGGCTTTGTGGAAACAGTGCATAAACTATCATTAAAATGTGCGCTCGCATTAACTACAGCAAAATATTACACACCTGCTGGTAAATGTCTTCAAAGAGATTTTAAAGAACTTGATGATTATTTTTTCTTTTTAAATAAAAACTATGACTATGACAAAAATATTGAGGGAGGAGTAATTCCTGATATATATATAAAAAATGATATTTTACCAACATTTATCATAAATTTTATATCAAAAGGAATATTTTTCAAATTTTCGATGAACTTAATAAACAGCAGCTTAAAAATAAGAAAAAATTTTAAAATAGACAAAAAAATTATAAATAAATTTAAGGATTTTTTAAAAAAAAATAAGATAGAATATAGCAAAACTGATATAGAAAATTACCTAAAAAACATCAAACATGAAATAGAAAGAGAAGTTGTATCTAATAAATTCTCCGATGAAGAGGGATTAAAAATATTTTTAAAATATGACTTAACTACAAAAAAAGCAGTGGAAATCTTAAAACATAAGATAGAAAAAGGAGCTTAAATGGGTAAAAACAATGATTTTGTAAAACAAATAACAAAGAAATCTGAAAATTTTTCAAAATGGTATATTGATGTAATTAAAAGAGCAAAACTTGCAGATTACTCACCCATGAAGGGAATGATGGTAATTAGACCTTATGGTTATGAAATATGGGAATTGATAAAAGGAAATCTGGATAGAATGCTTAAAGAGACTGGCCATAGAAACGCCTATTTTCCTCTATTTATTCCAGAAAGTTTCTTAAAAAAAGAAGCTGAACATGTCAAAGGTTTTGCTCCTGAAGTTGCATGGGTTACTGTTGGAGGTAATGAAGTATTGGAAGAAAGATTAGCAATAAGACCAACTTCAGAAGCAATTATATGTTCTATGTACTCTAAATGGATTAAATCATGGAGAGATCTTCCTTTATTAATAAATCAATGGGCAAATATTGTAAGGTGGGAAAAGGTCACAAGGCCTTTTTTAAGAACCACTGAATTTTTATGGCAAGAAGGCCATACAGTTCATTCAAGTTATGAAGAAGCTGAAGAGGAAACCTTGAAAATATTAGATATTTATAAAACCTTTGCTGAAAAATATTTGGCAATTCCAGTTATTCCAGGATTAAAATCCGAAACTGAAAAATTTGCCGGTGCTCTGAGAACCTATTGTATTGAAGCGTTAATGCCTGATGGTAAAGCATTACAAATGGGCACTTCTCATAACCTTGCTCAAAACTTTTCAAAAGCATTTAATATAAAGTTTGAAAATAAAAAACAGGAGATTGAGTTTGCATGGCAAACCTCATGGGGTGTGACAACCCGGTTAATAGGTGCATTGATAATGACACATGGTGATGATTCAGGTTTAATTCTACCACCTGAAATTTCTCCATTCCAAGCAGTAATTATCCCAATATCAAAAGGGAATTACACAAAAAGTATTCTATTAGAAGCAAAAAAAATCCATGATAAATTGAAAAAAGAAGGAATTCGATCTTGTTTGGATGATAGAGACTCGTATACTCCAGGCTGGAAATTTTCTGAATGGGAATTGAAAGGAGTTCCTGTCCGAATAGAAATCGGACCAAAAGATTTAGAAAAAGGACAAGTTGTGCTTGTAAATAGGATTAACAGAAACAAAATATTTGTAAAACAAGAAAATCTATTAAGTACATTAAAGGAATTGTTAAAGGAAATTCAAATCAAACTTTTCAATAGAGCAAAAGATTTTAGAGAAAATAACACTAATAGTGTGGAAACATTTTCCGAATTAAAAGAAATTATTGAAACAAAAAAAGGATTTATAAAAACTGGATGGTGCGGCTCAAATAAGTGTGAAAAAGAGGTGAAAGAGAAAGCTTCGGCAACAATAAGAGCTATTATCAATAAAAAGAGTTCTAATTTTGAAAAATGCGCCATTTGTGGGGAAAAAGCTAAGCACACAGTCCTATTTGCAAAATCATATTAAATCATTTTACGGAGAATCTTTATTTTTTTATATTTGAAAAAATAATTTTTAATGCTATAATTAGATTATGATCATTGAATGCCCAAATTGCAATACTAAATATACTGTTCCAGATGATAAAATTAAAGGCTCAACAAAATTAAAATGCTCAAAATGCCATGCACTATTCTCAATAAAAGAAATCGAAGAAGACTCTTCCAGTAAAAAAGATACTGCAAAAATAATCAATAAACCTGTAAGCGATTCCTTGTGGACAAATGAAAACTTACAACTTCCTGATGATGTAAAAATATCAATTGCTGTAATAAAAGGAGCAAGAGCTGGCTTTATTTATAAGGTGACAAAACCTTATATTTTAGTTGGCAGAGGTAAAGTTGACTTAATAATTCCTGACAAAGAAGTTTCAAGAAAACATCTTGCTATTGAAATTAGATACGATAAAATATTTCTAAGAGATTTGGGCAGTACAAATGGAACCTTTATAGACAACGAAAGAGTCTCAATAACTAGAATTACTGACCAGACAGAATTTAAAATTGGACAGACTACAATGATGTTAATTGCAACTCCAAGAACTAAAGACTTCGATAAATAATTTGTGGAAATCAATAAAACTCTTCATAAACTTATTAATAACATCAATTGTATTTAACTTATTCATCACAACACTCATTTTACTATTAAATCCACAAATCATATTAAATACAAGAGAATTTTTTATACTATATTTTGATTTATTTATTTTTTATGGGCCTTTGTGGTTTATCTTTAGTGGAGTAACTTTTTTTATAACTCAATTTTTTTCTGAAAAAAAATATCAAATTGGAATCTTATTTCCACCTACAATAACATATTTTTTATCATTTACTGTTTTTGTAATTTCCTTTATTTTATACTTTAATTATGATTATTATTTCAATTTTTTCTCAAGCAATATAAAATTCGAATTCTTAAAAATCCTTTTAACAAATCTTATACTAATAATAACAAGTATTCTATTTTTAACAATAAAAAGCGTTAATAAGAAGTGGATACAAACTTTTTTTCTTATAATTTTATTGTATAACATTATCATATGTTACAAATTAACAATATATAATAATAACTCTTATATGAATAATATAGATATAGATAAAAAAAAATTCTCTCAAGAAGTATCACCAAGAAAAATCAGAATTGTAATAATGGATGGTCTATCTTCAAATTTCATTCTTTCACTCTCATCTGAGCAAAAATTACTAAATTTCAAATACCTTATGAATAATGGTGTAAGAGGGAGTATTACAACCTTCAAACCAAATCCTAATCTCTCATTAATGAATTCAGGCTTAACTGGACTTAAACCATCCGAATTCAATTTACATTCAAACAATAAATTTAAATTCCCTGATCTTGAATACGAATTCAATACTTTCCCAAGATATATATTTTTCAGATATTCTTCAAACTTTAAATTTACACTATTTTACAAAACTAATAATGATATGGTTATTGATAACATAAAAAAATATTATGAAACCAACAACTATAAAACAGCTCAACTCATTAATCCCTTTTATGTACCAATGTACTCAAAAAAATCATTATATAGAAACAACCTCTTTATTCACTTATATTCTGATATTATTAACAAAGAGAGTCCAAAATATGAAATATTAAAGAAATCATTCTTTTTTGATGACTATTTAAAAAACAGAATTCCCGAACTAAAAAATAGTAAAATTTTCTATTCCACTGTTCGGATGCCAGGCCTTGGTACAATAAGCAAATACTTTTACCAATATTACATGAATTATTTATTTCCAAATGTACCTAAAAAAGAGATAAAAAAATATAAATGGATTATCGAAAAATACTATGAATATTATGATTCTATAATTGGAAATTTAATAAGTACTACTGGAGAAAATGAATTGCTTGTGATTTTAAGTTTTTTCGAATATGAACCCTTACCTGTATGGAGAAGAATTCTAGTCAATTTATTCGTTCACAAAGATATTTGTGTGTTTAAATCCCTCAACTCTAAAGGAACAATATTTTTATATGAAAAAAGTGCTTTAAAAAGAGATTACCCCTTAAAAAGCATATCAATATTCGATATATTTCCAACCCTATTGTATTATTCAGGGTTTCAACTTTCAAAAAATTTGCATGGTGAGGTTATAAAAGAGATATTTACAGATGAATTTCTTTTAAATAACCCTATAGATATAAATACAAA
>Ga0209121_10003431_pt1 | contig 15366 bp, 16 predicted proteins | sample Cruoilmetagenom3_FD_187292 | JGI IMG/M metagenome (GOLD analysis project Ga0209121, IMG submission 187292) | Oil polluted marine microbial communities from Coal Oil Point, Santa Barbara, California, USA - Sample 3 (SPAdes) (version 2) | ecosystem: Environmental > Aquatic > Marine > Oil seeps ...
TTAGGTATAGATATGTTTGATTGTGCTCTTCCTACTCATATTGCCAGAAATGGAACCGTATTTACCTGGGAGGGAAAGATTAATTTGAGAAATGTTGAACATAAAGAAGATTTCTCTCCCCTGGATTTAAAATGTAAATGTTATGCTTGCAGAAATTATTCTCGAGCTTACATAAGACATCTTTTACAGGCGGGAGAAATTTTGGGGATGCGCCTTACCACTTATCACAATCTATATTTTCTGAATCGATTGATGGAAAAGACAAGGGAGGCGATTAAGGAGAATAGATTTAAAGATTTTAAGAGGGATTTTATTGAAAGATATGAAAGGAGGTAGAAAAAATGAATGCCATTGCCTGGGCTATTGATGGACAGGGAGGAGCGGGAGGAATGTTTGGAGCTTTGATGCCCCTTATTCTTATCTTCGTTATTTTCTATTTTCTTCTTATTCTTCCTCAAAGGAAGAAGCAGAAAGAACATAGACAAATGGTAGCGAGTTTGAAGAAGGGAGATAAGATAATCACTAATGGGGGAATATATGGAACCATCACCAATGTTAAGAGAAATTATTTAGAAATAGAAGTAGATGATAAGGTAAAGTTAAGAGTACAGAGAGGAGCTGTCACCCAATTAAGAGGGGAAGAATAGTTTGGTATTATCCACTATTTTTGCCTCTTTATTTAATTTCTCGAGCCAGGTGTTTACATATTCTGTCTTTTTCCGGGAGAGTAAATTCCTGGCAATCTCCTCTTTTCTTTTATGGAATTCCTCCCACTGAGGGTCTCTATCCAGTAATTTTATTATATAATAGCTATTTTGTAGGAGTAAAGGCTTGCTTATTTTCTCCTTTCCCAGAGAAAAGGCAGCGTTGATGAACTTTTCTCTATCCTCATCACTATTAATTCCTTCTATCTGTTCTCCTCTTTTAAAGTATTTTAGCCTTTTTGATTCCAAATTAAATTTTTGAGCAAGAGAAGAAAAGGAATTTCCCTCCTCTCCCTGTTTAACTATCTCCTCTGCTTTTCTATAGGTAAACTCCGTAGATTTCTCTTTGATTACCGCTTTTTTTGCCTCCTCAGTTATCTCTTTTAACTCGGGAATATAAGAAGGTTTTTTCTCTTTCAATTTAAGAAGGCAATATCCCTTAGAGGTTTTTACAGGAGGGCTGATTTCTTCTTCTTTAAGGGAAAAGGCTACCTCAGTGAATTGAGGAGCCCATCCCAGATCCCCGATAAAGTATTCGGTGCGCGCAAAAAAGGGAGTAGTTTTTAAATTATCTGGATGTTCTTTAATATAATTTTTAAATTCTTTTTTGATTTTTTCTACCTCTTTTTCAGCTAACTCTTCACTCTTTTCTTTTAATACTTTTTTTTCAATCTCTTCTTTTACTTCTTCAAAAGGTTTGGCATAGGCTGGTTTTATACCTGTTAATTTAATCAGGTGATAACCAAAAGGTGTTATTACAACTTCACTAATCTCTCCTACTTTTCCCAGAGAGAAAAGAACATTACTAAAAGAAGGAATCACTTCATTATAAGTTATAAATCCTATATCTCCCCCTTCTTCAGCTGATGTTTTATCCTGAGAATATTTTTTAGCTAAGAGAGCAAAATCAGAGCCTTCTTTTATTTTTTCCTCTATTTCTTCTATCTTTTTCCTTACTTCTTCTTCCTCTTCATCAGAGGTTACTCTTATCAAGATGTGGCTGGCTCTCCTTTTTTCAGGAACTTCAAATTCTTTCAAATGACTATCGTAATATTTTTTTAGCACCTCCTCTGAGACCTTCACCTTTTTAGTAAAATCTTCAGGGTTTATGAGAATATAGCTGACACTCACCTTTTCAGGGACGGTAAACTCTTCTTTATGTTCAGTATAATATTTTTTTATCTCTTTTTGGGTAGTATCTATCTCTTCCTCGTATTTTTCTATCTTAAGGAGTATATATTCAGCTTTTATCCTCTCATTTTCCTTCAGCCAGTAATCTTTAACTTCTTCGTCAGTTATTGAGGCGCTCTCTTTAATTCTTCCAATAAGCTTATTTATGGCTAATTGCTTTTTAATCTCCTGTTTAAAATCATTATAAGGAATATGTTTATAGTCAAGAAATCTTATAAATGCCTCTCGAGAGGGAAAATTCTTTATTATCTTCTTTATTTCCTCTGTTACTTCTTCCTCGCTCACCATTATCTTTGCTTTTTTTGTTTCCTGCAAGATAAGTTCTGTAGTTACCAACTGAGATAACACCTGATATCTTAAATATCCCTCCATCTGTGGAGGTATATTTTCCTGGTAATTTCGTTGATAATTATCATAAGCATTCTTATAAGCCTGAGCAAAACTTGCGTAGAAAATAGGGACACCGTTAACCTTAACTATAGGCTTTTCCCCTTCCGATCTGCGGAGCCCGTACATAAAGAAAAGAGAGGCTGCAAATCCTATAATTACCGCCCACACTATTGGTTTTACGGATTCCCTTAGCTTGCGAAGTATCATTACAATTTCCTTTTTTTAGCATTATATATCTATTTTTAAATTTTGCAAATTTGACTTTCTTCTTCTGTATAGATATAATATAAGAGGGAGAGAGACGAATATGTTTAAAGATATATTCAACTTTAGAATATTTGGGAACAATTTAGGGATAGATTTAGGGACTACCAATACTTTAATCTATGCCCAGAAGAAGGGGATTGTTTTAAATATGCCTTCTGTATTGGCTGTTAGTCAGGGGGATGGAAAAATCATAGGTATAGGGAAAGAAGCTAAGGAGATGTTGGGTAAGACTCCTCAAAATATTTTAGCTATTAAGCCTCTTCAGGATGGGGTGATTGCTGATTTTGATATAACAGAGAAGATGATTAAATATTTTATCTCCGAAGTTCAACCTCGCCGTGTTCTAATTGGACCTCGCCTTATAATTGGTATTCCTTCTTGCGCAACCAAGGTGGAGAAGAGGGCGGTAATGGATATGGGAATGGCTGCAGGAGCGCGACGAGTTCATCTTGTAACTGAATCCGTAGCCGCTGTTATTGGAATAGAACTCCCTATATCTAAGCCTTCGGGTAGTATGATAGTAGATATCGGGGGAGGAACCAGTGAAGCGACAATAGTCTCCTTAAATGGTATAGTAGTTAGCGATTCTATCCGAGTAGCTGGCGATGAGATGACAGAAGCTATAATTCATTATTTAAAGGAAAAGCACACTTTATTTATTGGAGAACAGATGGCGGAAAAAATAAAAATAGATATAGGATGTGTTTATCCTCCTCCAAAGAAAGAGAAGATGAAGATAGATGGAAGAGATTTGAGCACAGGCTTTCCTGCGGAGATGGAGATAGATTCAGAGGAGATAGGGAAAGCTCTTTCTCCGATAATTGGCGTAATTTGCGAGATGGTAGAGGCTGTTTTAGAGAAGTGTCCTCCGGACCTTGCCGGAGATGTAAGGCGGAGAGGAATATATCTCACGGGTGGAGGAACCTGCATTAAAGGTCTTGATAAATATCTATCTCAGAGAGTAAACCTTCCAGTAAAAGTAGCCTCTGACCCTCTTCTTTCGGTGGCTTTAGGAGTAGGGAAGTTATTGGATGATGCGGATCTTCTGTCCTTGGTAGAAATAACTCCTTATTGAAATTATATTTACATAAAGTGAGCAAGAATTGGGGAAAGTCCGTTCAAAGGTATTTTTTTTAATTAGCTTTCTTTCTATCTCTTTTGTTTTAATATTAGTTTCTAACTATAAAAGGGACCTACCCATTGAGGTGAGGGAGAAAAGCTATCTTTTTGTGGAATTTTTTCAGAGTTTTTTCTTTAATCTCAAAACAGAGCTTACCGAACGTATAGGGAATATTTATGAAGCTGAAAAATTGAGAAAGGAAAACCAGATACTTAAGGAGAAGATTGAGAGACTCACTTTCCAAGAAAAAAATTATTACCAGGAGATTCTTCCCGCTAATGAGAGATTAAGGAGGATGCTTGAGTTTAAAAAGAAGCAGGCATTTAAGCTTATCCCTGTACAAGTTATAGCTTACTCTCCTTTTAGTTATTTTGATACCATTTTTGTTGGGAAAGGCAAAGAAGAGGGGATAGAGAAAAATATGGTAGTAGTTAATGCTCAGGGGTTGGTGGGGAGAATAATTGAGGTTTATCCTCATCAGGCTAAGATACTGACAATTCTTGATAAAAGAAGTAAGGTGGGGGTTCGGGATGAGAGCACCAGAGATATAGCTATTCTTCAAGGTAAAGGCAAGGAGGAAAAATGTGAGCTCGTATACCTGCCAAATAAAGTATCCGTCAAAGTGAGTGATAAGGTGATAACCTCTGGATTAGGGGGTCTTTTCCCTAAAGGGATTCTCGTTGGGGAAATTTCTCTGATAAAGAAGAATCCTTACCGACTATTCCAATATGTAGAGGTAACTCCTTATGTAGATTTTAGAAAATTAGAAGAATTATTCATTATAAAAGAGTAAAAGAATGATGAAAAAAGCGATTATATTTATTATCTCATTTTTAATTGCTCTTATTCTCCAGATTACTTTGATAGGAGGGCTTCAAATTGGAAGGAGCAAACCCGACTTTTTTTTAATCCTGCTTGTTTTGTGGGCGTGGTATAATGGGTGGAGGGAAGGACTAATATCTGGTTTTATAATAGGAATTTTAGAGGATGTTCTCTTTTTTCCTCTCTGGGGTATAAATGCATTTACTCTGTGTATAGTCGGTTTTCTCGTTGGGGAGATAAGAGAAAAAGTCTATGAAGAGAACTTAATACTCCTTCTCATTATTATGTGCTCAGCTACTCTTCTTAATGGATTTCTTCTCCTTTTTCTTTCCTCAATTTTTCCTATCTCTTCTTTTTCACAAGCTCATTTAACTTTTCTTATTCTTCTTGCCTCTTTATATAACTCTCTTTTAATTTTGCCTATTTTTATAGTAAAAGAAGGATTAAGAAGGAGGTAATTAAACCCGGATAAGGAAGGTCTCCTCAAATATTAATATTCTGGGCAACATTTTAGATAATCTATAATATCTTTTATATTAGCTATGGCTAATCCAACTACCGTATCAGCAGCCCCGTAATAGATTAGGAGTTCATCCATTTCTTGATTGAGAATAACCCCGCATGGAAAGGTAACATTGGCTACATCTCCCATCTTTTCATAGTTCTCTTTTGGACCAAATACCCATTCTCTGCTGCGACGGATTACTTTTAATGGATTGTCTAAATCCAGCAAAGCTAAACCAATTCTATAAAGAGCTCCGGAAGCAGTTACTCGTACTCCATGATATATAATTAACCAACCTTCCCGTGTCTTAATAGGTGGGGGTCCTAATCCTACCTTATGAGAGTCCCAACTTCTGGGTCTAACAGGAATTAATACTCGATGCTCTCCCCAATGCTTTAAATCCGGCGAGAAAGAAATCCAAATATCGGCCTTTCCTCCAATAATTGGTCTATTTATTAAAGCATAACGTCCATTAAAACTTTGAGAGAATAAAGCAGCATCTTTATTTTCTGGCATTAACAACGGTCCTAATCGATCAAACGTCCTAAAATCTTTAGTGGTTATAAAGGAAACAGTAGGTGGACTACCTATCGCTTTTGCAAAAAAGGTAGTACAGGTGATCACATATTTTTGTATCTTATCTAACCATACAATTCTTGGGTCTTCCAAGCCCATTATATCTTCATTAAGACTCTTCTTTGCTTTTAAGGTTGGTTTTGTATCTATTTGCCAATTTGTTCTACCGTCTTTGCTTTTAGCAACGGTTAAATGGGAATAACCCTGCATATCTTCAACTCTCACTAAAAGCAGTACTTCATCACCAATCTTTGCTGCTCCCGGATTAAATGCTGCATTTACCTTATATGGCCAATGGGCCGGTGTTAAAATAGGATTTCCCTCATAACGCTTAAAAAGTTCTAACTCTCTCCTAAACATATCTTCCTCCTTTATTTACACCTACCATCTATTTTTCTTGAGGTAGTTTAAGAACTCCTTTCCTTTTCTCTTCCAACTTACCTCTTACTTACAAATTCTTTATCTGCTTTTCAGTAGAAAAGGCGAGTTCTTAAACCACCTCTGCCAAACTACAATATTATTCCTTCGTAAAATTAAAAGTAAACCTCAGTTTAAGAGATTTTGAGAAAGTAACGCCTACTTTTTTGTTAGTTTATTTTTTTTTAAGAAGCTCCATCCAGCACAGGGAGCTTTTTATTAGCTATTAGAGATTCTGCAAGAAGAAGATGTTTTTTAGCTTGAACTCCATAGAAATACTTTTGAGCATAGCTTCTACTCGCTCTCTCAGTTTTCTCTTTTAGTTCAGGATGTAAGGTAAATCTCTCTATCATTTTCGCTAATTCCTCTAAAGTCTCGGCTGCTGGTAATCCAGAAAGTTTCAAAGTCTCCTCTATCCCCTCTATTTTCCGACCAACTATACAAGCACTTGCTCCTTGAGCATGAGCCACCCTTCCCGATTGAGTAGCATTGTAAGGCCAGAAAACAACAAAATCTAAAGCTCTAAAGACTAAAGGGAGAAGTTCTTCAGGGATATAATCCTCAAAAAATAGATTATTTTCTCCATTATGGATAGATTTTAATTCCCTTAAAATAGGTAGGCTCTTTTCTACCTTTCTACCCTTTCTCAACTGGATTTTTCCTGTAACAAAAGTTATCACTGTATACTGGGAGAGTTCTTCCTGAACAAGTTGAGAGAGTCGGTAAAGATTCGAAAAATCTTTATTACCGGCAATAAACCCCAAATTTCCCAGGATAATTGTTTTAGGAGAAAAGAAATGAGAATAGTTTTTTTTAAGCTCCTGCTTTTTTCGGGAGGGAATATCTGCCTGATTAATCAAATAATCGATTATATTTTTTCTGGCTTTTTCCCTACTAACTATAGGGTAAAGGTGAGTTCCATGGCGAATTATTGCCACCTTATCTCTATATTCGGGGAAAGCCTTGACTACTGCTCTATAAGCTCCTCTGGTAAACACTGTTAAAGCATCCAGTAAAGGCAGCACTTCCCTTAAAAGATTTGCCTCCTTCTCTTTCATACCCGAGTCTGTTTCAAAAGATTGAAAATGAATAGTATGAAAGCTTGCTACTACTTTTTTACCTTTTCTCTTGGCATCTTTAATGAATCTAAGAAAATGGGAAGGAGCATCCCCCCATATTCCGAAGGCATGCTCAAACCAGATAATCTCTCCCTCAAGAGGTGAAGGAAGAGTAGAATCAGTTAAAGAAAATTTATAAGAGACTCGCTTGTCAAAATTGGAAAAATTAGGAAGGTGAAAAAAATCATCTAACCTGAAAGAGGTTACCCTCCAGCTGTCTAAAGGCATATGAGAAACCAGGTATTTAGTATAATCCCCTATACCACACATTATTGGAGGAAAAGTAGAAATAAAGTTAATCATTTTCCATTTCAAAGATAAGTGAGAATATTGACTTATAGTTTTTCAAATAATTCTATAAATTTTTTTGCTATTTTGCTGGATGAGTTTTTTTGAACATATTCTTTTGCTGCTTTTCTGCATTTTTCATATTTTCCGTCTTTTTCAAATACACTAACGAGACATTCTTTAAATTCTTCTAAATCTTTATATTTTAAAACCTCTTTGTTCATCAGCTCGAAGAAATTTGAATCTCTGGCAATAATTGGACATCCAGATCCCAATATTAAGTGGGCAGTGCTTGAAAGAACAGCTCCTTCTGCTGAAGGCTTTCCAAATATCATTGCGTCCGCAGCAGAAAGATACTTGTAAATCATTTTTTGCTCAAGTACTTCCTTTCTTATTTTTGTATTCCTTTCTAATTTCTCAAATCCATAGACACGCTGAGTAGCACTAAATATTAATAAAAGCAAGGGATATTTTTTTCTCATCTCCAAAAACGCAGGAACTACATCAAGCATATTTCTCCATTTCTGTCCAAATATAAATATTATCCTTTTATCGAGAGGTAGTCCCAATTCTCTTCTTGCTTCCTCCTGGTTACCCTCTACCCAAGGATGACAGGGAAAGGATATGATATGAATCCTATTTTCAGGGTATACTTCCCTTAAAAAATTTTTATACCTATAATCAAAACATACAATAGCATCCCAATCAAATTGATAAAAAGAAGGCTCGTCCTTCAACCTATTAGTATGAACAACAAGTACTGTCTTTGCCTTTCTTTTTATGCGGTGAAAAATCATTGTCAGCTTATCTCTGGGAAGCATCCCTAAATCCTGAACAACAAAGAAATCATAATCCTCTCTCAAGAAAGGAATGGGATTCAGGCAATTTGACCTCATAGGAGTCCCAAAACATCTTATAATATACTCTTCGTCAGTTCCAATAAGCGCATATCCATGAAAATCCCCCTCTAAAAATGAGAATACCTTTAATTTGTGCCCCGCTTTAACCCACTCTCTGCCAACAAGTTCTGCATGAATAGACACACCGGAAGTTTGGTTCCAAGCACTCATCATACCTATTTTCATTTGTCTTATTTACCTCCGATATGTAACAGTTTAACTTTCCTAAAAGAGTGCATATAATTTATCGCACCTTAGAGACTTTGTCAATTTTTTTCCACAAAGAGTAATATTTTCTCAAAAAGGATTTAAAGACCCCTACCTTTCCTTAATTTTTATTGCTTTAACTATTGTCTTTTTTTAGCTCTTGGCAAATTTTCTGATTGTAGGATCAAATGAATTTACGGAATGCACCATCAAAATATTTCATTGAATCTGAGCAAACTTTAACTGCTCAAGTTCATTTTGCTAATAACTATTAGCCTATTATTTTGGGAACCTGAAAATATCCCCGTTTTTGCTGAGGAACGTTGGATAAAACCTCTTCTAAGGGTAGAGAGCCTCTCTTTTTATCTTCTCTAAACACATTGTTAAGGGGAAAAATATGAGAGGTAGGAGGGGTGTTTTTGGTGTTTACCTCTTTTAATTTATCTACATAAGCTAAGATGTCTCTTAGTTGTTTAGTAAATTTTTCCTCTTCCTCCTCGCTTAATTTTAGTCTTGCTAAATGAGCAATGTATCTTGTTTGTTCCTTGTCTATACTCTTTTTCATGTCTTCTCCTCTCTTAAACTCTTTAAGCTCTCCTCATAAGGGGGCTTATATACTCCTTTTTCTGTAATTATACCTTTAATATATTTAGCGGGGGTTATATCGAAAGCGGGATTATAGACTTTTACCTCCTCGGGGGCAATATTTTTCCCCAACCCTTTTATTACCTCATTTTTATCTCTCTGTTCAATAGGAATATCTTCTCCTTTTGGTAAAGATAAATCAATGCTTGATAGAGGAGAGACTATATAGAAAGGAATTCCATTCTCTTTTGCCAGAACAGCTAAAGTATAAGTTCCTATCTTATTAGCTGTATCTCCGTTGGCGGCTATCCTATCTGCTCCTACTAAAATCTTATCAATTTTTCCTTCTCTCATCACCTCGCCTGCCATATTGTCACATATAAGCACAGTTTCAATTCCTTCTCTTAAAAGTTCCCAGGTGGTTAATCTTGCTCCCTGAAGTAGAGGTCTCGTTTCATCAACATAAACCTTAACTCTTTTCCCTTCCTCTTTAGCTCTGTAAATAACTCCCAGGGCAGTTCCATAATCAGCGGTGGCTAATGCTCCAGCATTACAATGGGTAAGAATAGTATCTCCATCTTTGATGAGAGGAGCTCCTTTTTCTCCTATCAGACGATTGCATCTTTTATCTTCTTCTATAATTTGGAGAGCTTCTTTCTCTAAAGCCTCTTTAATTTCTTCTATTTTTCTCTTCCTGTTTTTTTCCATGCAACTGTGCATTCTTTTTAATGACCGAAAAAGGTTTACTGCTGTAGGGCGAAAAGAGCCTATATAGCTTATCAGCTCTTCCAACTCTTCTTTGAAACGGGGATAATCTTTAGCCGAAGATTTCTTCATTTCTAAAACTATTCCCAGAGCTGCAGATATTCCCAAAGCTGGAGCTCCTCTTATTTTAAGAGAAACTATTGCTTTTTTTAAACTCTCTATGTCTTTGCAATAAATATATTTTAGCTTTTGAGGGAGTAGAGTCTGGTCGATAATTTTAATCTGACCATCTATCCATTCTATAGTATTAATGGGCATTCTTTACTCCTAAACTGTTGCTTATGCTAATGAATTCTTCTTCCGTTAGTTCTTCCGCTCTTTCCTCCCAGTCTATTCCTGTACTCTCTAATTTTTCTTTAATTAAATCTTTGTTTATCCCTAATCCTTTACTCAGGGAATTTGCAAGCATTTTACGCCGTGAAGAGAAAGCCGCTTTTACTACGGAAAAAAAGTTATTCTCATCCTTTGCCTTATATCTTTCCCTTTTTTCTATTTTAAGCAGAGTAGCTCCCACATTGGGAGGGGGAATAAAAGCTTGAGGAGGAACATCAATTATCTTCTCTCTATCCCCGTAATAGTCCATTAGAACAGTTAGCTTCCCCCTTTTTTTATTCCCCGGTTTAGCTAAAAGTCTTTCTGCTACCTCTCTTTGCACCATTACTACCATAAATTTAATCCAATCTTTTTTAATCATATCCAGTAAAATTGAAGAAGCTATATAATAAGGTAGATTCCCTGCTAATTTAACCGATTTTGCTTGCTTAAACTCCTCATCGAAGGATATCTGTGTTATATCTTCACAGATTATCTTTAAGTTTAAATGTTCTTCAAGTTCTTTTTTTAACATCTTACACAAATTTTTGTCTACTTCCACAGCGATTACTTCTCCCCCCTTTTCAACTAATTTTTCTGTTAACACTCCTGTCCCTGCTCCTATCTCCAAAATTGTGTCTTCTTTATTTAACTTAAGGGTTTCTATTATTCTTTCGATTATGTGAGGGTCTATAAGAAAATTTTGGCCTAACTCTCTTTTGGGGGTGAAATTGTATTTATGCCAGAGATACTCCACCTTATCCTTTAACTTCATCTATTCTTCAATACGAGGGAAAAGGGGAGACCCCTTTTTTACCTTTATTCCAGGGGTTATCCCCTTTTTAATGCTCTCCTCATTTAGAATTTGCTTCCCTAGCTCTTCTTCAATTCCTAATTGATTCCACATCTTTTTTGCTGATTGGGGAATAAAAGGAAAGGTGAGAAGAGTAATTATCCGTAAGGTATCCAAAATATTATATAAAACTGTGCGACACTCTCCTTCTCTGTTTCTATCCTTAGCCAGACTCCAGGGGGCACACCTATCTATATACAGATTAGTCGATTTTACTATTTCCCAGATTAAAGAAAGAACCCTGGAGAAGGAGAGAGTGTTCATCATCTCATCTAATTGAGAGATAATCTCTTCTCCTCTATTCTTTATTCCTATCCCATCATTCTTTTTTTCATCAGGATAAGGGACTCTGCCTTGATAATACTTTATTACTAAAGGAAGTGTTCTATTAAGTAGATTTCCTAAGTCATTTGCCAGGTCGCTGTTTACCCGTTTAATGAATAAAGATGTGGAGAAACTCCCATCTTCCCCAAAGGGAGGGTTTCTAAGAACAAAATAGCGAAGGGAATCAGCTCCATATTTTTCTGCTATCTCTTCAGGGTCAATTACATTACCTTTTGATTTGGACATCTTTTCATCTTTTACCTTCCACCAACCATGAGCAAAAACCATTCTGGGAAGTTTTAGACCTAAAGCCATCAAAAGAGAGGGCCAAATTATAGCGTGAAACTTTAAGATGTCTTTACCCACTATCTGAACATCTGCGGGCCAGAAGAAGGAAAAATTTTCTTTTTTTAAAGGGTATCCTATGGTAGAAATATAATTAAGCAGTGCATCGATCCATACATAAATGGTATGTTCTTTTTGGATGGGGCAGGGTATACCCCAATTTAATTTTAAGCGGGTGACGCTAAGGTCTTTTAATCCGCTTTTAACGAATTTTATTACTTCATTCTTGCGAGTGGAAGGGAGGACAAAATCTGGATTTTTTTCAAAGTGCTCCAAAAGTCTTTTCTGGTATTTAGAGAGTCGGAAAAAGAAACTATCTTCCTCCACTTTCTCTACTTTTCGTCCACATTCTGGGCAGAAATTCCCTTCTTTTAGTTGGGATTTTAGCCAGAAGCTTTCACAGGGAATACAATACCATCCCTTGTATTTCCCTTTGTAAATATCGTCTTGTTCATATAATTTCAGGAAAACTTTTTTCACAGCTTCGGTATGTCGAAATTCAGTGGTTCGAATAAAATCGTCATTGGAAATGTAAAGTTTTTTCCATAAGTTTTGAAATCGAACTACTACCTCATCAGCGAGCTCACGAGGACTGATACCTTTTTCTTTTGCTGTTCGAGCAATCTTATCTCCATGTTCATCGGTTCCCGTAAGGAAAAAGACATTGCACCCTCTTAAGCGCTTATATCTTGCTAAAGCATCAGCAGCTATAGTAGTATACGCATGCCCCAGGTGAGGAACATCGTTAACATAGTATAAAGGAGTGGTAATGTAAAACTTTTTCTTCAAGTTTTTCCCTCCTATTCCCTTTAATCCTTTACCCTTCTAATCCTCTAATCCTGCTTTCACTTGCTCTAATCTTATCAAAAGCTGTCTTTATGTCAAATTTAGGGGAGTTAAAGTTTAGTTGACCTAAACCGAAAACTGTAGTATTATTTAGCTGAAGAGATTATTTTAGATGAAAGGGGTGAATGCGAAATGGAAGAGGTAGAATTAGCTGATTTTATTACAGTAAAAGCATTGGAAGATTCCGTAACTATTATAGGTTTAACTCGGGGCAAAGAGACCGTAATTCATCATACAGAAAAGCTGGATAAAGATGAAGTTTGGATTTGTCAATTCACCAGAGATGTATCTGCCATAAAAGTCAGGGGTAAGGCGGAGATTTTTTCTAAATTTGGGAAAATAGAATCCGGTAAATCCTAATAGAAAGTTTTGGTGAGTAGAGGCCTCTGAAAAACCTCCAGAGGCCTAATCTGTGTAATCTGGATTTTTATTTGCGAAATCAGAGATTTCTGACTTTTTCAGAAATCTCGAGTATAATTTTTGACAATTTTAAATTAGTATATATAAATTAGAATTAGTATATAGTGAATAAAGAGGTATATAAATTATGGGCTGGTTTGAGAGAACTTATAATAAAATAAAGAAAGGGAAGAAAAAGATAGATGTTCCCGATGGTCTATGGACTAAATGCAATAATTGTCTCCAGATTATTTACAACAAAAGCTTAGAGCAAAATATGAAAGTCTGTCCTAAATGTGGTTATCATTTTTGCATCGGAGCAAAAGAGAGATTAGAAATTACTTTAGATAAAAATAGTTTTATAGAATATGATTTTCAGATAGATTCAGATAATCCTCTCAACTTTCCCCAATATGAAGAAAAGTTAGAGAAAAGTAAAAAAAAGACAGGTTTAAATGAGGCTCTTATAGCTGGGGAGGGGGGAATTGGCGGTCGGACAATAACGGTGGTAGTTACTGATTTTAACTTCATGGGGGGGAGTATGGGGTCAGTGATGGGGGAGAGAATAACTCTCTCCATAGAGAAGGCTATAGAAAAAAGATATCCTCTCTTAATTATTTCCGGTTCAGGAGGGGGAGCGAGAATGCAAGAGGGGTTATTTTCCTTAATGCAAATGGCAAAAACAAGCGCCGCTATAGCCAGATTCAAAAATGAAGGATTGCTCTATATTTCTCTTCTTACTCATCCTACAATGGGAGGAGTAATGGCAAGCTTTGCTGGTCAGGGAGACATTATTCTGGCAGAGCCTGGAGCTCTTCTGGGGTTCGCTGGCCCTCGCGTCATAAAGCAGACTATCAAACAACAAATTCCTCAGGGATTTCAAAGAGCAGAATCTTTACTGAAACATGGAATGGTTGATTTGATAGTGGAGAGAAAAGAGATTAGACCAACATTAACGGAGATTCTTGATTTCGCTCTTTCTTAAGGAAAGAAAAAATATAAATATTACAACAGGAGGTGGGTAATGGGAAAACCTATCATTGACGAGGATTTATGTACAGGATGTGAGATCTGTGTTGATGAGTGTCCAAATGATTGCCTCGAATTAGTGGATGATGTAGCTACTCTGGTTAGGCCTGATGACTGTGATGAGTGTGGCACTTGTGTAGAATCTTGTCCTTCAGAGGCTATCACCTTAGAAGGAGAGTAGTCTAAGAATGGGCCAGGTTATCTGATACCTGGCCTAATTCTATTAAGAATATTTTATGATAAGGAAAGGGGGATGAAAAGGAGAAAAAGTAAATTAATTAAGGTGGGAAAGGTAAAGATTGGTGCCGGTAATCCGATAGTGGTGCAAGGGATGACTAAGACAGAGACAGAGGATGTAGCATCTACCGTGAAACAGATTCAGCAGCTTGAGAGAGCAGGAGCTAAGATAGTAAGAGCGGCTATACCCACAGCAAAGGCAGCTAAAGCTATATCTCAAATTAAAGATAAAATAGAAGTTCCTTTGGTGGCCGATATCCATTTTAATTATAAATTAGCTTTGGAGGCTATAGAAAGAGGAGCTGATAAGATAAGGGTCAATCCGGGAAACATGGGTAAAAAGGAGATACTATCTGTAGCAGAGAGAGCGGAAAAAAAAGAGATTCCTCTGCGGATAGGAGTTAATGAAGGTTCTCTAAAAAGAGATTTAGCTCAAAGAATTAAAGCTCAGGCAGACCATCCTCGGGTAATAGCCAGAGTTATGGTAGAAAGTGCTCTGGAAACCGTGAGATTGTTAGAGAAGAATGGTTTTTTAAATATTATTATCTCCTTGAAATCTCATAATGTTTTTGCCAATATTTTTTCTTATCAACTTATAGCAAATAAAACCTTCTATCCTCTTCATTTAGGGGTAACTGCCGCTGGCCCTCCTCCGCAGGGTTTAGTGAAGGCATCTATAGGCATAGGAGCTCTTCTTGCGCAAGGAATCGGGGACACCATTAGAGTCTCTTTAACCGCGGACCCTGTAGAAGAAGTGAGGATAGCTTACGAAATTCTACATTCTCTTAATTTATACAAAGAAACTCCTCTTTTAATCTCCTGTCCTACCTGTGGAAGGTGCAAGGTAGATATGATTTCTATTGTTAAAGATGTTCTTCCGGGAATCAGGGATACTAAAATTCCTTTAAAGATAGCTATTATGGGTTGTGAAGTTAACGGTCCCGGAGAAGCCAAGAGGGCAGATATAGGAGTAGTTTGTGGAAAGAGAGAGGCTATTCTTTTTAAGAAAGGGAAAGCAATAAGAAAAGTTAATGAGAAAGATGTAGCTAAAGTTTTACTTGATTATATAAGAAATTATTAGAATTAACTCTGGGTAGATGGGTAAATGAGTAGATGGGTAGATGGGTGGATGAGTGAATGGGGAAAAGAGGATAATGTCTTTGAGGA
>Ga0209121_10003434_pt1 | contig 15360 bp, 16 predicted proteins | sample Cruoilmetagenom3_FD_187292 | JGI IMG/M metagenome (GOLD analysis project Ga0209121, IMG submission 187292) | Oil polluted marine microbial communities from Coal Oil Point, Santa Barbara, California, USA - Sample 3 (SPAdes) (version 2) | ecosystem: Environmental > Aquatic > Marine > Oil seeps ...
TGGTCAACCTGGTCAACCTGGTCAACCTGGTCAACCTGGTCAACCTGGTCAACCTGGTACGTCTGCTATGCCTACTATGCCTGCTGCTATGCCTGCTACAGCTACCACGCCTGTTGGCACAATACATATGCCAAGCAGACCTGAACGTGAAGCTGAAGCTATGAGAACTACTGCCAGAATTAAAGAAGAGATGGGTAAAGAATTTTTTCCTGAACATTTAAGGCAGGCAAGACTAACAGCAGAAGCAGAAGCTAAAATTAAAAGTGGTTTAACAAAAGAAGAATATGGATTGAAAGAAAATTTAGCAAGAATAAACGCTGAATTGCGAGCTTTATTCCCAACAGCAGGTGAATTAGCAAAAAGTGAATATTATAATGTTTTAAAACAACAAGAAATAGCAATAAAAGGAAATAAACTTGCTTTAGACAGATGGGATTCTATGCAAAATAGAGCAGCTACTCTTGGCGTTGTAACAAAAACGTCAAAAGGAGGACTTGTTCCTACTCCTGTTGTTAAAGATTCTGAACAGTATAATCAAATTAAGAATTTTTATGAACGAAGTGGTTTTGATACAATAGATTTACCAAGTGATAAAGGAGCGTGGCTTGGATTAGGAAAAGACCGTGTTGTTGTAGCACCTATTATGAAAGGTAAGGAAAGTGGAGTAACAACAGGAAAGAAAAGTAAAGCAGCAGCAGAAAAGAAAGGTGAAGTAAGTATGGAAAGTTTTGACCCTAAAACCAAAACTTTAATCATGTCAGATAATTCTAAAAGAAAAGTAAAAACCAAAGAGGTAAACGGAGAATTACAAATATTTTTTAACGGCAAATGGTATAGGATTGAGAAATGAAATTTATTCCTGTAGAAGAAAAAGTTAATAAGCAACATTTTATTCCTGTAGAAAAAGAACCTGAAGAACAACATCTTATTCCTGTAGAAGAAGGAGAAAGCCATCCATTTGATATGCCTCGACCAACAACGGAAGGGTTGTCAAAAGGCATAAGTTTAACCGGAATAACTGACACTTTAGGTTCTGTACTTAGAGGAGCAATAGCTTTTCCAATTCATTTGGGAAGTTTTGTAGCAGGTGGTATAACAAGTGGTGGTGAAGAAAAAGAACATCCTGAGTTAGATTGGAATCCCATGACTCCAAGTATAGGCTGGGATTACAAAAAAGCTATGAAAGCATTTGAGGAAACCGGACAAACTCTTACTCCAGCTACTGCCCCACTTACTGAAGAGGGAAAAGTTTTACATGATTGGATTACAGGTAACATAGACTGGCTTGGAAATCATGCAGGAAAGAATGTTCAAGCGCAATTATTAAAATCTTCCTCTATGAGTAAACCTATTGAAGCCCTTGGCGGAGCTTGCGGAGCGGATATAATGGGAGCATTGGCATCTGAAACTATTAAGATGTCTATTTATGTAGCTGGTTTTAAGGGAGTCGGAAAAGCAATCGGAAAACCTATTGCCGTAAAAGCTGGAGAAATCCGTACTTTAAGACAAGGAATTAAAACTGCCGTCGCAAAAGGAAAGGTTAAAGAAGCAACCGATTTATTAAATAAGGAATTAGTAAAAACCAAAGCCGAACTCATTGACGTATTTAAGGAAGCTCATAAACAAGGCGATAAAGAAACTATGGCCAAAATTTTGGAGCTTCAAAAAGGTTGGAAATTCCAAGTTAATGCTGCTGAAATACCAGCAGGTAAGAATTTTCCATTAACTATACCAGAACAAGCTGTAAGTTTGATGCCTAAAAAACCGGAAGCTATAGTTTCCCCTAAAGGTAAAGTAACAAAACCAGCCGGTAAACGTCCTACCATAGAAGGTAAACTCAAAACCGAAGCTGAAAATCTTGGCATAACATATGAAGGCAGGAAAGCAGGAAAGGCTGTATTTTCTACAGTATTAGGTGAAAAGAAAGTAACTTTTTCTCCTTTAGAAGGGGAAACTTTGTCAGCCGCACTTGATAGAACAAGCATACCATTTAAAGAAGAAACTACTTTTAAAGCAACTGACAATATAGCAGAAATTCAAAAAGATATAAATGAAACAAAGTCTGAAGTTCAAACAACTGAACCTGTTACATTTAAAAACAAACAAGAACGTCTTGATTATTTAAAGAAAAGAAGTGAACAACTTCAGAGAGAACGAGCTGACGAGTTATATGAAAATCTTGAACCTGATGTTGAGTTTTCTCTTGATACTCAAGGAATGGTACAAGAATTTCAAAAAACTGAGCTTTTTAGAACTTCCGAAGCTGGAGCAACTAAACCGGTTACTCTTCAAGAAGTGAAAGAACTTTCTGAAAAAAAAGATTTAACTCTTTCTTCAAAGCTTACTCCTACTAATATTGAAATTATTATTAAAGATGAAAGTGGTGTCAGTAAAACATTTAACAGCCTCATTGATGCCAAAGAGTACGTTTCTAAGCATACTAAAGAACTACCGAAAGCAGATAAAGAATATTATGACTTAAAAAGAGATGAGGCGGAGAAGGCACCAGAACTTGTTGAGGTTGAAAAAGACATTACGAAACCACGAAAAAAAGAACAGCCTTTAACTGATGAGCAAATTGATTTTCTTATGTTACCCAGAGATGGTGAAACTCCGCCTCAGCCAAGAATATCATTATTGTATGATAAGAAGAGTATTGAACGTCTTGCTGCTGAAAGGATTTTATATGATATTCCTACCACTGGAAAAAACATGCACATACTTTCTTACATTACTCCCCTTAAATCAATGATGCTTGAAATAGAAGGAAGGACAGGACTTCCACTTTTTAATTTGTTTGAAAAGGCACAAACAGGAATCCGAGATGAAACTTTAGCGTCTTACAAATATCATGTTAGGATTAACGATGCTTGTAAAGGTTTAAACGGATTAAGCAAAGAACGTGTTTATCGTATCTTAGAGTCTGCTATTCCAGAAGATGTTTCCTTTAGGGAAGTTAAAAAGATAATAAAAGCTGAAGAAGGGTTAAAGAAAAATTACTCACATATAACCGAGCAAGAATTTAACTCTGCAAAAGCCTGTAGAGGAATTTTACAAGATGCTGGAACAGAATTTGGTATTCCGATGGAAAGAATGGTTACTGATTATGCTCCAAGAATAAGAGAAAGCGGTATCACAACAGATGAAGCTGTTAAACTTTGGCGATTACCTGAAGAATATAAATGGTGGGCTGAAGAACAGCGAACCGGATACTTGATGCCTCACGAAACAAATATTAGAACAGTTTTAGAAAGTTATGTAAATAGAGGAGCAAGAAAAAAACATCTTGGAGAAACGATTGAAGAAATTAGCAAAACAATAAACGATGCTACTGAGAATAATGTATTAACGAAAACAGAGGGGGTTGTTTTAAATAAGTTTTTTGATGATATTAAAAATGTACCTGCTGCTTTTGACTATGCTGTCAGAGGAACAGGAAGAACCCTTGTACGTACAATAAACAAAGCAATAGAAAAAACAACTTTTGGGTTAGCACCTAAGCGTTTTCGCAATATTCAATATAAAAGAGAAAAAGTAACAACTATAAAAGGAGAAATAAAAGGAAAAACTCCTGAAAAATGGGAAAAAGTGGGCGAAGAACCAGGATTTTTTGATACACAAAAAACAGTAGATAATTTTATAGATTGGCATTTAGCCATGACATATGCTGGAGCTTTAGGTTATAAGCCTATGGCTTTAGCAAGAAATATGTTACAGCCTTGGATAACAGTTCTTCCGATTGTTGGGCCAAGGTCATTTATGCGTGGTATGGGTAAGGCTATGACAAGAGACGGATGGAATGAAGCCAAAGCTGCCGGTATTATGATGGATGATTATATGCCACTTCCTGGTGAAATAACTCACCTTACTACATCTGCTTTAGCGAAAGTAGCATACCAAACCTTAAGACCATATAAAATGACAGATAGTTTAAATCGTTGTTTGTCGTATCATGCCATGAAATATAAGGTTTCAGAATATGGTAAAACTTTTTTGGATAAAATAGAAACTTATAAAAAACCAGAAGAAATTATAATGGCACGAGATGAATTTATTGAAAATTCAGGTATAGATTTTTTCCATCCGGTGCTTATTAAAAATGAAGTTTTACCTTTATTAAAAGCAAAAGATATAAATAGTTTAGCTGAAAGAATGGGAAAACATTTATCAGAAAATACACAGTGGATATATCGTAGAGCAAATGCTCCGGTGGCCTTTAAAGGAAAAACTGGTAGATTGGTTGGGCAATTCGGAACATGGTCAGCATGGTATGTTGATTACATGAAAAGTTTAGCTACAAAAGGAAATAAAAAAAACATAGCAAAGCGCCTCGCCACATGGGGAATTGTTAATACAGGTATAGACCAAATTGGCAAAGAAGTTTTTGGTGTGGATTTAAGAAGATATTTGTTTGCCGGCCCGTTTAGTTGGTTTGGTGGTATAGCAGTTTCCTCAATAAAAAGTGTCCACGATTTAGCGTTTGGCACAGAATACGAAAAAACTGCTGCAAAAAACAACTTAGCAAGTGCAGCTAAAATACATATACCGGCATATCTCCAAGCAAAAAGTATGTTACGTAGTATGGATGAATATAAAGAAGAAGATAAACTGAAAAGATTGTTAGGGTTTAGACCTGCAGAGGATTAAAGGGAATTGAGAGGTTATGAAAAAGCTCCGTGTATTAGTCGGATGTGAATTTTCGGGAATTGTGAGAGAGGCATTTAAGGCGAAGGGGCATAATGCTTGGTCGTGTGATTTACTGCAAACAGAAATTCCAGGGCAACATATCCAAGGAGACCTATTGGAGTTTATAAACGATGGTTGGGATTTGGCAATATTCCACCCGCCATGTACACATTTAGCTGTATCTGGTGCAAGATGGTTTAAATATAAGCAGGCCGAACAAGCAGAGGCATTAGAATTTGTCCGAGTGTTGCTGAATGCCCCAATAGAAAAAATAGCCCTTGAAAATCCTGTAAGTATTATCAGCACAAGAATACGAAAGCCCAGTCAGATTGTGCAACCCTGGATGTTTGGGCACGGAGAAACCAAAACTACTTGCTTATGGCTGAAAAATCTTCCCTTGCTGAAGCCGACAAATATTGTTGAGGGCCGAGAAGCGAGAATCCACAGGATGCCACCAAGTAAAGACCGGGGGAAGTTGAGGTCAATTACTTTTCAGGGTCTTGCAGAAGCAATGGCTGACCAGTGGGGGTAGGCGGCCGGGAAGGACCCGGAAGGCGGGACCCGGAAGGCGGGACCCGGGAAGGACCCGGGAAGGACCCGGGAAAGGGTTAAGAGGGTAACGATAGCCTTCGACCTTTGCCCGGCCTTTACGCCCCCTTAGCGGGAGCCGGATAGAGGCTCTATGATCATACCTTATAGGTTTTCAGTATTTTCTTAAGATATGAAATCGCCTGAACTTTATCTTTAAACCGTTTCATGCCAATTCCAATTTCTTTTGTGTTTTCGTCATACCATACAAACAAATGAATGCCTTTGGCTTTGCAGATTTTCTCTGCCATATAATCTTGGTATGGCGTAATGTTTAATTTGTTGCCTCTCATTATCTTGAACTCTATAGAAATAAACAATCCAGAATAACAGATTATCACATCTGGAATACCTCTTGTTTGCATCGGTTCACCGTGGGTTTTAAAATACCAACAGGTGGAATCTTTTTCAAATTCTCCCATAAATTCTCTGAGAAAGGCTCCTTCCTTTTTTGGAAATTTTCTCTTCTTTACATACGCCATTATTTTCTACCTCCCAAATTTAAATATTCTCCATTATCACACCTATAGGCTTTTAGGAAATCTGTGCTAACCGAAAGTGCTCCATGGTATTTTTGTAGTTTATAAAAATGCGAATAGTCTGCCCAATTATCAAAAGAATAAGGATATCTATTATTTGACATAGTGGGAATTAAAAACAGTAAACAAACAGTAACAAAAAATATTTTCATTTAGTTGTTCTCCTATCCTTTCTTTCTTCTTTTTTCTTAGTTTCCAAAATTCCTTTCAATATCTTTACAAACTCAGGCGTTTTGTAATAAAAATTCATTTTCCGCTTTAGGCAATTATTTGCTACCAGTAAACTTTTTAGTTGCTTATTGTAATCTCTTGACCTTTCCGTGAAATCCACTAAATCTTCAAAGAGAAGTTGGTTTGTTGATAACATTTTGTTGACAAACCGCTTGCAGTTATTGAGTGAGTTTATTTCGACTGTAACTTGTTCTTCTCCCGTTATTGCATTTTCTTCTTTTGTATAAGTGCTATAATCATTGTACCCAAAATAATCAGAATCATATGTTTCTTGCAAAAAGCTCACTATATATTCTACATGTTCTGGTTTTACTACTACAGTTGTACCGTCATGTGTTGAAAACAACCTACAAGCAAGAGCAACCGAAAGTTTTGCTAATTTTATTCTTTGTACACTTCCTTGTACCAAAGGAATACTGTCTGAATATTTTTGACTCATAGTAATAGCATAACTTAAAATTAGTCTTTCAGCTTCAGGGGTAAACCTTATATCTTTCTCTCTTCTGCTCCATGCCCACATTAAACACTTATTACACAGGTCTGAAGTAAAAACATGTTCAGGTTTACTGTAACTCATTTGGTTCATAAATCCAGTAGCAACATCTTCCTTCGCAACAATTACAGCAAAATCAAGCCTCGAAATATCTTCCGGTCTTCCCATCAATTCTTTTATTGCTTCTATTCCTGACGAGTAGTGAGAAATTCTTAAATTTGAAGAACGTGGATTTGAAATCCAAACCAACCGGACTCTTGCTGACGTTTTTCTTGTAGAACCAACTACTGTTCTTTCAGCTATTCCATTATCTCTTATTGAAGAAAGATTTGAAATATCTTTTACATCTAAACCATTTACTTCATCTAATATTACCAACCTGCTATCATTTATTGGCAATACTCCCCATGAAAAAGTTACATCTTTGCCGACTTGAGAAACTCCACCGATTATTCCTGGCAAAGTAGCAGACTCAAGGGTAATATATTCGCCAACTTTGTAATGTTTACATAACTTTGTAGCAAGTTTGGTTTTTCCTGTTCTTGTATCACCTAATGCCAATAGTTCAAGCCATCCTTTTTCAATTACAGATTCTAAAAACTTAAAACTTAGAACACTGTGAAAAACTAAATCATAAGCAAAAATTAAATTTTCTCTACCTACTATTATTTCTGGAATATTATATGTTAAATCTTCACAGATTTGTTTTATTTTCCATTTGACACCATCAAACCCACTTGCTGCAGGGTTAAATACCCTCAAGTCAGCAATATCCTGTTCTGATAACTTAAACTTATCAAGGTCAGTAAGTTCAGGAATTTGTTTGTCAAATAAATGTGTAGCTTCTTGTGTTTTTGCGTCACTGATAGTCTTACCAAAATAATGATAAGTTTTATTTAGCTGTAAATTATGTCCTTTTGTGTAAACTTTTCTAACTAAAAACTGTTTGTCTATTCTTTCAGTATCTATGGTAGGAGAAATAACAATTTCTTCGATTGTTTGCGTTTCTATTTCTAAGCTAAATTGGTTACATCCCGAAATTCCAATTAAGGCTTTTATTTTGCTTCTTTGTTCGCCTTGTGTACATTTAATTAAGTCAAGGGCATCTCTGTCGTTTACGTTTATTTCAAGAGAACCCCCTGTAAAGAATAATTTACACGCTTTACAAGATTCTCCTTTTGAAAAATCACACTTTACTTTTATTTTCTTAGGAGCGAAATATGGTGAGAAGTTTTTCCCAACAGCAATACCTTTAAATGAAATATCTTTTTGGTAATATTTTTCTTTTACGGCAGAATAAAAATCCACTTCTTTGTAAATAACTTCTTTTTTTTCTTCTTTTGAAATTAAAACTGCTTTTTCGGTAAGAGGATTCCAAGCAGATGTAAATTCAATATTTTTGTCAATACAATAATGATATAAGTCTGTAAAATCCCCATTGGGGGGAAGGATTTCTTCTGGCAAGTTTATAATAAAAACTTCTTTGGCATATTCAGCCAACTTTTCTGCAAGAAATCTTGCTGATTTTTTTCCTATTGCATCAATGTCATATACTATATAAACTGTTTTTCCTGTAAAAGCAGGTAAACTTTCTACATTAAAAGTTCCTTCTCCACCTGTAAAAGTTATTCCATTTATTCCAAATTGCCTTGCCAATAACGTGTCTGGTTCTCCGGCAAATACAACTATTAAGTCTTTTAAAAAAGCTTTTTCTGGCCAGCAAAAGGGTGTGTTAAATCCCTTTACGCCCTTAAATTTATTTTTTGTTTTATGTAATACATCATATTTTCTAATGTTTTGTAGTTCACCGTCTTTTCTTATTATAGGAATGTAAACCCTTTCGTCTCCCCATCCCAGTTTATATTCCTTTATAGTGTCTAAAGTCCAACTCCGCTTTATCAATAGAAGTTTTTGTATCGCTGGAGAATTTAAGAGTTTTTCATGAGCAACGTCCACTTCGGTCATACTTAGAACAGGAATACGTTCATTTCCCATAATTGCGCTTTTAGCAACATTAAAAGAACAAGAATTATACTTCATATAAAATGAAAAAGCGTCACCTTTTGCTTTACAAGCATGGCAATAAAATAATCCTCTTTCTAAATCCAAACTCAGGCTTGGATTCTTGTCTTCGTGGAAAGGACAGAGAACGTTTTGCTTGATGATTGCTGTCTTTAATTGTGGAAAAAATTGCTTATAAAAATCATACCACCGCATATCTCACCTATTTGAAACAAAATAAGAGGGAAGGCAGCATACCGCCGAAAAAAAGGAGGAGAAATTCAGCGTTTGTAATGTATGCCACCTTCCCAAAATAATGTTAGAAGGGTATATCGTCATTTGAATTTACTTCGCTACCAACTATACACTTATCGCCATCTAATTTCTTATTGATTCGTGGGTTTTGAAAACCCTTTTTGTTTGTATATAGCTCGACTTCGTAAAAGTTGTCAAGCAGGTTAGGAAAATAGTCTTCAATGTTAGTCCATTTAAAATCGTTTGGCGCTCCTAACTTCCTTAAATCTCTCGTTAACCAATCCAGGTTGTCAGCAGTTTCCATTCCGGCATATTTATAGATTTTTCTATAAATAAGTGTGCCATTTATTATTTCAAATTCAATAACACATTGTATTCTACCAGATTTTTTTGCTTTTGTAATGTAAACTTTGTCTAACCTTGTCTGGTAAACCCCATCCGGTAAAACTTCAAACTCTCCATCAGTAACTTTTTCTGGGTCATGCATTTCATCAAGGGTTTTCATGTAATCTTCTGGCATTTTATTCATTGTTTTCTCCTATATTTGTTACCGTTAAATGGTTTTTAACTTTATCTCTAACATTTACAACTTTGTTTGATTGTTCTTCTGTAAAAATTTTCTCAATTCTCTCCCAATTTTTTTCACCATCAAGTATCTTGATAGCACCATGTCTTGCAAGTTTTCCAGTCCTGTCACCAGCTAACCAGTTCTCGTTAGGAGTAACATGTATTACTCTTTCAGGTGTTCCATCTTCGCCTGTTTGTGTTGTGTAAAACATAATTACCCCCGTAAGAGAATCAATAAGTTGCCAAATATGGTCTTGCAAGGTTGTAATGATTTTTGTACGTTCCTTAATTCTCGTTTTTACTTGTATTTCTTTTGCATGAGATACAAATATCAATCCGTATTGACTTAATGCCAGCTTTGTAAGCGGCCTCATCATCTCATCTTTAATCATATCATAGGCTTTACCAAAATCTAAGTCTGCTGGATGTTTGATTTTTTGTTCTGCCATGATATGAGTGATGGCCAACTTGTGAAGTCTGTCAATAGTATCTATTGTGCAAACTTTAAATTTATGTTTTCCTTCTAAAAATTCTTTTCCCGCCGCAAGGAAATCTTGCCAAGTAGGAATAGGAATTTGGTACACCTCAAGTGCATCAAGCCCACCTCCTGTATTGAAAAACAAATTATCTTCAATTTCTGAAAGTAGACAACTTTTTCCTATCTTTGGCACACCATACAGCAAAATGGGGTGTTGCCATAGGTTCTGTCTTGGTTTAGTTTTCTCATTTGGTAGCATTTTTCCCCCTCCTTATCTGTTTTTTAAGTTTGGCTATCGCTTTGTTAAATGTTGGTTCTTCTTCAGAAAGGTAATTCATCATGTAAACATAACATATCCTCCTATTGTAGCTATTGTGGCCGTTTTCTTTTTCTCTGTGTATGTATTCAACGGAAAAATACTCACCGTTCGCCAATTTCCTCATTTTATTACAAGCCTCTTCAAACTGTATTTTCCCTCTGATTTTCATCGTTTTCCTCCTTTTTTATTTTGTTTTGTACTGCCATAAGACATTCTTGTAATTTTTTTTGAAACTTTTGTCCATGATTTTTGACGCCGTTATAATGCACTAATTCATGAATTATTGTTTCTACTAATTGTTGGTTGTTTAATGTAATATCATCAAACAAATCAAGATTTAAGTCGATACCATAAATCACAGCAGCCCTACCCCACGTTCGACCTGAGTTGTAAAAATTAACACTTTCTGGTGGTGGAATATCTAAATCAGTGACCTGTCGTACTATTTGAAATATTTGTTTAACAATAAGTTCCTCTTTAAGTGGTTTCATTTTTTGGTTCCTCCTTTAAAGTTAAATTACTCACCAAGTATTCTATCAATCTTGTCTTCCAATTCTTGCAGCCTGTTCTCTCTTCTCAATCTGTAAAGTCTTTCCGCTTCAATTTGGTCTTCCATTTCCCTTTGTCTGTCAAACCTGTCACTTTCTCTTTGGATTTGTAGCCGAAGCTCATCAACACTTGGAGCTTGGTTTTGTTTCATCATTTGACCCATTATAGCGCCTTGAGACAGGTCTTGCATTATGTCTCTACCAACCCCCTGATATCGAGGGTCAGGAGGAACATAAATTACATCCCCAAAGACGTTTGTCCCGCTACAACAAAGCACTAATACCACTGCCACCATCAATTTCTTCATTTTATTACCTCCTATTTTTATTTAAGTAGGCTTTTCGCAAACTACCTATTACCTGAAAGCCTTTTACGTCAAACTTGTGTTCTTCCCCTTTTTCATAATATGTTTCAAGTGTTTCTTCGGTGGGATTGTAGCAATAATTTAAAAACCAACAGTTGCTACAATTCGTTTCGCCTCTAAAAAAACCCACTCCCTCTTGATACCATGCATTTGTAGCATAACATCTCAGAATATCATCAAAGACTTGATATAACCCTTCCTCAAATTGCTTAACAACATTTTTGTCAAACATCAAAGTGTCTTCGTAAAAATAATGGTCAGGCCGGTCAATGTAATCGAACATTATTCTTTTTTGAAACTGTGTAAGGGTTTCTGTTTTTTTCTGCCGAATTGAAGGTTTCTGGATAAACCTATACCATACACCTGTAACATCATATCCATTTTTTAATAAGGATATCCAATAAGAGTTTATTTGAAAATTTGTAGGTAATTGTTTAACAAGATTTCTGTTAATTTGTGCTGTAGTTTTTAATTCCATAATCCAATTTTGCTCATCAACTTTAGCTTTTCCGTCCAACCTGCAAACATACTTAAAATTTTTGTTTTGCGGAAAAAGAAACTCGCTTCTATATTCCGGTTCAATTTCTGTAATCTGAGAATGATCAAACCGTTTTTCATATCCGTTAAGCATTGCCTGCAAGATAACGCAATTTGTGTTAGCTTCCTCTATCTGGCTTTGATTGGTAGCTTTTTTGGCCAATTCTTCTTGAAGTTTTTCGATATAAGCCATACAAAAACCAATATCTTTTCCTTTATGTAAATAATAAACTGATTTGGCAAAGACTGAACCAATATTTATGTAATTTGGTTGCGTTTTTAGTTTATATCCTTCAACAAAAGAAAGATAAAACTTTCTTCTGCAAGTTAGAAACGTAGCGACGTCATGTTGATGAACTTCAATCATTTCTGTCTCCTTTTTGTTATAAATTAAATAAACTTTCTTGCTTTAAATCGGGAGCTTTCGTTTTAATTCCAGCGCAGTAGTTATCCCACGCATAATGTATCTTATCACGTCGGTGCCACCAATGTGCAGGACTATTCATAAAATTTTTAAACTTTTTAACTATTGGTTTTTTTGTGTATGGCATGACATATGGTACTTGGTCGTAATTTATTAGAACTTGACACCGGTGTAAATCTTGTTCTATTGTAGTATCATATCCAATCAAAACATAGAATCGAGCTATTATTTCATATTCCTTCAAAAGATTTAATTTTTTAACAATAACTTCTTCATCTTTCATTCTGTCCCATGCAAAATGCAACCTGCCCCTAAATCTTGTTTTTTTTAGAGCTTCAGCTTTCTTGTCGTCAAGTACCCTAACATCAAATCCATGTTCCATCAACCTTAAATCTGCATCCCAAATTTCTTTGAAAGTCTCTTCCCAAAATCGGTCAAGAAAAGTGTTGTTGTTTAATAAACAAATATCCTTAAACTTTTTTTCATGAAACTCCCAAATAGAGTGATGGTTCTTATCAGGTTGTCTGAAAGTTTTCACCAGACAAAAATCACATTTCCTATAACAAGGTCTAAAGGTATATCCTAAACTGTGGTCGAGTTTGTACAAGTCATAGTCTGGTCGTAGTTCTTCTATATATTGAGGGAGAATAGTCTTTGGAAATTGCGGCCCACCATATTTATCTGCCATAAACTTATTTTTATTCCAATCAAAAAGAACAGAAGCATAAGTTTTGTCCGCTGGAAATAGCGGGGAATTTAACATTACTTCATCCCCTTGTGCTTTATGGTAAGCAGAAATCTTCATTAAAGCCAAGTTATACTTTGGAGCGTCAGTAAGTAAACTAATTTTCATTTTTTGTCCTATTTATAGTATTTCTTGGTTGTGCCTACCGGAGCTGGTCGAACTCCGGCAGGCTAACTACAATATACCTTGCCGCTGCTTTTTGAGGAAGCATAACCTTCTAACCGTTTCGTCAGCTAACGTAAACGGCTCTCTCCTTTCAGAATTTCCAAGATTTCTAAAAGAGCAGCTTTTATAATACAATCTACTATTTTTTCAACTTCACCATAACTATAACCAGTTGGTATTTTAAACAACCGGTTCAAGGACATTATAGCTTCAAGCCGCAATTTATCGGCTTCTGAACAGCAACCAGGTGTTTTCATAATCTTTCCTTTACTTTATAACTTAATTCCATCACCAATGCTTTTATTTCCGACCTTAGTTGTAATTTCCTTTAATAAGCTGCCACATCTTATTTGTTCATCTATATTTTCCGTCACCAAAATTCCTTTCTATGTTCAAGATTCGTCTTCATCTTTACTTTCAGGAGCAGAGATAAATGGTGCTTTTCCCATTGCAACTTCTAACCCATTAGAAAGTCTGGCTTCAAGAAAATTATCTCTTACATCTCTAAAGAAAAACATTTCATAAACTTTTCTATTAAATGAGAGTTGTAATGATTTTTGAATTACATCTAAAACATATGCTTTTTCGAGTAATTCATCTGGAATTTCGTCTATAAACTGCTTTATTTGCTCCCTCATTTTTTCTACCAACATAATACCCTCCTCTTTTTGTACTTGCTGAAAAACTTTGTCCTCTTACTACCTCCTGAGTTGTGCCTGCCGGAGTTGGTCTGTTAACCTTTTTCCTCAAAAACCCAACAGAGAAGCATAGGTATCCCTAAAAAAATAGAAACATATATAATAGGTGCTATGACAAAATTTTCTAAGCACGCAAACGAAAATGATGTTATGCCACCTTGTGTCCAGGCAAGTACACCTATAACGAAAAAAACTGCTGTGGTTTTGAAAATCTTATCGCCCATTATTCTTTACCTCCCTTCCGGTTTCGTCTCTAAAAGTCTCATACTTTTCTAACACTTCTCTTATTTTTAGTATTGCAGAGTTTATAGTTTGTATGTCAAGAGGAGAATAAAAAACTATCCCGTGTTGTCGAAACAGTTCGTCGGCGGACTTTGCCTTATACTCTTCCAAGTTTGCTAATCTTCTCTTTTCTGCGTACTCTCCCCATATAGCCATTATGTTATCCCTTTATTAGTTGAAAAATGTTGTCTCTTGTTACTATGTCTGCTATGTTTTTCTTGCCCCTAAGTATCTTGTAAATAGCTAAATCTATAGTGTTTTTACATAACAAATCAATATAGGTGACTTGATTTTTTTGTCCCGCCCTATGTGCCCTATCTTCACTCTGCAGGCGTTGCTCCAAAGAGTATGAATTAGAGTAGTAAACGACTATACTTGCCGCCGTTAAATCTATTCCATGACCTCCAGTTCCCGCTGTGCCGATAAGCATTTTTGTTTCTTTATCTGTTTGAAAGTCTTTTATTCCTTGTGTCCTTTCACTTTGAGGAGTATCGGAATAAAGTTTAAAACATTTTATATTCATTTTATCACATAACTCTGCTATTTTATCTACATCATGTTTAAACCTTACCCATGTTATCATTTTGCTGCCGTTACAACTTTCTATTATATCCTGGAGAGCATTAAGCTTAGGTTGCTCTTTGAAATCTATTGTCTGTCCTATTTCATCTTTTACAAATCCTGACGTAATCTGACTTAATCTTAGAAGTTGTGTTAAGATTACCGGTGCTGTAACTTTTCCACTTCCTTCAATTTGTGTTATGGCCCATTGTACCATTTCAGAGTATTTTTCCTTATTTCTCTTAGGAAGTTCTAAGATTCTGGTATCATAAAGTTTGTCTGGTATATCTATACACTCTGCTTTACGAAATCGTGTAGAATTATTATACATCTTTGCCGATATTTTTTCAAGAGAACCTCGCATTGCTATTTTTTTATATCCTGAACTCCAAAAATATTTAGTAACAAAATTTTCATAGTTTAGACCAAATGTCTCACCACAATCTAAAAACAAAAAAGGTGCAAATAAATCATAGGCGTGCTGGGTTATCGGTGTCCCTGATAAAATATATTTATGCTTGGAAAGTTTACCCAATTCTACGCATGTTCTTGTCCGGGTAGCAGTGGGATTTTTTATTTTAGTAAACTCATCTAAGACTATCATCCAATTATCATCAATAAGTTTAAATAATTCTTTTTTTATGCCGGGAAGAGTCTCGTAATTGGTTACTATCCATTCCCAATCATAATCCAATAATTCAAGTTTATTTGCCTTTGAACCAAGTAAAGCTGTAGCTGAATCATTTCCACTCCATTTTTTAACCTCATCCACCCATTTTTCTAACATAGACACAGGGCAAACCACCAAACAGTGTTTAACTTTTCCCGCTTTTTTCTTTACTTCGTAACCGTCTATTATTGCTCTTGTCTTTCCGGTG
>Ga0209121_10003435_pt1 | contig 15358 bp, 13 predicted proteins | sample Cruoilmetagenom3_FD_187292 | JGI IMG/M metagenome (GOLD analysis project Ga0209121, IMG submission 187292) | Oil polluted marine microbial communities from Coal Oil Point, Santa Barbara, California, USA - Sample 3 (SPAdes) (version 2) | ecosystem: Environmental > Aquatic > Marine > Oil seeps ...
AAGGCAATAACTACGAGTATGAATGAATATTTTTTCATTTGTTCCTCCAAATGTAAAACTCTCGAAGAGACTTAATCAAGGAATTCCAATACGATATGACATACCTGGCTAAACATCAATCTCTGATTAAGTCACACAGACCTTTGGTAATAATTCACCAAAGGTCTGGTTCGTTTCAAGGTTTGGTTGTTGTCAGGATCAGGAAATGGCACCGAAAAGGTAACTGTGGGAGTCTTTCTCATCTTCGCTGTCGTCTTCTTCGTCCTCATATTCATCATCGTCATAGCTGTCGTCCATCGAATCGTCCATCTCGTCATCGTAGGAGTCATCGCTTTCGCTGTCCGATACATAGATCATCCCACTGAGGGTGACCATGCCGCCAGAGATTGTGAATTGGTAGCTGCCGTTATCCGGAATGGTGAAGGAAATGGTCTGGCCGGGTTCAACGGTCAACTCGGTGGCGTAATAGGAGTCATCCATGCTATCGTCATCATAGGAATCATCATCGCTGTCATCCATGCTGTTATCGGAAGAGTCATCCATCTTCATAATTGTGATGGTATAGCTGACTGAGTCGTTGTTGGTCCAGGTGATGGTTGAACCTTCGTGCAGGGTCAGTTCATCAGGAATGACTGTTCCGTCTTCAAGCTTCACTTCGACGGAATATTTAGCATATGACTCATCATCTGAGGACATCTCATCAGATTCGGAAGAAGATTCCATATCCATGGAATCAGAGGATTCAGAATCTTCGTTTGAGCTATCATCACTTGAATCTTCGATGCTGACATCTTCTGTTTCGGTGGAAGGGCTATTGGGGGAATCATCTGCGGTGTCGAGGCCTTCACCTGAAGCGGTGAGGTTCATGGGTTGGCATGCTGCGAGTGCGAACATGCTAATCAAAACGAGGGCTGTAAGTTTTTTCATTTTTATTTTCTCTTTTTTTATTGTAATACTTACAAATTGGATGTATTATCTCTTGATTTGGTTACATTCCAAATTAAGCGACCAGATATGGGGGACCACTGTATTAAAATTCAAGGGATTTGAAAGCCGCCACTCCCTTTCAACCACATTCCAGAAACCAGATAATTTGATGCCTGCGGAGGGGACGAAATCATACTTTAGTATGTCTGAGTCCGACCCTTTCCACGCTATGATGAATTCACATACCTGATGAATGGAAACGGTGATCTATGCTTGATAAGCGGTTGATATCCTATGGCTTCCTATTAGTGATCCTGATGACAGGATTTCTATCAGGCTGTCAGCCGCCCACAACTGCAATACCGGTCGAGTCAGAAACGCTGGAGGAATTGCTGGTTGGGCTGGAAGGGCTGTCGCCGGAAGCGTTTATGGAAGAAGCCTTTCGCCGGTTGGTCCTGCGCTCACCACAGACGGTGACCGAGGTGGGCCTGGCGGATTTATACGGTGTCCGCAATACGACACTGGACAGCTATGACCTACAGGATCACCTGCTGACCCAAAGCTTTGAGGTTGAACTGCTGGCTCTGGCAGAGGCGATTGACCCTGCCGGGCTGGATGAGGCTGTGCGTTTCGATCTGCGAACCTTCATCTGGTATCTCGAGGGGCGGGTGGCACTGCACCCTTATCAGTGGCTATCCTTCCCCCTATGGAACGAAAAGGGTGCGCTGACCGATCAGCTGGTGTATTTGTTGATGACCCAGCAGCCTTTTGAAGATGAGGCTGATGTTGAGGATTACCTTGAACGGCTGGAGGCCATCGGGCCGCAGGTGGATGAAATCGTTGCCTATCTTTATGCACAGCAGGCGGCCGGCGTCCAGATCCCCTATACCCTCTATTCGGAAGTGATGGCGGAGATGGGTACCCACCGCTGGCAGGTGGGACGGAAAACACCCTTCGTCAGCGTGCTGGGCTTGCGTCTGTATAATCTGGAGGGGCTCAGCTCGGAGGATATGGGGGCTTATTATGACCGCGGAGGTGAAATTGCGGACCGGGTAATCCTGCCGGCCTTTGAGCGCTTGATGGATGCACTTTATGTACTGGCCGAATCGACCACCGATCAGGTGGGCTTACTTCACCAGCCGGAAGGTGAGGCGTATTATCCGGCTTTGGTCAACCAGATCACAACTTTGGAGCGGACTCCCGGGGAATGGCTGCAGTTTGGAGAAGCGGAACTGGCAGGCTTGAATGAGGACGTCCGTCAACGGGCAGCCGAGGTGGGCTATGATCCCGCTGAAACCCTGCAGGAGATCTTCCGGCAGGCCAGGGTGGATCAGGATTATGCGCTGGGGCTGGATATCTTTGTCGCTTTACGCGGTTTGCTGGTGGAAGCGGAAACGAAAATGGCCGCGGCCTTTGAGATTGAAATTGTCAAGGACTTGGTGATGGTGCCGGTCTATGAAGGGGCATCCTTTGAACCCGCTGCGCTGGATGGCTCCCGCCGGGCAGCTTTTTATGCCGGGTTCACCGGGCAGGATGCGTTGTTTGATATGCCAACAACGGTTTACCATGAGACCTTTCCGGGGCGTTATTTTCAATCCGCGGTGGTTTTGGGATCGGATCTGTCCCTGTTCCGGAAAGCACTCCATTTCCCGGCTTACGATCAGGGTTGGGCGCTTTATGCCGAACACCTGACTTGGGAGATGGGCTTATATACTGAGGATTCCAATGCTGACCTGGCGCGGCTGCAGCAGGAGCTGATTGCCGCGGCTCAGGTGGTGGTGGATGTCGGTTTGCATGTTCTCGGGTGGGATTTACCCACGGCCGCACGCTATCTGGTGGAGAAAGCCGGGATGGACCGCACGGATGCGAACGCTTTGGTCCTGGAACAGATTGCCCAGCCGGGACAGGCTCTGGTTGCCTATGCCGGTTATGCTTTCATCCGCGACTTACGAAACCAGGCGGAGGATGCGCTGGGTGAGAACTTCGATTTGAAGGTTTTTCATGCTGCGATCCTCAATGGCGGCAGCCTGCCACTACCGCTGCTGGAGGAGCAGGTGAGAAAAGACTTGGATTATTAGGGGGTGTCTTTCGATCAGACCTGATCAATATCAGACTTGATGTTCCGCAGCGATCCTGCGGATTGTCGCGGCGTGTTCCTGCATGTGTTCCGTGAGCATGATCAGCATTTTTTCCACATTGCCCTTACCCAGTTCTTTCCCTTCATCGTTGAAATAGTGCACTTCATTCTCCAGTTGGTCGGGTAATAAGGAGACCATTTCCGCAACGAATTTACGGTGGACATGCATTAACTCCAGCGCAATCTCCACCGGTTTGGTGCCCCAGCCCAAGCGTTTGGCCCAGGGCTCGTTGCCGGGGAATTCACCAAAGACGATCTTGCAGTCGGGGGTTGCCAGGGCGCGTTCTATGATGAAGGTGTAGACATTGCAGTCTTCGGCTACATGGTGGATGATCTGGCGGACGGACCAGCCCTCTCCACCCTCACGCCAATCCAGGCCGGATTCGGGGATCTGTTCCAGGGCGGTATCGAAATCATCCAAAACGCCGGAAAAGTTCGTAATTAACGCATCAATTTTTTCTGTCATATTTGCTCCAGGTTAATCTGATTCCAACCCTCCATTATAGATGGGAAATCCGTTGATACAGGTGATAAAATGAGCTTAACCCCTAGATGATTGGACCCGTATGCCTATTGAGTTGATGACCCGGGTTACACCGGAGATTATTGAAGCCTTTGACCGACTGATCCCTCAGCTTTCATCCCATGCGGAGCCGCCAACTGAGGATGCGTTGGCTGCGATGGCGGAGTCACCGGACATATTGGTGTTCCTGGCCCGTTCCTCGGAAGAGGGCAGCTCAATTGTAGGTTCAGCAACCCTAGCGATCACCCAATCACCGACCGGCCGGCATGCCTGGATTGAAGATGTGGTCGTGGACAGCGATGCCTGTGGACAGGGCTTGGGCAGAGCGTTGACCGAAGCCTGTCTGCAGGGGGCGCGGGAGTTGGGACTGAGCGAGGTGAACCTGACCTCACGGCCTAGCCGGGTGGCGGCCAATGCCCTTTACCGTTCCATCGGGTTTGTGCAGCGCGAGACGAATGTCTACCGGTATACCCTGGGGGAAGAACGGGGTTAATTTACGTAAAAAAGGGCGGCCCTCTGTGGCCGCCCATACAGAATTCGGAATGTATTAATCAGGAGATCAAGGTGAATTGGTTGGTGTAAGGTTGTCCGTTTCGCCTTGCAGCGCGGCCGCCAACACCGCCAAAGCCCGGGCATCCTCTGCGTACCCCGCGGCCAGGGCCTGTTGGGCCTGGGAACCGAGTGTGAAGATGGGATCTTCATCGTTCAGCAGTGCCAGACGGCTTTCGGCCCGTTCCAGATCACCCGTGATCGCATAGGCCTGGGCGATGGTGAGCCGGTAATTATGTTTGAAGTCCGCCCGCAGGGAGACGGGCTCAGTGTCGCTGTAGACCACCGGGTTAATCAGCCAGGCATACATCAAACCAAGCAGGAAACCCAGGATCAGGCCTGTCAGCAGATACCAAGGGAACTGTTTTACCTCTGGTGCTTCCCCGGGTTTTGAAATCACGACCTCGGATGGGCGTGGTTCGTTCACTCGAATCTGGTGGGTCTCCTCCATCTCCTCCAGCTTACGCCATCCGTTGTTCATTGATCCACCCCCTGGATGGCGGCAATCGCCTGCCGGAGATCAATCATCAACTGCAGGTCACTTGGGTCATAGTGCTGTTCCTGGGCGAAGGTCAGGGTCTCGTCCATGATCTCCAGGAAGGGATCATCACCCAGGAAGGTCAGGCGCGCCATTGCCATCACCGGATCACCCTCATCAGCGTAGATCTCCGCGGCCATCAGGGCATAGTCGGTTTTATAGTCCATTCCCAGGGTGGATGGTCCGGTATCGTCGTATTGAACTGGGTTCATCAGCCAGCCGTAAGCCACACCTGCGGCGATTCCTACTCCAATCATCAAAATGAAAAAGACTAAACGGCGTTTTCGACCTTCCAATGGTCTATTCCTCCTTCATCATGGGCATCTTCAGCCCGAACCGTTTGGCGGCATCAATAGCCTGGTCATAACCCGCATCGGCATGGCGGACGATTCCCAGTCCGGGGTCCACAGTCAGCACCCGCTCCAGCCGCACTGCAGCTTCCGGGGTGCCATCGGCCACGATCACCTGGCCGGCATGCTGGCTGAAACCGATGCCAACGCCGCCGCCATGATGGAACGAGACCCAGGTGGCGCCGCTGACGGCATTGAGCATGGCATTGAGCAGGGGCCAATCGCTGACGGCATCCGTGCCGTCTTTCATCGCTTCAGTCTCACGGTTGGGTGAAGCGACGGACCCAGAATCCAGATGGTCGCGGCCGATCACGATCGGCGCTGAGACCTTGCCCTCGGCAACCAGTTTATTGAATGCCAGGCCAGCCTTGGCCCGCTCGCCATAACCAAGCCAGCAGATTCGGGAGGGCAGTCCCTGGAAGGGGACCTTCTCGCGAGCCATATCCAGCCAGCGGTGCAGAGGTTCATCATCCGGGAAGAGTTCCTTGATCACCCGGTCGGTTTCGTAAATATCTTCCGGGTCACCCGAGAGCGCCACCCAACGGAAGGGACCTTTGCCTTCACAGAACAGAGGGCGGATATAGGCCGGGACGAAGCCGGGGAAGTTGAAGGCGTCCTTGACGCCGTAATCGTAAGCTCGTTGGCGGATGTTGTTGCCATAATCGAAGACCTCGGCACCTTTCTTTTGCAGGTCCAGCATGGCTTGGACATGGGCGGCCATGGATGCCTGGGATTTGCGGGCATATTCCGCGGGGTCCTGATTTCGCAGGAGATCCGCTTCTGCCAGGGTCAACCCGGCGGGAATGTAACTCATCAGGTCGTGGGCAGGGGTCTGGTCGGTGACCACGTCCGGCACTACACCCCGGATCACCAATTCGGGGTAGATCTCTGCCGCGTTGCCAATCAGGCCGATGGACTTCGGCTCTTCCTTATCCACCGCTTCTTCCACCAGGGTCATCGCCTCTTCAAGGGTATCCACCACCGCATCCACATAACCGATCTCAAGGCGGCGGCGGGCGCGTTCGGGATCCACTTCCACGATTAGCCCAACGCCCTCGTTCATTGTGATAGCCAGCGGCTGTGCACCGCCCATCCCACCCAGGCCGGCTGTCAGAACCAGTTTCCCTTTCAGGGAGGGCCAGCCGCGGTGATGGGCCAGCGAGCCGAGGGTTTCGTAAGTGCCCTGGAGGATTCCCTGTGTGCCGATATAGATCCAGGAACCGGCGGTCATCTGACCATACATGATCAGGCCTTTGGCAGCCAGTTCATCGAAATGTTCCTGCGTTGCCCAGTGGGGGACAAGGTTGGAATTGGCAATCAACACTCGGGGTGCATCGGGGTGGGTCTTGAAAACGGCCACCGGTTTGCCGGATTGCACCAGCATGGTCTCATCCTCTTCCATTTCCTTGAGGGTCGCCAAAATGGCATCAAATGCCTCCCAGGAGCGAGCAGCCTGTCCCCGCCCGCCATAGACCACCAGATCATCCGGGCGCTCGGCGACTTCCGGATCTAGATTGTTCTGGATCATGCGGAAGGGGGCTTCGGTGAGCCAGGATTTACAGGTCAGCTTGGTGCCGCGCGGGGCGCGTACGGGACGGGGTTTGGACATAGATTCCTCCTTGGTGAGGTGGTAAGAGTTGTTGGTTAAATTATAAGACGATTTTGAGCTGGAGAATTAGAAAAATTGATTGGAGGTTGAATTGAATTTCACCCCTTCCCGCCTTCGGCACCCTTCCCCTCAAGAAGGGAAGGGCGGGAAGGGGTTGTAAATTACGATTGCTATTTTATTTTGTCACGCGCGCTGCGCGGCATGTGACCTACGGCTGTATTCCTCGGGGGAAGGGTAGGGGATGGGGTCCAATATCAGATTCAGATCAGTCACGTCGATTACGGGGCATGTGACCCACAACTATAACCACAACAACGACGTCCCAGCATCCGGTATAATAAGATTTGCTTATATTTCTGATATTCAGTGCAATTGAGTTTTGACAGAAAATACTCACACCCGGGGGTAAACCTTGCTGGTTCCCGCGGGTTGCCTTTTATCGCCCTGCTATCAATTTAATAGAGAAAGGACATCATGACTCCACCAGAATCAATTGGTTTCCCGCGAATGCTGCAGGAGGCTGGTGAAAAACGCGTATTTATGCCCGATTTTGTTCAGATGCTGGCAAATCTGGGCTTCAGAGTGGTGATTGAGGAAGGATATGGGTCGAGGTCTGGTTTTGATAAGGCCGATTTCCGGAAGGGAAATATTAAAATCTCTTTTGGCTCCCGACAGGACGCTTTTGATCAGGATGTCGTCCTGGTCCTGAGATCCCCGGATGACGACTTCAAACGAATGAAACCGGGCACCGTTCTGATATCCATGCTGCATTACCCCACCCATCCCAACCGGATTCCCAGATATAAGAAGTTAGGGTTAAAAACCATTTCGCTGGACAGCATTGTGAATGACAACGATGTGCGGCTGGTTGAAAATATGAAAGCTGTGGCCTGGAACGGTCTTGAGGTGGCCTATGGGCTTTTGGAAGCACATTGGCCGGGTCTGGTGCGCCCGGATGGCAAGCCGATCCGCAACCTCCTTTTGGGAACAGGAATGGTTGGCCGGCATGCTGTGGATGCTGCAGTTCACCTGGGGAACATTGAGCGCAACAATGAACACATTGAGCAGGGTGGCCCCGGCGCGACCTGTCGGGCAGTGGGGCGGAATATGACCAGCCATAAGGATGAAATGATTGGCCGTCTAAAGAAGACGGACATCTTGATTGATGCAACCCAGCGGCGGAATCCGTCGGAGCCGGTGATCCCCAATAAGTGGATCCAATATCTTCCGGAGCATGCGATTGTGGTTGATCTGTCTGTGGACCCCTATATTCCCACCACGGAGCCGCCGGTAGTCCGCGGGATTGAAGGAATCCCGAAGGGCAATCTGGACAAGTTTGTGTTCCATCCGGAAGATGAGGATTGGGAAGACACGGTGGCGGAAGGCGTGCCAACGGGGCACCGCCGGACGACGGTAACCTGTTATTCCTGGCCGGGGTTCCACCCGGAAGCCTGCATGACCCATTATGGTCAGCAGTTAATGCCGATGATGCCTGTTCTTTTCGAAAAGGGATATGACGCTCTTTCATTGGATGGGGGGTTCTTTGAGCGAGCGATATACCGGGCCACGCTCAAAGCCTGGCAGGATCAATCCGAGGATGTTTTTATCTGGAATGGCGATCATTCCCTTAGCTGAAAGACTTATAAAAAAGGACCGGTCAGTAGTAAGAAAACTGACCGGTTTTTTTGTTTAAGCACCTGGTTGGTTTATTTTTTGTTGAAAAGCAGAACAGCGGGGATCAGGAATATGGCCGAGAAGCCCAGCAGCGCCAGAATGGATGGCCAGATATTTGTCAGCCCCGCACCCCGCAGAAGGATATCGCGGAAGCCGGTCATGATCCAGTAAACGGGTGTGAACCGGGCGATCTTCTGAACCGATTCACCGAGAATATCCAGGGGAACCCAGGCGCCGCCCAGGCCAGAGAAGATGAACATCGGGATCAGCGCAAAAATAGCACTCTGTTCGGGTATCTTGGCCAGGATGCCAATCAGCAGACCCAGGCTGGCCACAAAGGCACAGCTTGCCACTGAAAGGGCCAGAGTTGCCAGGGGAGCGGCCAGGAAGTCCAGCCGGAGGAAGATCTGACCAAAGGTCACCAGGATAATGAACTGCAGGAAGATCATCCCGAACATGGCCAGCCAATGTCCGGCTAAAACGGCGCGACGGCGCACGGCCATCCCCAACATCCGGTCTAACGCACCAGACTTTCGTTCTTGGATGATGATTTCTGCCGCGCCCATCAGACCTGCAATGGCGAACTGGGCCATCATCCCTGGCAGGGATTGGGCAAAGGCATTTTCATCTCCGCTCTGCTGGCTGCCATTGGGTGCGGTCTGGGATTCCACGGCGGTCACGGGTGGAGATTGCCAGGCCTGCATGGCGGTGTTGAAGGCGTTGTTGTAGACAGCTTCCATCTCAGCGCTGTTGGTCGTTCCGGCCTGCTGAGCATACAGTGCTGCCGCAGAGGATCCGGCATTGGCGGCGGTTTGCATTTGGCTGGTGATGGTTGTGATCTCCTGTTGCACGGAAATCCCGGCGGTTGAGTTTTCATCCAGAACAGCCGTGAGCGCCACCTCGCTCTTCTCCCTGACCTGTTGGCTGAACCCGGCTGGAATGATCAGTGCGGCAGCGTAATCTTCATCAGCTACGGCTTGTCGCAAGCTCTCCAGGCTGGCATCATTATCGGCCATTTCAACCCGGATCACCTTGGATGTGCTAAATGAGGTCAGGATCGTCTCTGTGAGGGCATTGTCCTCCTCACTCAGGACGGCCACTGGAAGGCGCTGGTCGGCATTACCGGGGCCGCTAAACCCACCGAACATGAAGCCGAACATCAGGGTGAAAAGGATCGGCGCGATGACCAGAAAGATCGCCGGTTTCCAGTCCTTGAAAAGTTGATAGAAATCCTTAAGCGCGATATCGATAAATTTCATCATAACCTCTTTACGCAAACCGCTTTTTAAACCGGGCGTTCCCGATCAGGAAGAAGACCAGCGCCCACACCAGCATTCCACCGGTCAACAATAAGGAACTGATCAGATTGCCTTCCCAGGAGGCCTGCAGGGCATGCATTGCCCAGCCTTGCGGCACCATCAGCGGAATAAATTCAAAGGCTCGTTCAGCCGAAGTGCCCACGGTGAAGATGCTGGATATCCCCAGCATACCGGTGAAGGTCAGCAGCGCGCCGTAGATGATGCCAGCCTGCTTGGTGTCCTTCACGAAAGACATGACGAAGATCCCAAAGCTGGAAGCCAGCGCCACAAGACCGACTGTGAAAACAGCAAGGCTCGGGAAAGGCCCCCAGTTGACCCTAAAGACCAGACGGCCAAAGGTCAGTAATGTGATGACCTGAACAACGATCATCAGGAAACCTGCCAGGAACTTGCCGTTCAGGATGGTGCGGGTGGGTGTGGGGGAGATGAATAATCTAGCCAGCGTCCCTCTTTCCTGTTCCTGCAGGATGGTTTGCGCAGCGGAAACACCGGTGTAGAAGGCATAGAAGATCATCATGCCGCCCATGATGCTGCGGATGATGGTCTGCAGCAGACTGGTGGGCTCGCTTGGCGTGTTATCGGTGGGGGGCAGAATGGTCAGCGCGCTGGACTGGGTTTGTCCGTTGGCCTCGCCCTCCTGGGTCAGGGATTGGATCAATTGGGCTTGCTGAGCTGGTGAGAGTTCAACACCCTGTTCTCCGAGACCTTTGAGGATGGCATCCATTGAGATGACACCCGAGGAGAATCCATCCACCACGCTCATCACAATCGACTCGGTGATTTGCGGCCCCAGAGAAAGCTCCGGGTCCTTGTAGAATTCAATGGCGGTGGAGTCTTCTGTCATACCGATCAGTGCGTCAGTGAAATCAGCAGGGATAATGATGGCCAGGCCGGCTTCGCGCTCGTCAACCGCTGACCGTGCTTCGGTTTCATCTGCAAGGGAGAGGGTCATCAGGTCGGTAAAATTTTCTTTTTGGAGAATACTGACCAGCATCTCGCCCAGTGAACCGGCGGACTGGTTTTCAAATTCAAATGTGGGGACAAACTCATTTCCCGCATCCAGGTTAACGATCTGGACGGTGGTTTTTGGGACGGAGAATTCTGCATCGCTGCCGCCGACCCCGCCAAAGAGAAAAGCGAACAGCAGGGCCATCAATATCGGTACACCGAACATGAAGGCCAGGGCAAACATGCTCCGGAACGCCCGGCTGAGATCTTTCAGGGCTATTGTGATGCTCTTCATGGTGCGTCCTTTCAATCCCGCAGGGCGCGGCCGGTCAGGTGCAGAAAAACGGCTTCAAGGTTGGGTTCCTGAACCTGGACGGAATTGATCCGCACGCCCACCGATGACGCCGCGGCAAAGACCTCCGGCAGGATTTGGTTGCTGTCAGTGACCAGCAAGTGGAGTGTGCCGTTCTCTGATGAAATTTTCTTCACCCCTTCAATGGCCTGCCAAACGGGTTTGACTTTGGCGGATTCACCGATAATTGTCAGGGTGATCCGGTCCAGCTCGCCGACAATGTCAATCAATTCCTGATGGGTACCCAAGGCGATGATCTCGCCGTGGTCCATGATAGCGATCCGATCAGAAAGTTCCTGAGCCTCTTCCATGTAATGTGTGGTGTAAAGGATGGTGACGCCGTTATCCCGCAGCTGCTTGACGGAATCGAGGATCCTGCGGCGGCTTTGGGGATCAATGCCGACCGTGGGTTCGTCCATAATGAGGATCCGGGGCTGGTGCAGGAGGGCCACGCCGACATTCAGACGGCGTTTCATACCCCCCGAAAACTTGGAGACTGCGCCGGTGGCCCGGTCTTCCAGCCCAACGAGTTCAAGCACTTCTGCCACTCGTTCGTTCAGTTCACTGCCGCGCAGACTGTACATCTTACCCCAGAAGTTCAGATTGGCTCGGGCTGAGATATCTTCATAAAGGGCAATATCCTGGGGGACAACACCCAGTTCTGCTTTGGCTGCTTCTGCATCCTGTTGAATGGAATGGCCCATCAGCCAGACATCACCAGTGTCAGGTTTCAACAATCCCGAAATCATGCCGATCGCTGTGGTCTTGCCGGCGCCGTTTGGCCCAAGCAGGCTGAAGATCTCGCCCTGGTGAAGTTCAAAGCTGAAACCGTGGACAGCATGGACATCTCCAAAATTTTTATCAAGGTTCTGTACTCTAATGGCCGGACCGTTCATTTTGACTCCTTAGGCGGAAATTACTTTACGATGGTTCTCCATCATAGCGTACTGCAGGGTTGAGATTGCCATCCAAGATATTCTCAGGTTTACTCAGCCGAGAGCCTGACGGATGGCGACAGTTCCAGTATAGAGAAAACTGGTCACGTTTCCTCCATCCTGTTGGATAGTTCTCCATTGGTCGGTTGGGTAGGTAAGTATATGAAAGTTGATTTGGGTCTAACGAAGAACGCTAAACTCACTCTATATCAAATCTTTATTTTGTCTATTTATAATTAGTAAAGATTTCATTAATGATTTATAGAAAGGAACTTATAGAATAGATCTGAAGAGAGCAGGATCAAGTGAAAAAGAATGTGGACCGACGGAGCAAGGTGCCGGAAAAAACAATCGTAAGGCCTTGATGGTTCTGTCTGTATTGATCAACTCCCTCGAATAAGTTGCGGATTCATAATCTTATCTCTTCTCCTTATGCAAACTGGGCCACAGGGCAACCTGTGGTCCGGTTTGTTTTAGGGCAGGTTTGGGTGGATGGGGGGTAATTCGCCAGTGGGTTATGGTATATCGCTCAGTTATGACAATAAAAAGTTTACCTCCTGCTGGTTTACCCAGCAGGAGGTAAATCGTCCTCGCCCCTAAGCTCAGCTATTTAGCGTTCACGAGAACGGGCAAATTCCTAGTGGATGAATATCGGAATGAACGACGCTATAGCATCATCCACAAATAATCTTATGAAAGTTTCACCAACTGAAACGCCCCACTTCAGGCCGGGTTCCAGATCAGGCAGGTTGACTGTAGCAAAATCACCGATTCTGGAGCCATAGGTCATAATCGTGAAGCTGTCGCCCAGTTCGGGTGAAAAATCGTTGATCAGCGTGACATCCAACGTGCCGCCCAGGGTGGCTGAACCGGTGACGATGAGTTGGTCGTGTTCTGTATCTGGTGTGGTGCCGCCCAGCTCAATGGCAAGCGTGCCGCTTGATTCCTGGATGTAATCGCCGCTGACCGTGATTGTGCCGGGGGAATTGCCCGGGCTGACCGTGCCGGAATTTGTCAAGTCCGTCTGGAGGGTCCCCGTCCCGGAAAAAGTCTCACCGGAGGCAACCGTGAAGGTGTCTATGATATATTCCCCGCCCCGCAAAATGATTTCACCAAAGGAAACTGTAGCGGTATTGGTGACAGTGACGGTTGATCCATTCTCGATATAGACTTTATTAGCCGTAGCGTCCCCTGCCAAATTGACCGTTTGGTTATCTCCAACCCAGATAACGTCTGTAGTGATGGTGGATCCGATCTGGAAGGTATTGGTCGGCGTGCTGCCTGAATCAGAGAAACTCAGCTGTCTGCCTGAAAACGAGCCGGTGTGCGTTCCGGATAAATAAAGAACCAGCGCGGGTTCGGTGCCGTACTCGACAGTGCCATAGTTATTGAAGATTGCTGTGATGCGCAGCCAATGGCCTGCTTCATTCTCAATGGTTATCGTGCCCCAATTATCAAACCGGTCAGCGGTAATATGGGTTTGCTCGTCCACTGTGATCTGGCCGCCGGCGTTGATGGTCAATGACTTAATGGCAACCGCACCTTGGTAGACGGTGAACCAGGGGTAGTTGGATTTACCGGCTGGGATGACCGCGTCATAATTGACGCCGGGATAGATCGGAGCGCTGCCGTCATAGCAACCTTCCCAGTTGGCAGCATTGAACCAATCCGTGTCCACCGATCCCTGCCAGGTGCAGGTGACGGCTTGTACGGTCTGAGTTGGGACTCCTAATAGGCCAAGAATAATGCCCAGGATCATAAAAAGTTGAATGATAAGCCCCGCTCTCCTTTTTAACATAATACTCTCCTTATTTTTCTGAATGGTTGGTATAGGGATTCGTTGGATGGGTTTTTACGGTTGTTTTTTGATGGAAGGTCTGGATCAGCCTGTTCATGCTGGAAAAAACAGCCCCCGTGAACAGTTTGGACTAGTTTTTTATCTTGCAGGAGGTTTCGTATTTGGCTGATGCGCAAATGCGTCAGCCACCGAGCTGTTTCAATAGATTCATCTGGCCAGAGGATTTCAATGAGATGTTCGCTGGTCACTATTTTCCCCCGATTAGTGATCAGGATTTTGCCGATGATTTGGGCCTGCTGAGATTGCCAATCCCGCACACTCAACATACGTCCAGCAATACTAATATCGAAGTGCCCTAAGAGGTGAATTCGGAGATATTTCATCATTGCGCTATCGTATGTTGTTGTTGGCTATGTTAAGGTCAATAGTGTGGCCTACACCTTATGAGATAATTATAAGGGAAAACTTGAAATATATAAACTAATCTAATCTTATTTTTGAATAAAATATGAATGTTGTTGAGCGCTTATTTATTTCTGGTCACTTATAGAAAGGAATTAGTATTTCAGTTTTTTAGGGTTGTGATTGATTGACTGATAATTCTCCTTGACAGAATGATAAAATTGTATAGAATAGTTCCAGACTTATGCGCCTGAAATTGCTGGTACCCAACGTTGAATTCCAACCTGCCACGGCCCCGTGGCATTTATTTTGTCTTTTCAAGAGAGCCTATAAAGGCTCTCTTTTTTTATCTCCTGGAGGCGAACTATGCGCATCCCCGGCCTGATTGATCCCCACGTTCACCTGCGTGAACCCGGCGCGAACCATAAGGAAGATTGGGACACTGGGACAGCGGCCGCCCTGGCGGGAGGCTTCACGGCTGTGCTGGCGATGCCCAACACTCAGCCGCCGGTCACGGATCGGGAAAGTCTGGACGCAGTTTATGTCATAGCGGCAGAAAAAGCCCACTGCGATTATGCTCAGTATCTTGGGGCAGGTCCCGATAACGTGATTGATGCAGCGAACGCAGCTCCGGGAGCCGCGGGATTGAAGCTCTATTTGGATCAGACCTACGGCCCGCTGCGGCTGGACGAGATGTCACTTTGGAAGGCGCATTTTGAAGCCTGGCCGCAGGATCGCCCTTTGGTTGCCCATGCCGAGGGGCGCACGCTGGCCGCGGCGATCCTGATGAGCGCGCTGACCGACCGCCCCCTGCACCTGGCGCATGTCGCCACCCGCGAAGAAATCCTGCTGATCCGCACGGCCAAGGAGCGCGGCCTGAAGATTACCTGCGAGGTGACCCCTCACCACCTTTTCCTGATGGAAAAGGATCTATCGGGCGGTTGGGGTGAAGTCCGTCCTCGGCTGGCCGCGCAGCAGGATGTGGACGCGCTTTGGGAGAACCTGGATGTGATTGACTGCTTTGCCACTGACCATGCGCCGCATACCGTGGCAGAAAAAGCAAGCGAGACCCCTCCCCCCGGTTTCCCCGGTCTGGAGACGGCATTGCCTTTGTTTCTAACGGCGGTCCATGAAGGCCGCTTGACCATGGATAACCTTGTGGCGAGGATGCACACCAATGTGCGGCGGATATTCAACCTTCCCGAACAACACGAAACGTGGGTGGAGGTGGACCTTGATGCCGCGGCGGAAATCACCGCCAGCACGATGCAGACCCGCGCCGGGTGGACACCCTTTG
>Ga0209121_10003436_pt1 | contig 15356 bp, 14 predicted proteins | sample Cruoilmetagenom3_FD_187292 | JGI IMG/M metagenome (GOLD analysis project Ga0209121, IMG submission 187292) | Oil polluted marine microbial communities from Coal Oil Point, Santa Barbara, California, USA - Sample 3 (SPAdes) (version 2) | ecosystem: Environmental > Aquatic > Marine > Oil seeps ...
CCGATTGTGGGAGCATTCCGTGGGAGTGGCAATGATGTCCCGGATTCTGTTGGAGAAAATATATGGTCGCAAGGATGACGGGCTTTTTACGGCAGGTTTGCTCCACGATATAGGAAAACTCATTCTTGGAGAATTTGTTAATGAATCCTTTCAGGAGGTAATGGATCTTGTTTCCAACGAGAGATATTCCTTTCTCGAGGCGGAAGAGAAAGTCCTCGGCATTAACCATGCGGAAGTGGGCGGCAGAATAGCATCATTGTGGAACTTTCCCGGGGTAATAGTAGATGCCATTACCTACCACCATCGTCCGGATTTGATGCCTGAAGGTGATGATACCAGTGCGTGGCTTATCTATCTTGCGGATCAAGCCTGTATGATGATGGGAATTGGTGGTAGCGGGGCGGACGATCTGGCTTACAGAGGACTGAAAGAGGTGATGGACAAATTCAAGATTCACCATAAAGAATTTGAGGAAAGTCTGGTCCTGTTGTTAGGTGACCTGGAAAATGCAAGGGAACTGGTTGATCTTGTTAAAAAACATAATCAGCTTTAAGGAGTTATTATGTCATTCAATGTATTAATTATAGATGATTCACGTTCAATGAGGTCCGTCATAAAGAAGATCATTTCCATGTCGGGTTTTCGAATGGATCAATGCCTGGAAGCTGAAAATGGCAGAGATGCACTGAATGTGCTGTCGGAAAGCTGGGTAGATGTCATCCTTTCGGATATAAATATGCCGGAGATGAACGGATTTGAGCTGCTCGAAGAGTTGAAAAAGGACAGACTCCTGAAGGATATTCCCGTTATAGTTATAAGCACGGAAGGCAGGGAAGAACGCATACAGGATGCCTTTGGCCTGGGGGCAAAGGGTTTCATCAAAAAGCCGTTTTTGCCGGAGGAAGTCAAAAACGTTCTTTATGAGGTCATAGGAGTAAATGATGATGGAGAGTATGGCGAAGATGAAGGAGATGGTGGAGATCTCGATTTTTGAGGTCTTTGAGAAGATGTTTTACATATTCCTTGAACCCGAAAGTGGGCAATGTCCGGGGTATGACATGGAATCGGTTATCGGTTTCAGTGGTTCCATAAATGGGGAAGTGAGGCTCCTGTTTTCAGAGAAAATAACAAAAGTTATGGTACAGAATATGCTTAACCTGGAAGAGGGGGATATTACTGATATCGAAATGGATGATTGTGCGAAAGAAGCCGTGAACATGATCTGCGGAAATTTTCTCGTAAAGTTGGATGAAAGGGAAAGATTTGATTTAACCATACCGGTATTCATGAAACCTCCGGAATCTGATCCTTATCAGGATAGTGAAGTGATCAGATTGGATTTTATCTCCGATGACGGGGGGGTTGGTATGGTCATGGGATTGTCTCAAGGGGTCAGTGAGCAGTGAACGGTGAACGGTGAACAGGGACTACGGACTATTGACCCCTGTTAACCTTGCGGCTTGGCCGCTTTGTGGAGATAATCCTTAATTCATTAAAATCAAGCCGTGCACGGATAGAGGGAATGCCATTGAAAAAGATAAGAGTTCTCGTTGTTGATGATTCTGCCATTGTGAGAAAAATTTTTTCCGAGGAACTTTCAAAATTTCCAGATATTGAAGTCATCGGGACAGCTCCCGATCCCTTCGTTGCAAGGGACAAGATTGTAAACCTCAAACCCGAGGTAATTACCCTTGATATAGAAATGCCCAGGATGGACGGATTGACCTTTCTCGGGAAACTCATGAGATATTATCCCCTGCCGGTCATTATAGTCAGCGCCTTGACGCAAAAAGGGGGGGAAATGACACTTGAAGCGCTGGATATCGGTGCGGTTGATGTCATTGGAAAGCCGGGAGGTTCTTACAGTGTTGAAAACATGAGCGTCCAGTTAGCGGAGAAGATCAGAGGCGCGTCAAGAGTAAAGATGACAAAGAAGGATGGTACGGATACGTCTGAAACATTAAAAGCCGAACCTGTCAAAGCCCTCAGTCAGACTTCCAACAAGATTATCGCAATTGGTGCATCCACAGGGGGAACGGAAGCGCTGAAAAAAGTTCTGGTCAGGATGCCCGTAAATTCACCGGGAGTTGTAGTGGTGCAGCATATGCCTGCCAAATTTACGACGTCCTTTGCGGAGAGATTAAATGAACTATGCCAGATCAAGGTAAAGGAAGCAGAGAACAATGATTCGGTAACGCCGGGAACCGCGTTGATAGCACCTGGTAATTTTCACATGATATTGAGGCGGAGCGGTGCCAGGTATTACGTGGAAATCAAAGATGGCCCCCTGGTTCACCATCAGCGCCCGGCTGTCGACGTACTGTTTAAATCAACCGCCAAATACGTCGGGCCGAACGCAATAGGAGTTATACTTACAGGTATGGGATCAGACGGCGCTGAAGGTCTTCTTGAAATGAAAAAAGCGGGAGCAAGGACAGTGGGACAGGATGAAAAGACATGCGTCGTCTATGGAATGCCGAAAGAGGCGGTCAAGCTGGGTGCGGTGGACAAAGAAGTTTCGCTGGACCGGGTTACGGATGAAATTATAAGGATGGTGTAGATTATGAAATACGATCATGTGATCAGCTTAATCAATGATATGGCATCAAATTTCATGGTTCTTGATGAGCAGGAGATTGATGTTCCCACGACCGGTAAATTTCTCAATCAGATGGAACTGATTGTAGGGGAGGCAGAGTCTCAAAAAGTAGAGTGCCTGAAGCGTGTGGCCTGGGGCGTTACCATTCTTCTCGAAAAAATGGTGCTGAATGTCGTCGATCAAGAAGAGGGATGCCGTCTATTTGAAAAAGGCATAACGAGGATGCAGGAAATCAGTAATAGTTTTAAAAATATGGGCAGCTATGAGGAAGACATAGAGGACTATATGAAATCTATTGTTGAGTTGACCGGCACGGCGATGAAAACAGAAGAAATTCCAGGTGATGCGAGCGAACCTGAAGAAGTGCCTTCCGAACAAAGTACTCAGACCGAAGACAAATTTGAGGTTCAGGATGAATCACTCCTGAGGGATTTTATTACCGAAGGTCTCGAATACATAGGTGAAATAGAAGTAAATATTTTGAACCTCGAACAGAGTCCTGAAGACAAAGAGTATATTAATGCCGTATTCAGACCTTTTCATTCGATAAAAGGTGTGGCGGGTTTCCTTGAATTGGATGAAATTCGTGATCTCGCCCACGCTTTGGAAAATCTTCTTGACAGGGTGAGAAGCAACGAATTGCCGGTGAATTCCCCGCTTATCGATATCATTCTCGATGGTGCGGATACCTTAAAGGAAATGATCGGCAGCCTTAAGGAAGTTCTGGATGGAGAAAGAGACAAACCCGCGAAACCGGATGTTTCTGATCTCAAAAACCGGATAAAGAATATCGATCAGCAGACAGATGCCAGAGGCGGGGTAAAGAAACTTGGAACGATTCTAATTGAAGACGGGATCATAGCGGAGGATGAGCTGGAGGATTCTCTGGAAGCTGCCAAAAAGGACCCATCGAAAAAGATAGGAGAGGTCCTGATCAAGGAAGGCAAGGCGACGCCGAAGCAGGTGTCGAAAGCTTTGAGAACTCAGACGCGTCAGATTACTGATACCAGTACGATCAGGGTGGATGTGCGCAAGCTGGATGATCTGATAGATATGATCGGAGAACTGGTTATCACCCAGGCGATGATCAAACAGAATCCATCGGTTCAGGAAAGTACGGACAGGAAGTTAGTTGGGGACATTTCGCAGCTTGCCGGTATCACTTCCGAGCTTCAGAGGACGTCGACGAGTCTGAGGATGGTGCCTGTCAAGCAGACATTTCAGAGGATGTCGCGGCTGGTGAGGGATCTGAGCAGGAAAGCCGGAAAGATTATCTCTGTAGAGGTGGTGGGTGAGGATACGGAAATAGACAGGAACATGATAGAGGAGATCTATAATCCCCTTGTACACATGGTACGAAATTCAGTGGATCATGGTATAGGAACTCCTGAGGAGCGTATCAAAGCCGGTAAATCCGGGAAAGGCCTGATCCAGTTGAAAGCCTATCACAAGGGGGGCAATATCGTCATTGAAATAATTGACGATGGCAGGGGACTGAATAGAGAAAGAATATTAAAAAAAGCCGAAGAAAAAGGGCTTGCCAAAGGTTCGGACAACTTATCGGAGCAGGAAATATACAAGCTGTTATTTATGCCCGGCTTTTCAACTGCTGAGAAAGTCACGGAGATCTCGGGCCGCGGGGTGGGCATGGACGTTGTGAAACGAGCCGTGGAGAAATTGCGCGGCAAAATAGAGGTCAGCAGCACCGAAGGAAAAGGCAGCACTTTTGCAACATTCTTCCCCTTAACAATGGCTATTATCGACGGAATGATTGTCAGGGTTGGCAAGGAAAAATACATCATTCCCGCTACTGCGATAAGGCAGTTGTTGCGTCCTGTTCGTGAGAACTATAATAATGTGGTCGGGAAGGGTGAGATGTTGAATGTTAGGGGCAGTCTGTTGCCTCTGGTGAAATTATATGAGACTTTTGGCATAAAATCAGAGCATGAAAATCCGTGGGAGGCATTGGCTGTTGTTGTTGAAGCGGAAAACAGATCTAAATGTCTCCTTGTAGATGAGGTGATAGGGAAAGAAGAAGTCGTGATAAAAGGTCTTGGCAACGGATTAAAGAACATTAAGGGGATTTCGGGTGGGGCGATATTGGGTGATGGAAATGTTGCTCTCATACTGGATCCGGAGAGCATGTTTGCTTTGAGTGAAAATTAAAGGCTAAGGGCTAAGGGCTAAGGGCTAAGGGCTAAGGGCTAAGGGCTAAGGGCTAAGGGCTAAGGGCTAAGGGCTAAGGGGGTTTTGTCCTTAAAAAATTAATTTATTCAGGAGATTACTATGGATAAAAATATCAAAGTATTAATTGTAGATGATTTTGCTACCATGAGAAAAGTTATTCGAAATCTTTTAAAACAGGGTGGGTATGAAAATATTGTCGAAGCCGAGGACGGGGTGGTAGCTCTCAAGGAGCTAAAGTCGCAGAAGGTAGATTTTGTTATCTCTGATTGGAATATGCCGAACATGACAGGTATTGAACTTCTGAAGACTGTAAGGGCAGATGGTGATCTGGCTAAGACACCTTTTTTGATGGTTACTGCAGAATCTCTTCAGGACAACGTAGTCCAGGCGGTAAAAGCGGGTGTTGATAATTATATTGTAAAGCCCTTTACTGCCGAAGTTCTGAGTGAGAAAATAGCACAGATAATTGAAAAGTATAAGGCCAGTTAAGAAGAAATATTGGAAAAATGAGGTGAAGAATGGATGTCCGATATATTAACCCGTTTTTAGAGGGGACAATCAGTGTTTTGAAAACGATGGCCTTTATCGAACCAAGGCCGGGAAAGCCTTTTCTCAAGAAGGATAGTACCGCAAAAGGAGATATTTCGGGAATAATCGGTCTTACGGGAACTGCGAGTGGTTCTCTTGCTTTGAGTTTCAGCGAGAAGTGTATTCTTAAGATTGTTTCTAACATGCTTGGTGAAGAAATAACAATTATTAACGGTGATATTAAAGACGCCGTAGGCGAAATTACGAATATGGTATCCGGTGACGCCAGGAGGAGATTGGAAGCGGAAGGCATTAACCTTCAGGCGGCAATTCCGACAGTAGTGTCCGGCAAAGAACACTCGATCTGTCACGTCCTGGGTGGGCCGAGTATCGTTATCCCCTTCGAAACGGAACATGGTCACTTTGTCGTTGATGTATGTATGGGTAAAGAACAATAGCAGTTTGTTCAGCTGAGTGAGTTCAATGTAATCGAAAGAGTCGGAGTAGATAATTATAAGAATTTATTAATATAATAAGGGGTATATTTTATAGCAGAATTAATAGAAATGGTGAATCAGATTGTAAACGCTGCTGTAGCCGACCGTGAGGGAGAATATCTCACTTTCATGTTAGTTAATGAGGAATATGGTTTGCCTGATAAAGACAGGGCCTTACTGTCTCATTTATGTATGTAATGTCTAATCTCTCGTCTGCTTGGAATGAGGTGTTTATGGAGAAAAGAATACTGGTTGTTGATGACGAAATGTCAGTTCGCGATTTGTTTGAAGACGTTCTTGGCGGTACCGGTTACAGAGTGCACACCGCGGAAAGCGCCGAGCAGGCTCTGGCTGTTTTGCAGGAAGAAAACATTGATGTCATTTTTTTAGATCTCAGATTATTCGGGATGAATGGAATCGAATTGTGCCGGAAAATCCGTAAATTTAAACCCGTTTCCCTTATATATGCGATAACCGGATGGTCAACACTTTTTGAGGTTGAAGAATGTCGGGAAGCCGGCTTCGATGACCTGTTCACAAAACCGGTGAAACTTGATGTGCTTTTAAGTACCGTTGAAGATGCATTTGAAAAGATTAACCGATGGACGAATCAATATGGTGCGGTGGGAAAAGGTAACCAGTGAAGTTCACCGAATTCGGTTTAATTTATATAAGAATCTGAAATTATGAGTATTATAAGTGTGTTTGAACTAACGCCAAATATGGTATTACGTGAAGATGTGAGATGCAGTAACGGTCGGTTTCTGTTACCGAAGGGAACCAATCTGACAATGGACCAAATCAGAATGCTTAAAATGTGGGGTGTGATTGAAGCCGACATTGAAGAAAACTGTCAGGAATATACACTCCAGGAAACGGAAACTTCCGATTATGCAGATGCAAAGACGATTGAAATAGCTGAGAAAATGATGAGCAATCTTTTTATGCATACTGACAGGGATCATCCGGCGATAAGCGAGTTGTTTAACGCTTGCTTATTGCGAAAGACTGTAGAACTTACACAGAGGAAAACAAATACCGGATATAATGAATCCCTCCGGATGGATTCGTGTATAGCTGTCGTGCCGAAGCATTTAACCACGGAAAAAGGTGTTCGCAAATATATCACATGTGACATTGAGTTGCCGACACTTCCAGCACTATTTACGAAGATCAATGAAACCATATTGAATCCCAGAAGTTCAGCTCGAGACATCGCCAATGCAATCAGCATGGATACCAGTCTTTCCGCACGGTTATTAAAAATCGTGAACAGTGCATTTTATGGGTTTCCATCGCAGATAGATACATTAACACGAGCAGTAGCTATCGTGGGAACAAAACAGTTAAGTGTCCTGGCCTTTGGAATTAAAATAATCAGTTTGTTTGAGGATATCTCTTCCGACATAATCGATATGAAATCGTTCTGGAAACACAGCATTGCCTGCGGCGTTATCTCTCGAGTCATAGCCGGTTATAAAAATATTCGAAACACTGAACGTTTATTTGTTGCAGGTCTGCTCCACGATATCGGTCGCCTCGTATTGTATGGTTATATGCCATCAATTTCTTTAAGTGCTCACCAGAAAGCCAAAGAAACCAACGGCCTGTTGTATGACATGGAGCATCAAATCATGAATTTAAACCATGCAGCTATCGGAGGGTTGCTTTTCAATAAGTGGAAATTGCCTTTTTCCCTGGAAGATATTGTTACAAATCACCATACGCCTCAAACATCACAGAATCAACTGGATTGTTCCATCGTACATCTCGCCGATATCGTGACAAATGCCATGAAGATAGGCACAAGCGGAGAGTATTACGTTCCTCCTTTAGATCCTTTTTCCTGGGATCGAATTGACATTTCGGAAAAAGTATTAACTTCCGTCATGAATCAATCGGATCGTCAGATTGATGAAATTATTCAATTATTCTTTTCATATGAGAACTAAAGACGCAATACGAGAGAACAACAATTCCCTGTACCTTGAACAGCGGGTCCGGTATCTTGAGAAGATCAATCGCTTTACTGTGGACGCCCTGGATACAGCAGCTTCTCTTGGAGATTTTCAGTCCAGTATTAATAAACTGCCGGAAACGTCTGTCATATTAGACGAAACCAAGTTGCGGATACAGAGTCTGATTCGGTTGCAGGCGGTAGCATTCTTTTTGGTGAATGAAGAGAACAGCGAATTTAGCCTCAGCTATCTGGAACCCCGGAATTTCAATCCATATATTTGTCATGAAGTGGATTTTCTCATTGAAAATGGAACATTCGCATGGGCAATAAGGGAAAAACGGCCGGTTATTGTTTCTTCTAAACAGTATGATAAACAATTAATTCTTCATGTTATGGCTACCAGTTCGCGGATTAGGGGTATGTTCATTGGCTTGCTGGAAAAGGACAAGACCGATATTCCGGACATATCTCTATCTTTACTTTCAATTATCCTCCTTAACAGTTCTAATGCACTCGAGAGCAATGAATTGTATAAAATGATAAGAGAGATCAATAACACTCTTGAGAAGAAGGAAAATTATCGGATATTGTTTGATGCCGCTCCGGACGGTGTGGAAGTGTTGGATGCCAAAGGCAATATAGTAGACTGTAATAAAACTCAGGAAATACTGTTGGAAGAGAACAGTGATGCTATTATCGGCAATCATACGACGAATTTTTTTTCTGAGCAAAGCAGAACCATATTTGACGAAAAGTTTTCAGTTTTGAGGGAAACAGGATATGCCGAAGGTGAGATAGAACTTATCGGTAAGGACAAGTCTATTATCCCCGTGTGGAGGAAAGAGAAAGCAATATATAATGAAAAGGGAAAGTTTGTCGGTTCTGTTATCTATAATCGGGATATTTCCAGACGAAAAGAAGTGGAAAGAGAAAGGAAAAAGCTTGAGGATCAAATTCTACGATTTCGGAAGATGGAAGCCCTTGGAGTCCTTGCAGGAGGAGTGGCCCACGACCTGAATAATGTTCTCTCCGGTTTGGTGAGCTATCCCGAATTGTTATTAATGCAAATTCCGGAGCAGAGCCCGTTACGGCAACCTATTTTAACAATACAGAAATCAGGACAAAAAGCAGCGGCAATTGTTCAGGATTTGCTCACCCTGGCGAGAAGGGGTGTTGCTGTCTCCGAAGTAGTGAATTTAAATCAGATCATTTCAGATCATTTTAAAACCCCGGAGCATGAAAGATTACAGTTCTTCCATCCCGGTGTACAGTTCGAGACTAACTTAGATAAAGAATTACTCAACATTATGGGTTCACCCGTTCACCTCTCCAAGACATTTATGAATTTACTGTCCAATGCTGCAGAAGCGATGTCCGATGGAGGAACTATTGTCATAACGACATCCAATGAATATGTCGGCAAGCATACCAAGGGTTATGATCATGTGATGGAAGGCGATTACGTAACACTGAATGTTTCCGATACCGGGACAGGTATATCCCCGGAGGATATGGAAAGGATATTTGAACCGTTCTACACGAAAAAGAAAATGGGAAGAAGCGGAACAGGCTTGGGAATGGCTGTTGTATGGGGTACCGTAAAGGATCACAACGGATATATTGATGTTGAAAGTACGAAAGGAAAAGGAACAACCTTCACGCTTTATTTTCCCGTAACAAGGAAAAGGGTAGCTGCGGGTAAAGGCGAGTCATTTATTCAGGATTATATGGGAAGAGGAGAATCCATTTTAGTCGTTGATGATATTGAGGAGCAGAGAAACATTGCCGCAATGATGCTTACCAAACTGGGTTATTCCGTTACTACCGTTTCAAGTGGCGAAGAATCTGTCGAGTATATGAAGAATCATTCAGCAGACCTGCTCATTTTGGATATGATTATGGACCCGGGAATGAACGGGCTTGAGACATACAAAAAAATCCTTGAACTCCATCCAGGCCAGAAAGCAATAATTGTAAGCGGATTTTCTGAGACAGAACGTGTGAAAGAAGCACAAAAACTGGGTTCGGGGACGTATGTAAAAAAACCGTATTTATTTGAGAAAATCGGTATGGCAGTCAGGGTGGAATTAGATAAATCACAGTAACAACAAATATGTTAAGTGGAGACGCATTGGCTTTTCCCCGCATTTGATACAACTTGCACTCAGTTCAGCGGCAATTCGGGGGCTGCCCGTAGATTCTGCGACTCTTTTCATGAATCAGCTTGATCTCAAAGACAGGTCGTTTGTTTTCCTTGTCACTCATGTTCGTACCATGACTCTTCCAAGTGTAGTGGCTGCTTCGTCCTATTTCCAATAGCCGGAACATCCCTTTGTTTACAATAATATCAATATCTGAGGCGTAGTTTCTCGGGATGTTACGTTTAGAGGTAATCCCCCCTGTTGAATTTCATGACTTCAACAGTTGATGTAACGAGAGCTGTGTTAAGAATATCCTTCATTCCATCTTCATCAGGCAGTGAATTTAAAAAGGGTAACATATTTTCTATTTCACTTTTCATGTGGGTTACAAGATGAGACATATCTTTTAAAGTAACAGCCGAATCTTCCAGTTTATTCTGGTAATTTTCAAGAACATCAAGAAATTTTTCCACCCTTTTTATGTTCTGCGCTTTATCCATGTTGGAAATAAGATCAAATCGTGTGCTCGCTATGTTTTGTAATGGCGGAAGTGTCATTTTATGATCCTCTGAAGATGACGATTTGTTGATCGTCTGGTGAAGAATCTGATCAAACTTGTTCCCTGTAGTGGTTTCGTTTTTCTTGATTTTCTGATCGCCGGCGCTTTTTGAAATTTCACACAATGTTATTTTCATATTACAATTTCCTTTCTTGCGGCTTATTTGCCACTCTCAGAGAGGTAGGAAAATCTTTACTCCTGTATCGGCAAAAAATGCACTCTATTTAAATGTTAATAACAAAAAAATGTAAATACGGGGAATCATAATCCGGAACGGAAAGAACAAATGTTATTTATTATGATTCCTATCTTTCTGAATATATTGGAATATATTGCAATAGCTGTTCCTGACATTCTCGTTAGATTGTGTTACCTTAAATAAGGTTCTCTCAAAAGGTGAAACAGTTTATTTTTTTAAAAGCATATATTGTGCCACAAATGAGCAATGGTTAATGAGGAACCGTTAATAGATGATCAGCGATGGGTATGGCACGATATTTGATAGGGTTTGGTATGAGGATGTATGTTTCGGTAAGGAGACTGCAATGAAAATTCCGTATGGTATCAATTCTCGTTTTTTACTGTCCGGCTTAAACATGCCGGAAAGGTGCTCAAAAACTGAGACACTGACGCACAAATTCAGGGTTGGCCGTTTTGGTGCCATGTTGGAAGATGAGATGAAGGCAACACGACTGAAAAGCGCTTTTTCACTGGATAAAGATGTTCTTCAACAACTGATTCGTGTTGTCGGAAAACAGATGGATAACCATTTAATTCTTGCTGTTCTGTCAGGTTGCGGTAATAGTGGACTAACCGGATCATGGTTTGAAGGAATAGAAAGCATCCAGGTATTAACTGCGTCAATAAACCAGCATTCTTTGCAGAAGAATGACGATTCCCTGACTATGGATTATACGAATCGCATAATTGATCATGCGTCGAAAAAATATGGTGTTGATGCCGATTTAATAAAAGCCGTTATAAAGGTTGAAAGTGATTTCGATGTGAAAAGCACATCATCTAAAGGGGCAATGGGACTTATGCAACTTATGCCCGAAACAGCCGGAGATCTGGGTGTCAAAAATCCTTACGATCCCGTTGAAAATATTATGGGAGGGACGCGTTATTTGAAGATGCTCCTGGACCGTTACAATGGTGATATGAATGTAGCCCTCGCAGCCTATAACTGGGGAATGGGGAATGTCGAAAGAAACCCCGGCAGGTTACCAGCAGAGACCAAAACCTATATAGCGCGCGTCAATAAACATTATCGACCGGCAATAACCTGATTCATCTTCAACAGTTAAAAAATTTGGTTGCACGATGTATTTTTTAGATTGCTTCGTCGCTACGTTTCTCGCAATGCCCCGGGTTATGACTTTCAAGTAACTCGTTTGGCCTAATTTAATATAAGTTGTTGATCTTTTGAATACTATCCATATACACAATATCGGCCTTAAACATGTTTTGTCAAAGTTACTTTTTATTATAATGCCGACACGTCGGCGTAGTGGAGCTTCTTACGAATACGTCAGTTGTTAAGGGAATTGATTTCCTTTTGAATCACTTTTCCCCTCTCTGTTTCAGGGGGAAAGTGATTCAGGGCGGCTTTGAAGTGGAAAAGGGCACTCTTGGGTTTATTTTTTTTCTTGAAATATATGCCAAAGTTATAATGTGAATCACCGGAATTATTGACTTTACCATATGTCATGGCAAGACTGTAATAGATGTTTATATCATCGGGATTGTCTCTTTGAAATTTTTCATACAAATCAAGAGCGGTAAAAAGATCAGTAAGGGTTTCGTAAGATCTTCCAAGGTATAAAATGGTGTCTGAGTCGTTCTTGTTTATAGCATATGCCTGTCTTAGAAATTTTATGGCATCCTTTGTTTTCCCTGTTTTGTAACAGGTGATACCGAGATCACGAAGTATATCTTCGTCGTGGGGTGATTGTTGTAATGCACGCGAGAAATTCTTTAAGGATTCAGTAGCCTGGCCCATTCTGCCCTGAGTGACGGCAAGACCGTACAGGAAATCAACATCATCAGGACTTTTTGTCAGGGCATTCTGAAAATATTTCAGGCTTGAATTTAAATTCTTTTTGCCAAGAACAAGGGTTGTCTTTATTCTGTTAAGATTTCCGATGATGCTTACTGAACCTCTTTTTGTGTATTTCGTCTGAAGCAATCCGTCAAGGTATCGGATCCTGTCTCCGGTACCGGGATGAGTGAGAAAGTAAGACGGAATAGAATTGGAATAATACTCATATCTTCTCATAATCCTCAAAAAATCCAGCATTCCCCTGCCGTCATATCCGGCACTGACCATATAACGCATTCCTTTCCTGTCAGCTTCCTCTTCATGCTGCCTGCTGTATTTCAGGTTCAGGGTGGTGGCTGTTGCCATGGAAAAGCTGGTAATAGCGGCAGCGCCTTCGGCCCCTCCTCCAAGGAAAGCTCCCGCCAGAATTGCTACGAGAGTAGCCATCGCAATCTTTTGTGATTTCTCGATAGTATCGGCTATATGTCTTGACTTCACATGTGCAATTTCGTGTGCCAGTACACCTGCAAGCTGGCTTTCGTTTTCAACAAGTTTAATCAAGCCTTCATAAACGTATATGTAACCTCCGGGTGTGGCAAAGGCATTGATCCCGGAGCTTTTGATAACAGAAAAGGTAAAGTTGAAAGGGGATTTTTTGCTGTGTGAGAGTATTTTCTGACCGAGATTGTTCATATAATCAGTCACCTTGGGATTTTTTCTAAACAGATCTTTGCTCTTTAGTTTTTCATAAAATTCCTTCCCGAGCTTATTTTCATCTTCAATGGTGAATGACGCATAGGAAGATTTACCAGTTGAAAACAGGAGCATAAGGATAGCGGCAAGGGCAAGTATTTTCGTTGTGGTCTTGCTATTTCGATATTTCACTGACAATGCGACCTCGTTTGAAATATAATATTATACGGTTCTTCTCCAATTTAGTTGGAGAAGAGGGTCCAAGGATTCCAGGGGTCAAGGATTCAAGGGTTTGTTTTTTAGAGACTTTATCAGCGCCTTTAACCTTCTTTCGCTTTCTGCTATGTCTTTTTTTAGTTTACCCAATACACTTTTGGTAAATTCGCTGTTATTCTATATAGTTACAAGCAGAGGTTGTATGACTTTTCCCAGACTTTCAACTCTTTGTATTTCTTAGCGTTTCACTTGAATCCTCGAATCCTTGACCCCTTGAACCCTCTGGTATTAATTGTAGATAATGCACTTATTTTGCCTTAATTAACTTCAACTAATCGGGAGATAACCTTAATATGATAACTTCTTTGGTTTAGAGAATCAAGTTATGATTAATGCCGGTCTGATCCATCACATCAGGAGTTGTTTTGATCTTGTTAAGGCATAATCCCTGTGATATAGAAAAACCTTTGCATAACGCTCCCTTTTGCCCAATTTCTGTGTCAGGCTAAAATTTTAATCCTCAAAATATCTAATATATTCCCGTGGTTAAAATTTTCGTCTTCCTTGAACTTGAACAAAATTGAACATTCTGCAAAGGTCTCATAAGGCCTGCAGGAAATTTAAAGATTGTTGAGAATTGTTTCATTGAAATGAATAGTAACAAGAAAAAACGTTGTCTCTTTTATATATTTCCACCAATCGTTTATGCCAGCCTCATATTTATTTTTTCGTCAATCTCCCGTTATCCCGAAGAAATTATCTTCATTTTCAGTTTCGATAAGCTCCTTCATTTGATTGAATATTACATATTCGGTTATTTACTTATGAGAGTATTTGTCACATCACCCATGATGATACTCGCCCGATATCCTATTATTTTTACTTTCCTCATTGGTATACTCTACGGTTTAAGTGACGAGTGGCACCAATCGTTTGTTTCCGGAAGATGTTCATCTTTATATGATGTCATCTTTGATTCCTTCGGGGTAGCATGCGCGGCATTTACATATTGGTCTGTTAGATATAAATTACCTGTTGTTCAGAGCATTGAAGAGAGAATAGAGCAGATTTAACCGATGAAAAATCAACCTTTGATTACCATAGATGGCCCCGCCGCTGCGGGGAAAAGCACGGTCAGTAAGGAGCTGTCTAAAGGGATTTCATATGTCTGTTTAGATACTGGCGCACTTTACAGGGCCATTGCCTATAAAGTTTCAGAACAGGGGATATCTTCCGATAACGAGCAGCTTCTTTCGGAATTATGTGAGAAAATTAAAATTTCTCTCAAAAAAATCAGCAGAAACATGAAGGTCTTTGTAGATGAAGAAGATGTAACAGAGAAAATCAGAACAGAGGAGATAGGTCTTCTCGCGTCAAAGGTTTCTGCGGTTCCTGCTGTCAGAAGAGCTCTCCTTTCCATACAGAGGAAAGCGGGTGAGAAGGGTGGAATTATTGCCGAAGGCAGAGATATGGGAACAGTTGTTTTTCCGTATGCGGATATAAAATTTTTTCTCGACGCAGACATGCCGGAGCGGGCAAAAAGGAGATACCTGGAGCTTCTGGAAAAGGGAAGTAGCTCTGATTTTGAAGAGGTGAAGATTAGTTTAATAAAAAGAGATCAGCAGGATACGGCAAGGAGCATATCACCCCTCAAACCATCTGAGGATTCTATTATTATTGATACCACTTCTTTAAGGGTTGAAGAAGTCGTTGAAAAAATGGTGGGGATAATCGAAGGATTTTTTAAAGCCAATCACGAAAACAGGAAAGGATAAGATGTGATCCCCCTGCTTTCCTGCTTCTAAGGAGAGACCTTTGCATAACGTTTCCTTTTGACCAATTTCTGCGTCAGGCTCAAATTTTAATCCTCGAAATATCCAATATATTCCTGTGGTCTTCGGCGAGCTCAGTCGAACCGTTAAAATTTTCGCCTTC
>Ga0209121_10003437_pt1 | contig 15354 bp, 10 predicted proteins | sample Cruoilmetagenom3_FD_187292 | JGI IMG/M metagenome (GOLD analysis project Ga0209121, IMG submission 187292) | Oil polluted marine microbial communities from Coal Oil Point, Santa Barbara, California, USA - Sample 3 (SPAdes) (version 2) | ecosystem: Environmental > Aquatic > Marine > Oil seeps ...
ATCCCATCCAAAGATAGGAATGGGATACATTTATTTATACTCAAATGTCCTTAACCGATGACACATGAAAAAAATTCTATTAAAACAGAGAGGATTCTCTATAAAAATTTAATTATCAAAAAAACATGTGGTTACAATAATGAAGGTATACATAGAGACATACGGATGCACCACCAACCAAGGTGATGCACTTGCCATGCAAGGTATTATCGAGGAAAAGGGACATGAAATTGTAAAAGACACAAAAGAAGCTGATTCACTTATCTTAATGACCTGTACCGTCATTGGTACAACAGAACAACGTATGCTACATCGCCTCCGTACTCTAAACAAAGAGAATAAACAACTTATTGTCTCTGGGTGCATGGCATCCGTACAACAAGATTTAATTAAGAAAACTGCTCCGTCTGCTAAGATTCTCCCTCCCCGCTATTTTCATCATATCAATGATGTAATCGAGGAAAAAAAAACTATTTTTACATATAAGCCAAAAACATCTATCCCCAGATATCATCAAGGTATTGGTATAATTCCTATTTCAGAGGGATGCTCGTTTTCTTGTACCTACTGTATAACCAAAAAAGCAAGAGGGATACTTAGATCCTATCCATTCAATGAAATAACAGATGACGTGCATAAAATGGTGAAACAGGGATGCAAGGAAATTAGGGTTACTGCCCAAGATACTGCATCATATGGACAGGACATCAAATCTTCTCTTCACTTATTAATCAGGGAAATTTCCAGGATCAACGGAGATTTCATGGTAAGAATCGGTATGATGAATCCTTTGTCAACATGGAAAATTTTAACAGAGTTACTCAATGTTTACTCCAGCGATAAGATTTTTAAATTTTTACATCTACCTGTACAATCTGGGTCTGATATTATTTTAAAAAATATGGGTCGCAGATATACCATCCAAAGATATCAATATATCATTGAATCATTCCGTGAATTATTTCCCGATATGACAATAGCAACAGATATCATAGTGGCTTTCCCAGGGGAAACTGAAAAGCAATTTATACAAAGTTGTCAACTTTTAAGCACAATTCAACCAGACATTGTACATATTACCCGATTTTCTGCTCGGCCGGGCACTATAGCAAAAAAAATGGCTGGGAGAATATCTACTGATGTGGCAAAAAAAAGATCACAAAAAATCACATCCCTGGTCAATGAGATATCAAGAAAAAAAAATACCGAAAAAATTGGGAATAGATACCGCGTTTTAGCAATGGAAAAAAGACAAGATTATATGATGGGAAGAACGATCAATTATAAATCGGTTTTATTCAAGGGCGGAAGAATTGGAGAATGGGTAAATATTGAAGTTAAAGAAGCTACACAAACCCATCTAATTGGAAAGATATATTAGAATTTCCCTCTGGCAGTTATATGAAAAAAAAAGATAACGGCAAGAAACTCTTTATGAAGAGTTTTATGGCTAGTTGTAAGTATCTAGGCAGGGAAATAATAGATTATTCAACATAATTATTATTCTTCAGAAATACGCGACCTGAATCGAAAGCTTTTTCACTGATGGCCATATAGCGGGACGGAAGATTTTTTTGAATGGTTTTTAGCAATAATTGAGGGAGAAAAGGTAACAAACCTGTATCTGCCAAAGCACCAAGCAAAACCATATTTTTTGCTATCCTGGCTCCTGACTGGATCGCTAGACCGAGGGCATCAATTTTTATCAGACGACATTTTTCTTGGATTTCTTTAAAGACATCTTCCAAGTCAGGATAGGTATCGATTCCCAAGGATACACTCGGGGGAATAACTGGATTTATATCAGTAATCACAAGTCTATCTTTTTTTATTTTTGAGAGTTGTCGAAGGGCTTCTACTGGTTCCAGGGATACGAGAACATCTGCAGAGTCATTACAGATAAGTGCACTATATACGTCACCAATATTAATTATACACTCCACAGCGCCACCTCGCTGTGCCATACCATGGACCTCAGCAATTAAAGCTTTTTTATTTGCTTCAAGTGCAGCTTTTCCCAGGATATTGGCAGCTGTTAAGATACCTTGTCCACCCACACCCGCAAAAACGATACTTGTTTTATTCATGGTTTCCCTCTTTTTCAATTGCATTAGATGGACATATTTGTTGGCAAACCCCACAGGAAGTACAGAGAGTCTTATCTATTTTGACCTGGTTCCCTTCTAGAAAGAAAGCAGGACATCCAAATTTGTTTATACATATCTTACACTGGGTACATTTATGTTGATTGATTGTGTAGGGAATAATGTTTTTTCCATGTTTTCTTTTGTTGCTCACGATAAGGAGGATACAGGGTGCCCGGGAAACCACAACAGATGGCCCCTTATAGCGTAATGCTCTAATGAAAGCTTTTTTGGTTTCCTCGATATTGGTGGGGTTGACAACTTCGATATGTTGGATACCCAGACCCTTAGCTACATCCTCTATTTTGAGCATACGGATATTTTCACCCATACCACTTTTGCTGGTACCTGGATGAGGTTGATGACCGGTCATAGCAGTGGTTCGATTATCCAGGACAGTAATGACACAATCGTTATTGTGATGAACAGCATTTACAATCCCAGGTAGAGAAGAATGAAAGAAAGTCGAGTCACCCATAAAGCTGACAACCTTTTGTTCAGTTGCATAGGAAAAACCACAAGCTGTGCCCACATTTGATCCCATACAAAGGAGATAATCTGCAATTTTTAATGGAGGGGCATTACCAAGGGTATAACAGCCGATATCTGTGGGAAAAATGGTATCTTTTGGGACAACTTGTTTTACTGCATAATACGTGGCACGATGGGGACAGCCTGGACAAAGCACTGGAGGACGCGCTGGAAGCTTGACCTTGGGAGAATCGGAGGATGTTTTATGTTTAAGGTGAAAAATTTCGCTAATAGAGTGAGCAACAATATCTGGGGTGTATTCATAAAGACGGGAAAAATGACCGGCTCCCTTTCCATATATTTTTACATCCTCATCATAGGCAATGGCCCGTATTTGTTCTTCTATGAAGGGTTCTAGCTCCTCAACTATAATAACTTCATCGCAAGATTTTAGAAAATCTTTACATAATTTTTTTGGTAAGGGATGGGTCATACCCAATTTCAAAATTTTACATTCTAGGTGTAATTCATTGATGACATCTCTTACATAGCCATAGGATGGTCCAGATGTAATAATTCCTTTTGTTCCCCCATGATTTATTATATAATTAAATGGTATTTTTTCAGAAATGGCTGCAGCTTCATCCATTTTTTCCAGTAATACCGAGTGAAGCTGTCTTGCCACTGCGGGAACAGTAACCAATAGAGGGTTTTTTCTAAATATGCCTTTTGTGGTTTTTTTCTTTTTCAAGGGATTGAGTGTAACTGGACCGCGTACATGGGACACCCGTGTTGTGGTCCGGAGTAAAAGTGGGATCTTCAGCTTTTCTGATAATGTGAATCCCTCTAGAGCCATATCTTTTGCTTCTTGGGGATCCGATGGTTCAAACATGGGTGCATGTGCAAGTTTGGAATAAATACGGTTGTCTTGTTCATTTTGACTTGAATGGCAAGAAGGGTCGTCTGCGGTTACAATGATATGACCAGCTTTGCAGCCGACATACATATAGGTTAAAAAGGCATCACTGGCCACATTTAGGCCAACGTGTTTCATACATGTAAGTGATCTCAATCCGCATATTGAGGCGGCAGCGGCAAACTCTACTGCCACCTTTTCGTTAACCGAGTATTGGAAGTAAAAACCTGGGTCTTTTTTTTGAGATTTTAGATATTTAGCAACAGCCGAGAAACTGTCAGCGATTTCCGATGCGGGGGTTCCCGGGTAGGTAGTAACTACATCAATTCCTGCTTCTAATGCACCACGTGTTATTGCTTGGTTTCCCAACAGTAAAGCAGGACTCTTTTTTGCTAAAACATCCATCTTAATCACTCTCTTATGAGTTTTGCATCTACTACCGTTAGCCCCTTTTTGTATACAAATATAGGATTTAAATCCATCTGACTGATAGATTCATTTTGTGCCAGATGGGACAATTTCATAAGAAGGTTAATTAATACTTTTTTATCAGCTCTCATGTTTCTAAATCCTTCAAATATTTGTTTTCCTTTTAATTCTTCAAGCATGTCCTCTGCATCTTTTTGGGTGATAGGAATCACTCGAAAAGAAACATCGTGATATAACTCAGTGAAAATTCCTCCTATCCCTACCATAATGGATAAACCAAATGTGGAGTCTTTAATGACTCCAGCAATTATTTCAATTCCTTTTTTTTCCATTTCTTCCAGGAGGAATTTTTTATTAGGGAACTTTTTTTTAAATTTTTTAAATGCTTCTACTAGCGTTTCTTTATCCGGGATATCTAATTGTATGCCCCCCAGGTCAGTTTTATGCAATATATCAGGTGAGCAAACCTTTAATGCGAGAGGAAAAGAAAGATCGATGGTTTCAAGATCTTCTTTTTTCTCTATAACAATATAATTAGTTGTGGGAATATCATATTTTTTTAGGATATCTTTTACCTCGTTTTCAGCTAATGCTTTCATTGGTTGATGTAATATCAATATTGTTTTATTATTTTTTGTACAAAAATTTAATTAATCCAAATCCAATTTTTCATGTATCTCTTGAAATATACCAAAAATAGTGGTTGTTACAGAGTTGAGGATTATACCCTTTAATTATATCTTGATATGTGAATACCACCAAGAAAACGAGATGGCTATTGCAAAAATAGGTACTGGTTTCCTTAACACTTAGCAGGTTTAAAAAATCCTTAAATCCTTAATTTATTATGGTGACCTTTGGGGGAGTGAAATATTGAAATAAGGAGCCATCTACCATCCTTTTTTAGGGGTATAAGAACCGGGGAAAATGGATATTTTCTTATACTAATAATCATTTCCCAATACGTAGAAAAAAAATATCTTTAAGTGGCTATAAAATCCACTTTTAGAGGGATGCATATGCCTACAGACGATTATGAAATAGAAGATATAAAAGTTCTCGAAGGTCTTCAGGCAGTAAGGAAAAGACCGGCAATGTATATAGGCTCGACAGACAAAAAGGGCCTACATCACCTAGTGTATGAGGTTGTTGATAATTCTATTGATGAGGCATTATCAGGATATTGTACTCTCATAGAGGTAGTTCTTAAACAAGATGGGAGTGTATCAGTAACTGATAATGGCAGGGGTATTCCTGTGGAAATCCATAAGAAATATGATAAACCGGGTGTAGAAATCGCCATGACCATGTTACATGCCGGGGGAAAATTTGATAAGACAGCATATAAGGTATCAGGAGGACTCCATGGAGTAGGCGTCTCGGTTGTAAATGCATTATCAAAGTGGCTGGAAGTGGAGGTTAAACGAAACAAAAAAAAATATTATCAAAGATTTGAGGGAGGAACACCGGTTGGCAATTTAAAAGAAATCGGGACAGCTGATGGAACGGGAACAAAGGTTACATTTTATCCAGATACAGAAATTTTTGAAGAGATCGCCTTTGATTATGAAACCCTGAGTAAACGATTGCAGGAGCTGGCTTTTCTCAACAAAGGTTTAACAATTAGAATAGAAAACGAAAATGATGGAAGGCAAGAACAATTTTCTTATGACGGCGGTATAATCCAATACGTGAAATATATCAATAAGAATAAAAATTGTTTATTTAATGAACCCATCTATATTCGCGGAGAAAAGAATGGGGTTGACATTGAAATTGCAATACAATATACTGATGGATACACAGAAAATATTTTTACCTTTGTCAATAATATAAACACCCATGAGGGAGGTACCCATCTTTCTGGGTTTAAGGCAGGGATTACACGCGTTATAAATGATTATGGGAAAAGAAACGTGTTTAAAAAAGATGAAATTTTAAGTGGAGAAGATATACGGGAAGGACTAACTGCAATTTTATCCTGTAAAATCCCTGAACCTCAATTTGAAGGACAAACAAAAACTCGATTGGGAAACAGTGAATTGAAGGGAATCGTGGAAAGCTTGATTTATGATAAGTTGTCCATTTTTTTGGAGGAAAATCCAACTATCTCGGGGGTTGTACTTGACAAAGCATTACGGGCATCTAGAGCACGGGAGGCAGCCCGGAGGGCACGTGAACTCACGAGAAGGAAAGGACTGATTGAATCAAGTGCCCTACCTGGTAAACTTGCTGATTGCTCCTCCAAAGACGCGACTCAATCTGAACTTTATTTGGTAGAGGGAGATTCTGCAGGTGGCTCTGCAAAACAGGGAAGAGATAGAGAATTTCATGCTATTCTTCCCTTGCGGGGAAAGATATTAAATGTGGAGAAATCACGTTTGGATAAAATCTTGGAAAATAAGGAGATACTAGCAATTATTTCTGCAATGGGTACTGGTATTGGTGACGAATTTAACATCGACAAGGCACGTTATTACAAGGTCATAATTATGACCGATGCCGATGTTGATGGGGCCCATATCAGGACACTTCTCCTAACATTCTTTTTCCGATATATGAGGGAATTAATTGAGGCGGGATTTGTTTATATCGCCCAGCCGCCCCTATATAAGATAGTTAAAGGAAAGCAGGAATTGTATGCATATTCAGAAAAAGAAAAAAATAAGATAATACAAGATATTGGAAAGGCATCCATTCATAGATACAAAGGTTTAGGTGAAATGAATCCCCCGCAGCTGTGGGAAACAACCATGGATCCTGCCCATAGGATATTAAAGAGAGTTACTGTGGAGGATGCCGTCGCAGCAAACCTATTATTCAGTATCCTTATGGGTGAAGATGTGGAAGCACGACGGGAATTCATTGAACAACACGCCAAGGAGGTAATGAATCTGGATATTTAAAAAAGGAAAATGTAAGAAATAATATGTTCCTTAATTATAAAAAAAAAATAATATAAAAATTAGATTTAAAAAGAGACAATACGGATGTATAATGAATCAAAATAACAACCATAGAGAGAATATTGTTGCCCGACCAATAGTTGATGAGATGAAGACTTCCTTTATCGACTATTCAATGAGTGTGATAATGGGGCGGGCGTTACCCGATGTTCGTGATGGCCTTAAACCCGTGCATAGACGTATACTTTTTGCAATGAACGAAATGGGGTTAAGCTATAATAAACAACATAAAAAATCAGCTCGTGTTGTTGGTGAAGTACTTGGTAAATATCATCCCCATGGTGATGCAGCAGTCTATGACTCCATGGTCAGAATGGCACAAGATTTCTCTCTCCGGTATCCTCTTATTGACGGCCAGGGTAATTTTGGCAGTATAGATGGGGATGCAGCTGCGGCAATGCGATATACAGAAGCACGCCTGGGAAAAATAAGCAACGAAATACTCCAAGATATCAACAAGGGAACAATTGAATGGAGAGACAATTTTGATGGATCGTTGAGTGAACCCATAGTATTACCTTCTAAATTACCAAATTTATTAGTGAATGGATCATCGGGCATAGCTGTGGGTATGGCCACAAATATGCCTCCCCACAATCTTGGGGAAGTAATTGATGCCGTAATTGCATATATTGATGATTCAGAAATTGATATTTATTCCCTCATAGAACTGATGCCAGGCCCCGATTTTCCCACAGGGGGAAAAATCCAGGGAAGACAAGGGATACTGGAGGGCTATTCTACAGGTAAAGGTTTAGTAAAAGTCAGGGCTTCTGTTGATATTGAAGATAATAAAATCATTGTCAATGAACTTCCCTACCAGGTCAATAAGTCATCTGTGATAAAAAACATCGCGGACCTGGTTAAAAAAGGAATAATTGAAGGGATATCCGATTTAATAGATCAATCCGATCGTGAAGGAATGAGAGTTGTAATCAAACTAAAGGCGGGAACAGTACCTGAAGTTATCCTCAACCATTTGTATAAACATACTGCATTAGAGTCAACTTTTGGTATCTCCAATGTGGCACTGGTAGATGGAGAACCTCGTTTGCTCAGCCTAAAGGATTTAATCAAGCACTTTGTTTGTCACCGTATAGACATTATCACCCGACGTACACAGTTTGACCTAGACAAAAGTGAAGAGAGAGAACATATTTTATCTGGATTAATTACAGCTGTTCAACATATAACAACCGTTATCAAGATTATTCAAGCGGCATCAGAGATATCAGATGCCAAAAGAGATTTAGTAAACAAATTTCAATTTAGTGACATACAAGTCAGAGAGATACTCTCCATGCGGCTTCAACAATTAACCAACCTAGAATCCCAATCAATGATCAAGGAACAAAAAGAGATAAAAGAAAAAATACAGCACTTAAAGATTGTCCTTTCTGATCCAGAGGAAATTAAAAAAATTATAAAAAATGAGCTTTTAGAGATTAAAAACAAATATAGCGATGAAAGACGGACCGAAATAGTGGATGTAGCAGAAGAAGTACTGGATGAGGACCTAATTCCCGAAGAAGATATGGTGATAACAATAACCAAGGATGGCTATATTAAGAGATTACCTCTTGATACCTATCGGACACAAAAGCGGGGGGGAAAAGGGATGATAGGTATTAAAACAAAAGAAGAAGATTACCCTATCAATGTTTTTATTTCTTCAACACACAATTATTTACTTTTTTTCTCCAATAAAGGGAGGGTCTATTGGCTAAAAACATATAAAATTCCTGAAGCAGGAAGACAAGGAAAAGGACGAGCTATTGTAAATCTACTACCCCGACTCAACACCGAAGAATATATAAATAATGTTATACCAGTTGATGACTTTGAGGACAACAAATACTTAATTTTTGCAACAAAGAAGGGACTGATAAAAAAGACTGAACTTTCAAAATATTCCCATCCACGTGTAACAGGAATTTTTGCCATACAATTAAGACCAGATGACGAAGTAATCGGAACTAAGATAGCAGATGGAACAATGAATATCATGCTTGCAACCAAAAATGGGAAAGCAATACAATTTCATGAAAAAGGAATTCGGCCAATTGGACGAAAAGCGATTGGAGTAAAAGGGATAAACTTATCGAAAAATGATGAAGTAATCTCTATGATTACCGCTCAAGAAGATGCAAAAATTCTAACGGTCACTGAGAATGGTTTTGGCAAGAGAACAGCTCTAACTGATTACAGGAAAACAAAGCGGGGAGGAAAGGGGATAATCACCATAAAGGTCAATCGAAGAAATGGACAGGTCATTTCCTTAAAAAATGTAAAGGAAGACGAAGATATTATTTTGTCAAGCCGTAATGGAAAAATCATTCGGGTCCCGGCTTCTGAAATACGTTTGCAGGGTCGAAATACCATGGGAGTCCGGATAATGAATCTTGATGAAGATGACAAGGTTGCTGATATTGCAAGAGTGTAAATGTTTCCAAAACCCCGAATATTTTAGGATGGTCTAGAGCATTAAAATAACTAACCGATTAATAAAAAAAAAATTGGATAAGGAAAAGATTATAGACGATGGCATAGCTATACTGACTTAAATTTAGAGAGAAGCTTGAAATTGCCAATTAACTAGATTTTGGTATATTAATCGGCAAGCAATGTTGTATTAGGAAGATTTTTTTGCTGATTTAATAATTATCAACAGAGCTACAGCCAGGAAAACTATTGTTATGCCAAAACCTGGTGTTCCACCACCCCCAGAAACAGTAACTGTCTTTTGGATGGTATCTACGCCACCATATTTGTCAATAACAGATAATTCCACATCATAGCTCCCCGAGGACTCATACTGATGGGAAGTTTGCCTTCCAGTTGCGTTTTTTCCATCCCCAAAATCCCAATACCATGCCATTATATCACTATAACCATCAAGATCAGTGGAAAAATCCTCAAAATTTAAATTATCAGTTTGTTTAGGATCTAACGGTAAATAGGTAAAATTTGCGAGCGGAGGATTATTTTTTTCTCTATTAGCATCATAAAGATATGTGTTGGTAAGATCAATAGCCAATACCTCCTTGTTGCCTTGAAGACCCTGTATCTTCTCAATCATTCCTTTACTGGCTGACCATTGCCATTCATTTCCTAGCTCTATCTCCATTAAATCGGCAATATCACTAAGGAAAGGAATATAGGATAATGTCATATGATATGCATCAGCGGTAGTTTTAAAATTTTCTGCTTCAAAATATATTTCAGAAGTCTGTGGCGGGAGTTCTTTTCTTTGACCCTCTCCAATGATCTCAGATGATGTAGTAATGTTTGAAGAGAACGCCCAATTTTCATTGGTTTCAACAGGAAAATCCATGAAACTAAGAGGGGGACTAAAAGCGGCTCTTTCGATAAGCTGTTCAGGGATAAATAAACCCAAAGGTGTTAGAAGACTGGTTTCCAAAAATTCCAAAAGAGCCGGGGGAATATTTATATCAAGATATGCAGTGATATCATATTTAACCAAAGAAAGATTCATGGTAGTAAAATATAAAATTCCCGTCAAAGAAATAGTAAAATCAACATCGATTTCAAGAGTTTTATTGGTAAGCGGATTTAACATTTTTCCAATAATGGTTCCAATAATTACACCATCCATCGGGACTTTAAAAGTGCCCAGTAGTTCTTCATTAACACGACTAATTTCTGTGCTTGCAACTTCCAATCTCAAATCCGTTAGTTGCGCCTGAATGCTGATATTTTCCATTTTGATATTAAAAGATCCTGAATATTCCCAGTAATCACCAATTCGCCAATTGGGAACTTCAAGTTGGGTATTACTAAGGGGTACTATCAGCAATATCAGAGCAAGGGGAATGACAAATTTAGTTTTCATTAGGGTCAGAATATAATAGTACCATATTAGTTTTTTGTTTAGGTTTATATTTATTTTTCAAGAATATTTTCGTAGAGTCTATAGTGATACATAATATATAGTGATACATAATCACTGATTCATTATAACTTTGTGTTGATAATAACTTAAATATTGAAAACATATTTGGAGGATGGATAGCCCCGTGGTGTAGTGGTTAACATAAGAGACTCTGGATCTCTTGACACCAGTTCGAATCTGGTCGGGGCTGTCTTCAAATCTCGATTGGATACAGAGATTTTGGTGAATTTCCATGACAACATCGAATACAAAAGCTAAAGATTTTATTAGGGAAATCATAGATGAGGATTTAAAAAAAGATAAGTATAATGGAAGGGTGCAAACACGATTTCCCCCAGAGCCTAATGGTTATCTTCACATAGGGCATGCTAAATCGATATGTCTTAATTTTGGTATTGCTAATGAGTGCCAAGGATTGTGTAACTTGCGATTTGATGACACAAATCCCATTAAGGAAGAAGAAGAATATGTCCAGTCAATTAAGGATGATATCCAATGGCTAGGATTTGACTGGGATAATCGACTTTTTTTTGCGTCTGATTATTTTGATCAGATCTATGATTATGCGATCCAGTTAGTGAAAGAAGGAATGGCATATGTTGATGACCTGCAAGCAGATGAAATAAGTAATTACCGTGGAACGCTAATACAACCCGGAAAAAACAGCCCTTATCGTGAGCGATCAATCAAGGAGAACCTTGAGTTGTTAAAAAGGATGAAAGCTGGCGAGTTTGCCGATGGGGAAAAAGTGCTCCGTGCAAAAATCGATATGACCCATCCGAATCTGAATATGCGTGATCCAATCATGTATAGGATATTGCATACTTCTCACCACAGAACCAAAAATGAGTGGTATATTTATCCCATGTATGACTGGGCTCATGGACTCGAAGATTCCATTGAAGGCATCACTCATTCAATTTGTACATTAGAATTTGAAAACCATCGGCCATTATATGATTGGTTTCTTGAAAAACTCGGTGTTTATCAACCTCAACAAATTGAGTTTGCTCGTCTCAATATCACATATACAGTTATGAGCAAACGGATGCTGCTGGAAATAATTAATAAGGGAATTGTGAGTGGATGGGATGACCCACGTTTGCCCACACTTAGAGGAATGAGAAGACGAGGCTATCCACCTCAGGCAATAAGAAACTTTTGTAGAAGAATTGGGGTCTCCAAAGTAAACAGCATGGTGGATATCGAGATTCTTGAACACTGCATTAGGGATGAATTAAATAAGACCGCTCCCCGGTTTATGGGTGTATTAAATCCCCTTAAAGTGGTTATTACTAATTATCCAATTGGGAAAGTTGAAGAATTAGAGGGCATAAATAATCCTGAAAATCCTTCAGCTGGAACACGGAAAATACCTTTTTCCAGGATATTATACATTGAAAAAGAGGATTTTATGGAAGAACCGCCTAAAAAGTTTTACCGATTAGCACCCGGTCGCGAAGTACGCCTGCGATATGCATTCTTTATTACATGTCAAAAAGCCATCATGAAAAACAATGAGGTAATAGAGCTACGATGCACAATTGACCCAGAAACCCATGGGGGGTATGCACCCGATGGAAGAAAAGTTAAATCGACAATACATTGGGTTTCTGCACCACAAGCCCTAAACGCAGAAATACGCTTGTATAACCATCTATTTACTGTACCAAATCCCACAGGACAAAATAATGTTGATCTTAAAGAATTTATTAATCCCCAGTCACTGGAAATTCTAAAGAAATGTAAAGTCGAACCAATGGTTCAAAACTTAAAACCTTTCTCTAGATTCCAATTTGAACGTAAAGGATATTTCTGTATCGATCCGGATACAACGGAGAACAATCTGATTATAAACCAGACCATTGGACTCAAGGATACATGGGCAAAAATAAAAAAAAAGTAAAAAATAAAAAAAATGACACTTAAATAGGAAACATTCTAAAAAAATTTTTATTTAAAAGTTTAATCAATCAAAAAATATTTCTTTTTAATCCACAACATTATAGAATGTAATACAGCATAAAATTAAAAAAATAAAGAAAAAAGTATGAGTCTACTGAAACGGTGCATCCAAAATTCTATATATGGAAACTACAATCCACATTGAAAACTTTATACTGATAAGCCCTGTGGTGTAGTGGTTCAACATTCTGGCCTTTGGAGCCAGCGACAGCGGTTCGAATCCGCTCAGGGCTGCTCAAAAAGCGCTCCCGTGGTGTAGTCCGGCCAATCATTCCGGCCTTTCGTAATCAATCCCGTCATATAGTATTATGATAGTGGGAGGTTAAAGAAAGCCGGCCACCCGGGTTCAAATCCCGGCGGGAGCACTATTTTTTATGTAAATTTTATGTATTTTAAATAGAAATAGTGAATGGATTTAATAGTAAGATATAAGGAAAGAATGGCCTGTTGGATATAGGCCTATTTTCTCACCTCGAGCAAAAAAACCCTGGAAAACATGGAGAAAGAAAAAGGGATGATGCTCTCAAAATAAGTTATTACCGCAATTGAAGAAACATTTCAAGTATCCTTGATTTAGGTAACTAAAAGAAATTTCTACAATTTTTTCTTTTGATGAACAATGAATTTTGTTTATAGATTATATTTATTGGATAATACATGAAAAAAAATAAACTTAGATGGTAAATATCGGCTGGAATGCCCATAGCATGCAGCTTAGATGATATTGGAATGCTTCGTAATTAGTGATAGCCTTCTATGCTATTTTTGTGATATTTAAGGTAAAATATTTCGGTTATTATATAAATTACTTCCAGTATCTTTTAAAGAGGGGTATACGGACCAAGATATTGCTGTTGAAACCTGAGGATTAACAAAAATATATATGAGTGGTATGACAGAATTGCATGCCTTGGACAATGTTTCCTTGAAAGTAAAAAAAGGAAATGTAGTTTCTATTATGGGTCCTTCAGGATCAGGAAAAAGTACCTTAATGAACCTTATTGGATGCCTGGATCGTCCCAGTCAAGAAACCATTATTCTTGATGGGGAAGACATTACCTCATATAACGATAACCAACTTGCTGAAATTAGAGGGAAGAAAATTGGATTTGCTTTTCAAACTTTTAACCTCATTTCCAGTATGACAGCTCAAAAGAATGCAGAGCTCCCTATGATATTTCGGCATATAGATAAAAATTCAAGAACTAAAAGAGCACGTTTTCTTTTACAAAATTTAGGTTTAGAAAGATGGTATTCTCATTATCCTTCTGAATTATCTGGAGGACAACAACAACGCGTGGCTATTGCTCGTTCGTTAGCTAATAATCCCCCAATTATACTTGCTGATGAACCCACTGGAAACTTAGATGCAAATACTGGTGAAAAAGTTATGGAACTTTTGACTTCTTTTTCTGAAGAAAAAAAAACTATCTTATTAGTGACACATGATCCTTCCTTGAAAAAGTATGCTGACAGAGTGATTATATTAATGGATGGGAAAATAAGTGTTGAACAATGATAAATGAAATATTTTCATTGAGTCTTAATGCTATGTGGACATTTAAGGTCCGAACTTTTTTAACATTATTAGGAATGATTATAGGTATTGGGTCTGTAATAATTGTAACAACAGCTGGTTCATCAGTAAATATATTTATCGAGAAACAATGAAATATTTTTGACCCAACAGGTATGGTTATCGGTGTGGGGAGAACAGGTGATTCTCCTCAATTATCATTAACAGAAACTGTTTTTACTGATAAGGATGTAGAAAATATCGGCAATTTACACCACATAAAAGATGTGGCACCTGTGGGAATTATTTCTTTGAAAAAAATCATCAAAAGGGAAAAATTCCTTACGTGGGACTCACAATTTGGGGGGACAATGTACGCCAGTAACTCTGTTATATTGGAGATCCTGGATTTAGAGATGGTAAGCGGAAGAATTTTTGAAGAGGGAGAAAGAGAAATTGTAATCGATAAGAGTATTGCTGATGTTTTTGGTGAAAATAAACCCTTATCAATAGGTGACAGTATCTATTTTCAAAGAATAGATGGAATAGTTTCAAAAACAAAAATTGTGGGTATATTTAAAAGAAAAGAAGATGCAAACATTGTCGGTAGACTAACATCTCCAAGTATTGTTGGACCGATTTCTCCTTATTATTCGACTTATTTTGGCTCCAATGTAGGCAGGGTGATTTTAGGCCGAACCAGCGCATATGGAATTTTGTATGCTAGAGCAATCGATAAAACAGGAGTTGTATCGGCCCAAAATGAAAGCCTGGAATATCTAAATAGTGATGAATCAGATGCACATCACTATAAGGATAAGAATTCGGATTTTGTGCTGATTACACAGGAATATATCGTTTCCCGAGTGGATCAGATTATGAGTGTCATAAGTATGTTTATTACAGCTATTGTACTAATCTCTCTTATTGCGGGTGGAATCGGTATTGCCAATATTATGTTTGCTACAGTGACCCAAAGAACAAGAGAGATAGGGGCAATAAAAGCATTAGGAGCTCGTCATAGTGATATTTTA
>Ga0209121_10003438_pt1 | contig 15354 bp, 21 predicted proteins | sample Cruoilmetagenom3_FD_187292 | JGI IMG/M metagenome (GOLD analysis project Ga0209121, IMG submission 187292) | Oil polluted marine microbial communities from Coal Oil Point, Santa Barbara, California, USA - Sample 3 (SPAdes) (version 2) | ecosystem: Environmental > Aquatic > Marine > Oil seeps ...
ACCATAAGAATCTCGTGGAGACGCTCTATGAGCAGATCGTATATCGGGAGATCCGAAGCTTTGCAGAAAGGTTCAGTAGCGTAACAATTCCCGTACATCAAAAGACAACAAGGAGAACGCACCCCATGACACACGATGGAAAGTACGAATGTCTGGCTTGTGGCTACATCTACAACCCAGAGGTAGGCGATCCCGATTCCGGAATCGCGCCCGGCACCCCCTTCGAGGAATTGCCCGACGACTGGGTCTGTCCTGAATGCGGCGTGGGCAAGGACATGTTCGAGGAACTAGCATAGGGTGAAGTTAGTCAGGAGGCAAAGTCATGAAACCTAGAAAGATAAGAGAGGGCGTCCACTGGGTAGGAGCCATTGACTGGGATCGCCGGCTGTTTGACGATCTCATTCCGCTCCCCGACGGCACCAGTTACAACGCTTACCTGATCCAGGGAAGCGAGAAAACGGCGCTGATAGATACGGTGGACCCCACCACGTCACACGTCCTGCTCAGTCGTCTGAACCAACTGGGCACTGAGCACATTGATTACGTCATCGCCAACCACGCCGAGCAGGACCATTCGGGCGCGCTGCCGCAGATTCTGGAGAGATATCCCGAAGCACAGGTCGTCTGCACACCCAAGTGCAAAGCGATGCTCGTGGATCTGCTGCTGGCGCCGGAGGACCGCATTATGGCCGTGGACGATAGCGCTACGCTATCGCTGGGCGATAGAACGCTCGAGTTCATCCACGCGCCGTGGGTCCACTGGCCCGAGACCATGCTGACCTATCTGCGGGAGGACAGAATCCTCTTCCCCTGCGACTTCTTTGGTTCCCACCTGGCCACCACTGACCTGTACGTCACCGACGAAGGGCGGGTTTACGAAGCAGCCAAGCGGTACTACGCAGAGATCATGATGCCCTTCCGCAAGATCATCCAGAAGAACCTGGAAAGAGTCCAAGGCTACGATATCTCCCTCATCGCCCCCAGCCACGGCCCGATGCACGACCGCCCGGAGTTCATCCTGGAGGCGTATCGCAGTTGGGTTTTCGACGAGCCGAAGAACATAGTCGTGCTGCCCTACATCTCGATGCACGGCAGCACCCTGATCATGGTAGACCACCTGGTGGATGCCCTGGTCGAACGAGGGGTGACTGTGGAACGGTTCAACCTGGCCGCCACCGACATCGGGAAACTGGCTATGGCACTGGTGGACGCCGCCACCATCGTGATTGGATCGCCCACCGTCCTGACCGGCGCACATCCGAACGTTGTCTATGCGGCCTATCTGGCGAATGCTCTGCGGCCCAAGGTGAGATTCGTTTCCATCATCGGCTCCTATGGCTGGGGCGGCAAGATGGTGCAGCAACTCGCGGGCCTGATTCCTAACCTGAAGGTGGAGGTACTGGATCCGATCATCGTCAAGGGGCGCCCCAGGGATGAGGATTTCGCAGCCCTGGGTAAATTGGCGGCCACCATTGCTGAGAAGCACAACGCGCTGAACTTGCAGTAGGAGCAAGTCAGTGACGAAGAAACTTCGCCCCGCACTGGCGCCAGTGTGTTTTCGCAAACTCAAGACGGTTGACCCAGAACTGGGCAAAGTCACCGCACAGTTCTGGGCGACCGTTTGGGGAACGGAGCGGGCCCTGCCACCCAGGTACAAGTACTTGATCGCGTTTGGGATGGCGCTGGCGGCGGGCCGTGACCGTCAGGCGACTCGTGAACTGATCAAGGCCTACGGCGCGGGTGCTACGCTGGACGAGCTACGCGAGACGTTTATGCTCATCCCCTGGAATTTCGGCGTCTCGTACTTCTGCTCAGAGGTCAGCACCGGCACACCGATGCGCGCCTTTGAACTAATCGTCGAGTTAGAAGGAGCAAGCATAGCGCGAGCAAAAATCGTCGAGCAATTGAAGACGCGATTGAAGTCGCAGATCGGTTTTGAAGGCGAATAGCGAAGGGAGATCAATGAGAAGATACGTTATCGTGGGCAACGGCGTCGCCGGCGTGACGGCGGCTCAGAGCATCGTCCGGGCCGATCCGACCGCTGAGGTGCACATCTTCAGTGCAGAGCCTTACCCCTACTACCGCCGCCCGCGGCTGTGGGAGCTCATCGCCGGTGAGGTCGAGCAAGACGCGCTCTACTTCCGACCGCTGGAGTGGTACCCCGAGCACGGCATCCACGTGCACCTGGGAGTCCGGGCCACTTCACTCGACCCCGCGGCTCACTGCCTCACCTTATCAGACGGATCAATCGCAGAATACGACCGTCTTCTGCTGGCCACGGGTGGCCGTCCCTTTGTGCCCCCCTTCGACGGAACTGACAGCGAGGGCGTCTTCACCCTGCGCACGCTCGACGACGCGCTGGCGATGAAGACCTATGCCCGTGACGTTCGGCGCGCGGCGGTCATCGGCGGGGGGTTGCTGGGGCTGGAGACAGCGCGAGCGTTGCGCAGCGCTGGCCTGGAGGTGACGGTGATTGAGTTCGCCCCTTACCTGCTGCCCCGCCAACTGGACGCAGAGGGGGCGCAGGTTCTACAAGCGCTGCTGGAGGCGCAGGGGCTGCTTTTCCTGACCAATGCAGCGACGGAGGCCATCCTGGGCGATGGACACGCCCAGGGCGTGCGGCTCAAAGACGGGCGCGTGGTGGACGGCGAACTGGTCCTCATCTCCACCGGCATCCGTTCGCGGCTCGAACTGGCGCGGGAAGCCGGTCTGGAGGTAAATCGGGGCGTGGTCGTGGACGAGCAACTGCGCAGCAGTGCCGCCGACGTCTACGCGGCCGGTGACGCGGCCGAGTTCAAGGGGCGTGTCTACGGCATCATCCCCGCCGCCATCGAGCAGGCACAGGTCGCCGCGGCTAACATGGTCGCCGATCCTTCCCCCCCATCGGGGGGGACGAAAGAGGGGGGACGCGGCAGCAGCGCTACCTACAGCGGCACCATGCCCGCCAACACGCTCAAAGTTGTAGGCATTGACTTGACCTGCCTGGGCGAGGCGACGGCCACGGGCGACGACGCAGAAGTCAGCGGAGAAGCGGAAGAAGCGGAAAAAAAGGGATGGGGTCATTCCGCTCGTTCCGCTGTTCCGCTGACCATTCTGCGCAAGGCGGACCCGGCGAGTGGCGTGTACCGGCGGCTGGCGTTGCGCAAGGGCAAGATTGTCGGCGCCATCCTGCTGGGCGATACGCAGAGCGTCCGGCCCGTGCGGCAGTTGATCGCCACAGGACGCGACGTGTTGGCCTACAGCGAGCGATTGCTAGACGAGAGTTTCGATCTGAGAGCGTTGGCGCAGGGACAACTCTTTTAGCTCGTCCAACGCTCCAATCTACCAGTTTGCCAATTCACCAATTCTGAGGAGGTAAAATGCACAAAATGACACAAGCCAATCTGGAAGCAGCTTTCGCCGGCGAAAGCCAGGCGCACATGAAGTACATGGCTTTCGCTGACAAAGCAGAGAAAGAAGGGTGGCCCAACGTGGCCAAGTTGTTCGCGGCCATCGCCTATGCCGAGAGGGTGCACGGCACCAATCACCTCAAGGTATTGGGCGGTGTCGGTAAATCGGCGGGCAATCTGCAGGCGGCCATTGACGGCGAGACCTACGAGGTGGAGGAAATGTATCCCGCCTTCGCTGCCGTGGCCGAACTGCAAGAGGAAAAAAGGGCGCTGCAGAGCATGAACTGGGCGCTGGAGGCGGAGAAGTATCACGCCGACGTCTACGGCCAGGCCAAAGCGGCGGTGGAAGAGGGTAACGATATCGAACTCGATCAGGTGTACGTCTGCGAACTCTGCGGATGGACCGGCGTCGGCGAGCCGCCCGATCGCTGCCCGCTGTGCAATGCCAAAAAGGAAAGACTCCGCATTTTCTGACGCCGGTGCGGAAGGTTGACGTGCAGGTGACCAGCAGATCGTCACAGGTTGCTTGCGGACGCTAGCAAGAAAAGACAGGAGGGATTCATGGCACAAAAGGAAAAGATACCCGCTTGTGTCCAACCAACAGCCGGCCCGATATTGCCGGGGCCAGAACCTGCCCCCATGGGGGGCGGGCCACGAGACAAAGAGGAGGTGCGTAAGGTGATTGCACGTGTAGGCCAGGAAGCACCCGATTTCGAGACCAACGCTTTCGTAGATGGGGCCTTCAAGAACATCAAGCTATCGGACTACCGGGGCCAGTGGGTGGTGCTCTGCTTCTATCCCGGCGATTTCACCTTCGTTTGACCGACGGAATTGACGGCAGTTGCCGCCAAGTATCCGGAATTGAAGGGGTTGGGCGTCGAGGTACTGTCCATGAGCGTTGACAGCGTCTTCGTCCACAAGATATGGCAGAAGGAAGAGCTATCCAAGATGGTCGAAGGCGGGGTGCCCTATCCGATGCTCTCCGACCGGGGCGGAAAGATCGGCGCCGTCTACGGGGTGTACGACGAAGCGGCGGGGGTGAACGTCCGCGGCCGCTTCCTGATTGACCCCGACGGGGTGATCCAGGCAATGGAGGTGTTGACGCCGCCCGTGGGCCGCAACCCGGCCGAACTGGTCCGCCAGGTCAAGGCGTTCCAGCATGTACGGGAGACAGGCGAGGCAACCCCCTCCGGCTGGACGCCAGGCAAGACCACGCTCAAGCCAGGCCCTGATCTGGTGGGCAAGGTTTGGAAAGTGTGGAAGCCAGAAGCGTAGAGACAACCATCAGACAACTAGCGTGGTCTGGTATCTCAAGCGCTGTTGTCAAGGATTGTTATAGGAGATAAAGTCCGTGAAAATGTGGAAGTGTTCCGTATGCTGATACGTGTGGGACGGCGACGAAGCACCGGACAGATGTCCCAAGTGTGGCGCGCCCAAAGAGAAGTTCGACAAACTCTCCCCTGAGGCGGCCAACAAGATCGAGCGCTCTCGCTTCACCAACGGGTTGCACATAAGCCTGTTCTCGCTGCTGGACACCGTGGTCGAGATCGCCGAGGTAGGGATTGAGGACGAACTCGATCCGGCCTGTGTGCGCGTCTTCGAGTTGGCCCGGAACGAGGCCGCTATCTCGCGGCAGCGGATCAAGGCGGAGATCGAGGGCCACATAGCGAAGGGAAAGTGGGGGTAGATGGAACGGGGGAAGGGATGGTTGTATCTCTTCCCTCTACCCTCTTCTGTTGAGACGAGGAGGAAAACATGAACGACGCGATTACTATGCTTAGGGCAGACATGCGGGATGAGCACGCCGCCATCATTCAGTACCTGCAGCATGCCTACGCCATAGGCGAGGGAGAGGAAGCCTGCGAAATTGAGGCTATCGCCCGCGACGAGATGCGCCACTTGCGTTGGCTGGCGGAGATGGTCGTCGAGTTGGGCGGCGACCCCACCATGGAACGAGGCGAGGTCGACGGAAGCGGCGCCGGGCCTGTAGAATGGATGGCTCGCGACATTGCTGCCGAGGAGAGAGCTATCGCCCAGTACAAGGAGCACATAGCCGCCATTGACATTGACAATGACAATCCCCGCGTTGTGCGCTTGCTGAAGCGCATCCTGTCGGATGAGATGGCACACAAAGAGGCGTTCTCCGGTCTGGCCGAGGAGTTGGCGGAGGAGTTGGCAGAGGAAGCAGCCAAGGCAGAGAAAGCTGCACAGCAAGGCGAGACTATCTCACCGCGCGTCTTTGAGATTCTGAATCAGGGTGTGCGCCACGAGTACACTGTAATTCTGCAGTATCTCTACCACTCCTTCGTCATTCCGCACTGTGACGTGGGGCGCGAGCTGGACATGCAGGCTATCAACGAAATGCAGCACATGGGCTGGCTGGCAGAAGAGGTGGCGGAATCTGGTGGCCATCCACGTATGGAGCATGCCGAACTTACCCTGGAAGGCGACACGACAGCCATGCTCGAGGCAGACATAGCCGCCGAGCGAGAGGTGGCGCGGGTCTACGGGCGTCAGATCGAGGAGCTGGAAGACGCCGAGCTAAAGGCCCTCCTTACCCGCATCCGCGAGCACGAGATGTATCACGACGAACTGTTCAACGATCTTCTGGAGCAGGTACAGGAGAGGGAGTAGGGGCGACCGGCCGGTCGCCCGTACTTGGCGAGAGGATAGAACAGATCCAATATCGGATCTTTGGGTTTCACTGACGACAAACGCTAGAACAGTACGACTTTTGTCGTAGACAGACGGCCACCTTTTTGCTACACTGAGGTAGAAAGGTGGCCGTTTTTGATTATGGATGATTGGGTATTGCCAGAGATCAACATAGAACGGTGCGACCAGTGTGGCGCCTGCATCGAACAGTGTCCGACCGGTGCGGTGGAGATGGGGCCGAGGGGGCCGTTTTTCGCCCGCCCGGCTGACTGCACCTACTGCGCACTGTGCGATGCCGCCTGTCCCCAAGGGGTGATTACGTGCACTTATGAGATTGTATGGGGTCGGTGAGTTCGTAAGACGTGAAGCATGAGGGATACCTAGCCCTTGATGTCACGTTTCACATATCACGTTTCACAGAGGGAGAGGAAGTATGGCCGTTCGACAGATCGTGAAGATTGATGAGGAACTGTGCGACGGGTGCGGCGCTTGCGTGATCCCCTGCGCAGAGGGTGCGATTGTTTTGGTGGACGGCAAGGCCAAGGTGGTGGACGAACCGCTCTGCGACGGAGCGGGCTTCTGCATTCCCATTTGCCCCACCGGCGCGCTGAGCATCGAGGAGCGGGAAGCTCCCGACTTTGACGAGGCAGAAGCCGAAGCGTTGATGCACGAACGTGGGCAGACCTACATCACCCAGCTCTGCTTTAACTGCGCCACCGGCGAGGACAAGGCCCACCTCGTACCCCTCCGCCACCAGGGGCAGAGCCTGTGGGTATGCACCCGCTGTCTGCCAACGCTCATCCACGGCTAGGATGTGTTTATGGTAGTAGTCCATCTGTATGGAAGCCTGCGCCGCTATGCACCCCCCCCTCTTTCCCCCCCATTGGGGGGGATGAAAGGGGGGGAGAAAGCGTGGTGCGGCTGGAGCCACAGTCCGGGGAGACCGTGGGGACCCTCCTGGCGCGGCTGAACATCCCGCCCGCCGAGGTCTACCACGTTTTCCTGAACGGAGCGCTTCTCTCTACCCGCAACTCGATGGCTCCCTGGCTGGGGTACCAGCAGGTCCGGGAAGGGGCGCCAGGTCGGGACTCCGGGTTGGACGTGCCCGTGCAGGATGAGGACCGGCTGGGGCTGTTCGCCAGTGATATGGCGCTGCTGGTGGTTTGATGTATGACGATTTCAGCGCTGATTACGACCGCTTCATGAACTGGCCGGCCCGGCTGGCGGCGGAGATGCCCTTCATCGAAGGGCAGTTGCAGGCGATCGGAGCCCGCCGCGTGCTGGACGTGGCCTGTGGCACGGGGATGCATGCTGTGGCGCTGGCCCAGCGGGGCTACAGCGTAGCGGGCGCCGACTTCAGTACAGGGATGGTCGAGCGGGCGCGGGCCAACGCAGCCACCGCCGCGCCTGTCCTGAGCGCTGTCGAAGGAGGCGAGGTGCGCTTCGAGGTGGCCGGCTTCGGGGAGCTGGCACTAGCGTTCGGCAGCAGTACGCCCGGCGCCGCATCTTCAGGACGGCATAGCCCCACCGGCTTCGACGGACTGCTTTGCCTGGGCAACTCACTGCCTCACCTGCTGACCCCGGCAGATCTGCGAACCGCGATGGAGGACTTCGCCGCCTGCCTGCGGCCCGGCGGCCTGCTCCTGATCCAGAACCGCAACTTCGACGCCGTGCTGGCCCGCCGCGGGAGGTGGATGGAGGCCCCCCCTCCTTCCCCCCCATTGGGGGGGATGAAGGGGGGGGAGGGGGAAGCGGAATGTCTCTTCCTGCGCTTCTACGACTTCGAGCCCGACGGCACGCTGACCTTCAACCTGGTGACATTGCGGAGGGAGGCAAGCGACGCCTGGAGCCAGCAAGTTGCGTCCACACGGCTGCGCCCTCTGCTGCAGAGAGACCTGAGAGCAGTGCTGGCAGAGGCAGGCTTTCGGGAGATCGCCTGCTACGGTGACATGCAGGGTGCGCCTTTTGACCCTACCAGCAGCCCGAACCTGGTGGTGACAGCGAGAAAATGGTAGATCGGTAGAGAGGAGAGAGATCATGAGCGAGCACATCAACAACCAGACGAAACGCAAAGAAGCACTCAAGTGGTTGCTTCGCCAGTTGCACGAAGGCAAGACCATCGAAGAAGTCAAGGGAGAGTTCGCCGCGTTGCTGCAAGACGTGAGCGCGATGGATATCGCCGCGATCGAGCAGGAATTGATCGCAGAAGGAATGCCGGAAACGGAGATCAAGCGACTGTGCGATGTCCACGTCGCCCTGTTCCGCGAATCGTTGGAAGCCCAGGAGAAGCCGGACACCATCCCCGGCCACCCGGTCTACACCTTCTTTGCCGAAAACGGGGCTGCCGGGCGCGTGCTGGATGCATTGGAAGAGGCGTTGGAAGCGCTCAAAGCCGCTCCCGACGCAGATCAGTTGGAGCAAGTGCGCCAGCGTCTGCAGGAACTGCGAAAGTACGAGAAGCACTATGTGCGCGAAGAGAACATCCTGTTTCCCTATCTGGAGAAGCACGGCTTCGCAGGGCCATCGTCGGTCATGTGGGCTATCCACGACGATGTGCGCGCCGGTTGGAAAACTCTTGATGCCATACTCGCCGCTGGCCCTGACGACGATCCAGCCGCTTTCAGCGTCCGGATTGACGAGATCTTCGAGCCACTGGCCACCGCCATCCGCGAAATGTTCTACAAAGAAGAGAAGATCCTCTACCCCACCGCCCTGGAGATGTTGAACGGAGAGGAGTGGTGGCAGATCCGTGTACAAAGCCCTGAAATGGGTTACTGTTATGTGAAGCCTGGGGATCAATGGCCGCCCAGGGACACGGCTCCCGAAGCCGTTGGGGCGCTGATCGGGAGGATGGCGGCTGAGGAGCCTGCTCCGGGTTCGCCGCAAGGCTTGCTCCACCTGGACACCGGCACGCTAACAGCGCAGGAGATCAACCGCTTGCTGACTCACCTGCCGATTGACATCACGTACGTGGACAAAGAGGACACGGTGCGCTTCTTCTCCCAGACCAAAGAGCGGATTTTCCCGCGTTCGCCGGCCATCATCGGCCGCAAGGTGCAGAAGTGCCACCCACCAGCCAGTCTCCACCGGGTGCAGCGGATTGTGGATGACTTTCGGGCTGGACGCCAGGACGAAGCGGAGTTCTGGATTCAGATGCAGGGCCAGTTTGTCCACATCCGCTACTTCGCCATGAGAGATGAACAAGGTGAGTACCAGGGCACGCTGGAGGTGAGCCAGGACGTTGCCCGCATCCGCACGCTGGAAGGCGAGCAGCGTCTGCTGGACGAGGAGTAGGGGCAGGTCTCAGACCTGCCCCTACCCTCAATGCCTTTGGATAACATGGAGTGAGCGATATGCGCATTTTGGCCATCATCTCAGGCGAGTATGGACAGCGGCACGTGAACAACATCCGCGCCCACGGTCCCAGCGATTGGACCGTCGAGGTGTGGCGGGCGCCGGCCGTTCTTCCGCCAGTTATAGACTACCCTGAAGATCACCTCCCCGACGAGTTCCCGCCGGCCGATCTGATCCTGTCCTTCGCTGAGCACCGCGGCGTGGCGGAGTTGCTCCCCGACATCGCGCAGATGACGGGCGCCCAGGCAGTGATTGCGGCCGTAGATAGCGAGGCCTGGTTGCCGCGTGGACTGGCCCGGCAGTTGCGAGGCTGGCTCCAGGACAGAGACGTTGCCTGCGTGACCCCCAAGCCGCTGTGCTCCCTGACCGAAACGCACTACAGCATCGCCCGCCGCAAACGGATCGAGTACGACGATCCGCTGATCGCTGAGTTCGCGCGCCACTTTGGCCGCCCCAACCTGCGCATCAACGTAGATCCCCACAGGCGACGCATCACGTCGGCGGAGGTAAAGCGCGACGCGGTCTGCGGCTGTGCGCGCCACGTGGCCCAGCGGTTGGTGGGCGTCTCAGCAGACGACGCCGAGCAGGAGGCCGGACTGTTGCATCACCACTATCCCTGCCTGGCCAGCATGGGAAAGGACACTGATTACAGCGACACCCTGATGCATATCTCCGGCAACATACTGAAGGACAACGTCGGCGCACAGGTCAAGCCATTCAAGCACATTCGCTACATAACGCCGGGGAAGCGGACCGAGTAAGATCACTGGGGCTTCGTCGCTTTCCTGATCAACATCATCGGCACGCTGGGATGAACAAACGTGCTCAGCCTGATCGTGCCCGAACGGTGGTTGAGCCGCCGGGCTGAAGCGGAGAGAGCAGTAGCGTAACGCCAGACCTGTGATGAAGTGCGTTGGCGTTGGCAGCCAGGGCTTGACAATTGCCCCAGCCCATGCTATCATCGCTCACCGTGACCGCAGGAATGCAAAGGCCGGTCAGCCGACCGGTCTTTTTTCTTGGCGGATGAACTGCGGCGTAGGGTACGCGAGGTCATGAGATGCTGAAACTGGCTTTCATCTTTGCTCTCATCGTGGTGCTCCTCGGCAGGCGCTGGAACCTGGGGTACGTGCTGCTGCTGGCCTCAGCCCTGTTGGGGGTGCTTTTCAGACTCCCCGCGCTGGAGGTGCTGAAGCAAACATGGATCGCCGTGATCGATCTCAAGACCCTGCGCCTGGTGGCCGCCGTGTTGCTCATCACTTCGCTGGGGGAACTGCTGCAGGAAGTGGAGAGCATGCAGCGGCTGATCAACTCGCTGCAAGAGCTCGTCACCGACCCCCGGCTGGTGCTGGCCATCATCCCTGCGCTCATCGGCCTGTTGCCCATGCCCGGCGGGGCGATGATGTCAGCCCCGATGATCCAGGAAATCGGCACGCAGCTAGAACTCAGCCCAGAGCGGAAAACCTACCTCAACTACTGGTTCCGCCACGTCTGGGAGTACGTTTTTCCGCTGTACCCGGCGCTGATACTGATGTCAGGCATGCTGGACATCCCGCTCTCCCGGCTAGTGCTGGCCCAGGCCCCTCTCACTGTGGGCGCCATCGTGGCCGGTGCGGTGGTGGGGTTGCGGGGGATCGAGAAGCCGGAGAAGCCCCAGCCCGCGGTTGGGGGAGCGCAGCGATGGCATAGCCTGCGGACGCTGGCGCTCAGCATCTGGCCTATCGCGCTGGTGATCGCCCTCAGCCTCGGTTTCGGATTGGAGTTGGCGCTGAGCCTGGTGGTGGCCATCGTGCTGGCCGCAGTCGTCCATCGGATGAGCCCTCGGACTCTGGGCGGGCTGCTGCGCCGGAGCCTCTCTCCTGGCACAGCCCTGCTCCTGTTCAGCATCATGATCTTCAAGCAGATCGTGCTGGCCAGCGGCGCAGCCGACGCTATGTCAGCGACCTTCAGGGCCTGGGGGATCGCGCCGCTGGTGACCGCTACCGCCGTGCCCTTCGTCATGGGGCTGTTCACCGGCCTGACCATCTCCATGGTGGGGATCGGCTTTCCCCTGCTGCTCCCTTTCATCTCCGGCAGCGAGGTGTACCTCAACTACGCCGTGCTGGCTTTTGGCGCCGGTTTCATCGGCGTACTCCTCTCGCCGATGCATCTCTGCCTGGCCCTAACGCGGGAGTACTTCCATACCGAGTGGGTACCGCTGTATCGACTGCTGCTACCTTCGACGGCTGTGGTGGGTGTAGCGGCGGCCGTGGCGTGGTTCATCGCCTGAAGAAAGACTCACTCAGCCGGGTGGTTCCGCGTGCAAATGGCGCGTCACGTCTTGACATTAGCCTGTGCCTGGTGTAAAATAAGCGTGGATTGGAGGTATTTGATGAACACGCGATTCATTCTTACCGACTATGTAGAGCACGCGCTGGCGCACGCTGTCTACGACAAGCTGGAGGACGAATCCTTCGCCGGACGAATTCCCCAGTGCAAGGGAGTAATTGCTTTTGCATCCACCTTGCGCGAGTGCGAGAATGAATTGCGCTCTACTCTGGAGGATTGGATCCTGGTCGGTCTCAAGTTGGGTCATCCCTTGCCGGTGATCGTCGGCATTGACTTGAACAGGGAGCCACGCTATGAGTCGATGGTCGCCGTGTAAGCGTCGAGACTTCATCCGCCGACTTCGAAAAATCGGCTTCGACGGCCCGCTTTCTGGCACACGCCACCAGTTCGTGATCTTCGGCCAACATCGCCTGGCAGTGCCATCCAATGCCGAGTTTTCGGTGACCCAGCTTCGGATGATGTTACGTGAAGGTGAAGAAATCATAGGCCGTCGCATCTCCGTGCATGAGTGGAACAACCTGTGATCGCCAACTGCCCAGATCACTGAGAAAACCCCTGGCTTCGGGTGAGGCCAGGGGCTTTGGCTTCCAAGGGACTTCAGAAAGCAATAAGGATGGTCAGGCCCGCGAGGAGCAGGAGAAGCAGAGCAGCCAGGCAGAGGAGATCGGCCCGGCGCAGTCGCAGTTCGTGCAGCGAGGTGCGGCGCACGCCAGCAGTGCCCAGCGCCCGCGCCTCCAGCGCCCGCCCCACGTTCTCGCTGCTGCGCAAGGCGGTGACCAGCAGCGCCACCAGGATGGGCAGCCGGCTGCGGGCACGGGCGAAGAGCGAACCCTTCCCCAGGTCCAGACCTCGCGCCCGCAGTGCGTCCACGATCTGCAGGTAGATGCTGTGCAGCGTGGGCAGGTAACGCAGGGACAGCGAGAGGGTCAGTCCCCACTCGTAGGGCAGCCCCAGGCGCACGAACCCCTGCACGATGGCCCGCTGCTCCGTGGTCAGCAGCCAGACGAAGAAGACGAAGGCCAGCGCGTCCAGCCGGGCGGCCATCAGCAGGCCGCGCAGGAGCGCCGGCAGCGTGACTCTCACCCGCCAGAACTCCAACAGCACGGGCTCGGCGCGAGGCATCAAGGGCAGCCACAGCAGCGGCACCAGCAGCGTCAGCAACAGCATCAGCCGCCAGATGCCCGCGATCCGTGTCCAGGGAATACACGCAGACGCCAGCAGCACATGGCAGGCAGCCAACACGCCCAGGGTGACGGGGAAATTGGGCAGCACCAGGAGCAAGACAGTCATCTCCACGATGAAGAGGAGTTTGACGCGGGGATCGACTCGATGCAGCCAGGAGGCACGCTGCACGTAGAGATCGAAGCTGAACATCAGGCCACTCCTCCGCCGCCTTGCCCGTGTGTTGAGTGCATGCCAGCATAGGCGCGCACGAACTCCCCGACGGTGAGCACATCGGCCGGCAAGCCGCAGGGGGCCAGACGCTGGGCCAGGCGGGTGATCTGCGGCGGCACGAGCCCGGCGATTCGCAGCCGCTCGCCTCGCCCGAAGGCCTCCCGTGGCGAGGCGTCCAGCAGTACATGGCCCGCGTGGAGAAGGATGACCCGCTCGGGCCCCTTGGCCACCAGCGCTATGTCGTGGGTGATCAGGACGATGGTATGCCCCTCGGCGTGCAGGCCGGCCACAGCGCTTTTCACCTCGCTGACGCTGTCCCAGTCCAGCCCGCCGGTGGGCTCGTCGAGGATCAGCGCCTGCGGGCGCATGGCGTAGACGGCCGCCAGCGCCACTTTGCGCCGTAGAGCGAAGCCGAGCACGGCCGGTGGCGCGTCAGCCACCTTCTTCAGACCGAAACGAGCCAAGGCGTCGGCGGTGCGGGCGCGCACCTCCGGCTCGCTCAGTCCCAGGTTACGCGGCCCGAAAGCGATCTCCTGCCACGTCGTAGCGGCGAAGATCTGGTGATCGGGGTTCTGGAAAACGTAACCCACGGCGCTGGCCAGCTCGCGAGGTCGCAGGCTTGATGTATCCTGCCCCAGCACGCGCACCTGACCCCGCGTGGGCAGCAGCAGACCGTTGAACTGCTTGGCCAGGGTCGTCTTGCCCGCGCCGTTGGGGCCGATGATGGCCACGTACTCGCCCGCTCTGATGCGCAGGCTCACATCCCGCAACGCCCAGTCGGCCTCCGGATAGGCGAACCAGACCTCGTCGGCAGCGATGATCGGATGCTCAGCCATGTGCCCATTCCCATGTGCCCATTCCCTATGAACCACAGACTGCACCGATCACACAGATTACACAGAGGGGCACAGTCGGTGAAATCCGTGTCATCTGTGGTTCCTCTCCTCCCAGGAGCGAATGTGGTAAGCGACAATGGCCAGCGACACGTGCACGTTCAGCGATCTTCCCTTGCCATACATGGGCACGAAGACAGCATCGTCGCAGAGGGCCAGCGTGGCCCGCGTGATGCCGTGATCCTCGTGTCCCACCACCAGGCAAACCTGCTGCGGAGGGACGTAGGCAAAGTAGGGCAAAGCCTCATCGGCGATCTCCAGTGCGCAGATGCGGAAGCCTTCGTCACGCAGCTCGGCCAGGGCGACCGTTGCCTCCTCGATGTAGCGCCAGGGCACCCGCTGTTCCTTCCCCCTTGCGACCTTGGCGATGGTGGGATTCGGCGGCGTGGGCGTAATGCCGCACAGAATCACCTCTTCCACCCCGCATCCGTCGGCGATGCGGAAGATGGAGCCCACATTCACCGGATACTCGACGCTCTGCAAGACGAAGACGATGCGGTGCTCCGGCGGGTGCGTTTTGCGACAATGGCGCAGGAAGCGCTTCAGTTCCGTGCCGCGGAGTTGTCTCACGCTCACAAACTCCAGTCTCGGTACATCACGGTTTGATGGCGAGGAGTTGCACTCCGAGCCTACGTTCGGGAGTGCAACTCCCTCACATCGGGACTCTCTCACATTGGGTAGGATCAGATCGCGCTCGGAGCAGTGCCTTCACCCCACTGCCGACGAGCCTCATCGCTGAAAATGTCCGCCATCTCCTGCCCCAAGAGGACCACGTTGACCTCCCGCACTCTACAGTCGGCATGCTGGGCCAGGAAATCGCGCACCGTGCGGAGGATCACCTGGGCACAGAGGGGCTTGGGAAAGCCGAAGATGCCCGAGGAGATCGCCGGCAAGGAGACGCTGCGGACATTATGTTGAGCGGCCAACTCCAGCGTACTGCGCACCGCCCTGCTGAGCTTGGCTTCTTCATCACCGCTGCCCCACACAGGCCCCACGGCGTGGAGAACGTAACGGGCGGGGAGGTTGCCCGCACCGGTGATGGCCGCGCTGCCCGTAGGCACAGGCCCATGGTCGCGCACCCAGCGGTTGCTCTCCTCCTGAATCTGGTATCCACCGCGGCGGACGATGGCTCCGGCCACACCGCCGCCGTGCGCCAGGTGCTCGTTAGCAGCGTTGACGATAGCCTCCACAGGCTCCTTCGTCAGATCGCCGCGCACGACGCGGATGGTCTGCCCGGCAGCCATTCGATGTTCGAACACGATCTCACGCATGATGGCCTCCTTCAACAAGGATATGCTAGCACAGGCAGGCTAGATTGTCAAAGCAAGCCCTACCCGTCCCAA
>Ga0209121_10003439_pt1 | contig 15351 bp, 18 predicted proteins | sample Cruoilmetagenom3_FD_187292 | JGI IMG/M metagenome (GOLD analysis project Ga0209121, IMG submission 187292) | Oil polluted marine microbial communities from Coal Oil Point, Santa Barbara, California, USA - Sample 3 (SPAdes) (version 2) | ecosystem: Environmental > Aquatic > Marine > Oil seeps ...
CACCCTGTCACGGTGGAGATCGGGGGTTCGAATCCCCCCGGGGTCGCCACTACCTGCGATTTCGGGCATAAAAGCAGGCCCGCCCTCCCCTTTTAAGCCATCACAACCCTCATTGCTATGCTATAGAGCCAGAAGTGCCCAACCCCCAGGATTAAATCGAAGACCTGGAGGAAGGTTGCCCTCTAACCAGCAAGCGGCTAGAATAGTTAAGAGAGATAAACGAGGGAGCAAGCATGGGAATCAGGCTTTTTGAAGAGCCGGAACTGCGAAAGCCGGACATGATTCTGGGCTGGCCCGGAATCGGGAATATCGGGATAATTGCCGTTGATACCCTGAGAGGGCAGGTCCAGGCCAGGGAATTTGGCGAGATAGAGTCCTGGGACTTCTTTTATCCGAAGGGGCTTAAAGTCAAAGCCGGGCTGCTGGAAGAGCTGGAGTTTCCAGGTAATAAGTTTTATTACCAGAGGCTCAAGGGCAAGGACCTCATATTCTTCATCGGGGAGGAACAGCCCACCGCCCCGGGAAGGACATACGCCGAAGGGAGGAAGGCCTACCAGATGGCTAATCTGGTCCTGGATGTCGCCGGACGGTTTGGCTGCCAGAGGGTTTACACCTCAGGCGCTGCGGTAGCCCTTACCCATCATACCCTGAAACCAGGAGTCTGGACAGTGGCGAGCCGGGAGGGCTTAATCGAGGAGATGAAAGGCTATTCGAATACCGTCCTGATGAGTGAGATTGAAGGTAGAGGCAACCAGGGTAGTATCAGCGGCCTAAACGGTCTCCTGCCGGGGCTGGCCAAAAAGAGGGGGTTTGACGCTATCTGCCTGATGGGTGAGATACCGGACTACCTCTCGCAGTCTCCCCTCCCCTACCCCAGAGCCGCAAAGGCGGTAGTTGAGGTCCTGGCCGGTATCCTGGGCATCGGGGTTGACTTCACCCCCTTTGATACAATGGCGACCCAAATAGATACCGTCATTGATAGCCTCTATGAGAAGTTCCCTCCGGAAATAAAGGAGAGGATTGAGCAAAGAAAGTCCGCCATCCAGGCTAAAGTAGAGACAATCACCGAGGAGGACGAAACCTGGATTAAAGAGCATATCGACGAATTCTTCAAGAAGAAAAGTGGGAACGAATGAAAGAGCTTGTTAAATTCTCCTGGCAGCCCGAGCTAAAAAGCCCGTCTCTGGTCGTCGGCTGGAGTGTAGACGCCGGCAAGCTGGGAGAGAAGGTAACCGGCTACTTAAACCAGAAGCTAACGCACCGCAGCTTCGCCGAAATCGAACCGGCGGAGTTCTTTCCGCTGGGGGGAGTAGCCATCGAGAATGACCTGTTTCAATTTCCGGAGAGCAGGTTCTATTCACGCCCCGGAGGCGACCTGGTAGTCTTTAGAAGTCCCCCACCCGGCTACGAATGGTATAAATTTCTGGACCTGATTCTGGATACGGCCCAGCGCTATTGCCATGGGAAGGAGCTGTATACAATTGGCAGCATGATTTCTCCAGGCGCCCATACTACCCCCCGGGAGCTTATCGGCGTCTTCAACTCGCCGGAGCTAAGGAAAGCCTTCAGCCGGTACGACCTTGACCGGGAACTGAACTATGAGACGCCTCCCGGGCACAGGCCCACCCTGAATTCCCTTCTTCTCTGGGCCGCAAGAAGGAGAAATATCCCCGGGGTCAGCCTCTGGGTACCAATACCTTTCTACCTGGTAACCGTGGACGACGCCAGGGCTCAAAGGCGGGTCCTCGAATTCTTTAACCAGAGATTTGATTTGCGAATCGACCTCGGTGACCTTGACGAAGAGGTCAGGCTGCAGAATGAAAAAATAAGCCGGTTGAGAGGCTCCTCTCCCGAAATTGACCGCTATATCACCAGGCTGGAGAGTAACCTGAGGCTCTCTGAGGAAGAGAACGAAAAGCTGGTTATGGGAATTGAAGAGTGCCTCCAGGGCAACCAGCAGACCTAACCCTCGAGATGCGATGTGTCATTCAGCGTAATAAGGCGACAACCACCATCGGTAGCTTGCGTTACGCTCAGCGAGGCATTACCTATCTCAAACCGGCGATAGATGCTATTTGACACCCCGAGGACATGCGCCACCAGTACCCTGACAACAGCATCATGGGTCACGATTACCGCTTGCTTACCCCGGTTAGCCCCCACCACCGTCTTAAAGGCCTGAATGGCCCGCTCGGTTACCTGCCCGAAACTTTCACCGTTAGGCATAGTCATCTCCGAAGGGTCAATCCTTGACTGCTGCCAGAGCTCCGACCACCTTCGCCTGATCTCATACGCATAGAGCCCCTGCCAGTCACCGAGTTGGACTTCAATCAAGTTGTCCAGGAGCTGCAGATCAAGACCGTGCGGCTCCGCCAGAAGAGCCGCGGTGGTACGGGTCCTCCGCAGTGGACTGGTATAGACCGAAGCGATAGGCAGCGTAGCCAGTCGGGCAGACAGGCTACGCGCCTGAGCGTAGCCCACATCATCCAGGTCTTCGCCAGACCAGCCCATGTAGTAGCCGGCAACGTTCGATTTGGTCCGCCCATGGCGGACGAGAAGGACGGTTGTCACCATCTACAGTACCCCCTCACTCACCCAGCTTCACTGTTACCCTTGCTTCACCGGTAACCACTGCTTCCCGCTTCTGGTTGTGGCAGTCCACCCTGCAGGTGAAATTAAGATTATCGTTTTCTCTCTTGACCGAGTCGACCCTACCACTGACCATAACGGTATCCGCGGAATGAGCGGGTGCCTTAAAGCGGACTGATAGTTTACCCCCTGAAAACCATCTTTCCTTGAAGACCTGCGTCATCATTTCCGAGACATAGGCTAAAATCAGCATACCATGGGCAACGGTACCCCCGAAGGCAGTCCGGGCCGCGAATTTTTCATCGACATGAATGGGGTTGAAGTCGCCGACAGCCTCAGCATAGAGATTTATCTTCTCCTGGTTAAGGTGTCTGATAACGCCGGGGAGGGCGTCTCCAGGATGTAATTCAGGTACTTCGGACTCAGATGTAATCATTTTGCACTAACACCAACCTCAGCGGGTGAAACTACCGTCGCCGCCGCCGAGAGGACCAGCTCCCTGCTCCGGTCAAGGGCTTCAAGCCCGATTACCACCATCCTCAGTCCGGAACGGCTTATCTTCTTAATAATCCGAACGTGACAATCTATAGTCGAGCCAACAGATACCGCTTTGAGGAATTCGATTTCCTGAGAAGCATGGACCGAACCGGGGGGCATATCAATGGACTGAGATGCCGCTTTCAGGGCACAGGCCAGGATAGCCAGGGGTGGAACGAGACCGCCATATGAAGAGGCTTCTACCGCCTCTTCAAACCGGGAGATAAGCGACGGGGTCAGTTCATATCTAACAGAAGGAAACTCGCTGCCGATTTCCAGTTCTTCGTACTTTTTAGGTGCCCGACTATCGACCTTACCTCTCATCTCCACCAACATTGATTTTCTTCGATACCTGAAGGGTCCGCTTACTTGCCAAAGTATATAATCAGCCTAAAGACAATGTCAATCTGGAATATCGACCTGGACTGCTATCTTCCCTCATTATCTGCTGCCAATCTTTCTCAGGGCTATTGACATCAGGGGAAGAATAGTTTATTGTTCATAGTCAAAAAGAGGAAGGAGGTCTTGATGCAAGCATACTGTATGAAATGCCGTACCAAAAGGGAAATGAAAGATGCTAAAGCCATAACCATGAAGAACGGCAGGCCAGCGACTCAGGGTGTGTGCCCCGTATGCGGGACCAAGATGTTCAGAATCGGGAAGAGCTAAACTGACGCTGCCGGTATTGGATTTAAAGTTAAGGCTGGATATTCGTATAGCGAGGATATCCAGCCTTCTTGTTACCCGCTATGGACAATCGTTATTTGCGCCTTTACTGAAATCAGAAAGGCAGGAACTGGATTAACCCGATCCCAGAGTAACAGAGAATAACATACTTGGGGAACTTCCCCACCCACAGGGCAGGCAGGAACTTGCGGAGCGGCATCCTTGCCGCCCCCGCTATCATCCCCCCGATGTCAAAGGGGATAATGGGTTGGAAGGCGAGCAGGGAGATAGCCCACATCCCGTACCGCTGCATCCAACCGGCAAACTTATCATACCCCGCCATATCTTCCGCTATCGCTATCTTCTTGCCCAGGTAGCCAGCATAATAGCCGCTGAGTTCCCCCAGGGTCCCCCCTATGCTGGCAGCCAGAGCAATCATTACCGGGTTCCATTCGGTAGCGGCGGCTATCATCAGTGATGCGGCGAGAGGCACCGGGGCAATGATGGTAAAGTTACAGAGCAGCGTCGTCCCGAACACGATTAAATAAGCCAACCAGGCAAATTTATCCAGCGGGAGCAGAAAGCGCTCCCCGAGGCCCTGAAACAGGTAAGCCAGACCGAAGCTTATGGCAATGAGGCTAACCAGTGAAATTACCAGCCCCGGCCAGTTAATCTGGCTACCCTGTTTCATAGTGGGATAAGTCTAGCATATCTCCACCCGGCTGCTCAAGGACAGCCCACCTCCTGAAAATCACAAGGCATCCCGAGCGGGGGTATTACCTTGCAGACTAAAAACTGCTATAATCTTGTAGTAAAGTCCACTTGATTATTTAAGGGTGGTGCTCAACCCATGGTAGGGATATTACGTAACAAAAATGTTGCCACGAGGTTCCAGATACTGGCCGAAATAGCGGCCGGGCAGCCCGATATCCAGCAAAAAGACATCGCCAGGAGGCTCAATATTACCCCCCAGGCCGTATCCGACTACATCAAACGGCTGCTAAAGGAGGGGCTGCTCACCTCTGCCGGACGCTCACAATACCGGGTCAGTAACGAAGGGGTTGACTGGATGCTGAGACATCTCAAGGAGCTCCAGGAATACCTCGAGGTAGTGGGGAAGGCGGTAAGCAATATCAAGGTTTCGGCAGCTATCGCCGGTTGTAATCTATCACGGGGGCAGACTGTAGGCCTGGTAATGAGGGAAGGCCTCCTGTTTGCTACCGGCGACCCGGGCGTCAGGGTAACGGGTACGGCTGTTTCCGATGCAGCCGAAGGTGATGATGTCGGTATTACCAACATCCAGGGAATAATAAGCCTGGAGATAGGCAAGGTCGCCATCCTGGAGGTACCCGGCATGCAAAAAGGTGGTTCCAGGAATGTCGACCCCGGCCGGTTGCAGCGCTTAATTCAGGGTAAAAGGCCGGTTGCGGTTGTGGGCATTGAGGCCCTGGTGGCCCTGAAACGGACAGGCATCCAACCTGACTGTACCTACGGGGCAGAGGAAGCACTAATCGAAGCCGCCAGTAGAGGGCTGTCCCCGGTAATAGTCTGCGTGGATGAAGAGGTGCCTACGCTGATTAAGAGACTGGAAAAGGCAAACATCAGGTACAGGCTCTCCGACTTAAGACCGGGCTGATTACCCGCCGCTACATTTACCCGGCTCTTATCCCTTAAACACCTGAGAAATGATAATCCCCCCTGCTATTGACAGGGATTCTCCATCCCCACTATAATCAAGCACAACAGATTATAATCTACTTGCCTTGATTACTTGTCATGGCAAGGGGGACGGAGGATATATGCGGTTAAGAACAGTAGTGACCATATTCTTAATAGTCTCAACAGTCCTGATAAGCTTTCTCGGTGCCTGTACGCCAGCGATTGAAGAACCGGTACCACCGGTTCAAAGTAAACTAACCTTTCCTGTTGATATAACCGACCAGATGGGCAGGCAGGTAAGGATAGAGAAGATGCCAGAAAGAATCGTTTCTCTCTCGCCGGGTCATACCGAAATCGTGTTTGCTCTGGGTCTTGAGGACAGGCTGGTCGGGGTGACAGAGTTTTGCGATTACCCTGAGGCGGCAAAGGACAAGCCGAAGATAGGTGGCTTTAGCACTGTTGATATAGAGAGAGTGGTCAGGATACAGCCAGACCTGATACTGGCGGCTAACATTCACAGGAAAGATGTCATCCCAAAATTGGAGGAGCTTGACTTAACTGTCGTTTGTCTCGATCCAACAACGCTTGAAGAGGTGCTGAAAGCTATCACCCTGGTTGGAAAGTGTAGTGGTCAGGAGGAAAAGGCTTCCCATCTGGTTACCGGGATGGGGGACCGGATTAAGGCGATAACCGATAAGACAAGTAACCTAACACAAGCTGAAAGACCGAGGGTATTCTACATTATCTGGCATGACCCGCTGATGACTGTCGGCTCAGACACCCGCATTCGCGAGTTAATTGAGTTAGCCGGTGGGATAAACATTGCTCAAGACCCCCCTGGCGGTTATCCGACGATTAGTTTAGAGACGGTTATCCAGGCGAACCCTCAGGTAATTGTTGCCGGCACCGGCCATGGGGAAGGTGCCGCTCTGCCTTATCAGTTTGCTCTGACCGAGGAGAGACTCAGGGATGTGGACGCCCGCGCCAACGGCCGGGTCTATAAGATGAACACTGACCTTGTCGGCCGGCCCGGGCCAAGAATGGTCGATGGGTTGGAACAAATGGCTAAAATGATACATCCGGAGATATTCGGCCCGATTGATTAAGCAGTATTAGAGTAGGGGTGCGAGACACCAATATGCGTCGTGCCAAGCCTTGACAATTGAGGGACTGTTTTTGAAACAGGAAACTGGAAAGGTCTCTTGAATATGTCCCGGAAACAGCTTGAAATGCATCACACTGGCCCGGCAGTACCAGCAGTTCTTTATCCTCACCGGCACGGCCGTGTCTATGCTATTTTGGGGCTTTTGGTCTTATTGGGGGTGATGGTGGCATTTGCCACTACCGTTGGTAGTGTTCAAATCCCCTTGTCGACTACATCCAGCATCCTGCTTTCTAAGCTACCATTCGTTAATATGAATCCTACCTGGACAAGCGCCTTAGAAACCATAATTCTGGAGATACGCCTGCCCAGGGTTATTCTGGCCGGGCTGGTCGGTGCTGCCCTGGCGATAGCCGGGGCTACCTATCAGGGGCTGTTTCGCAATCCATTAGCTGACCCTTATCTTATCGGCGTAGCCCAGGGGGCGGCACTGGGGGCCGTTGTTGGCTTCATACTGCCAATTGATTGGCAATGGCTGGGTCTGGGTACCGTCCCTCTATTCGCTTTCGTAGGGGCACTGCTTAGCGTAGCCGTTGTCTATACTGTGGCGCGGGTAGGCAAAGTCATGCCGGTAACCACCCTTATCCTGGCCGGTGTTGCTTTGGGAGCCCTTTTGTCGTCAATCGTTTCTTTCCTGATAATTACCAGCGAGGAGCAGCTACACGGAATCATGTTTTGGCTTATGGGTAGTTTCTCCCTAACCCAGTGGTCGGAGATAAAGTTTGTTCTTCCCTATGTGGTGGTGGGAGTAGGTGTGCTCCTTGTCTATGCTCGCTCTCTTAATATAATGCAGCTTGGCGAGGAGCAGGCCCAGCAGCTAGGCATCAATGTTGAAAAGCTCAAACTCATTCTTCTTACCGCAGCTACCCTTGTCACTGCTGCCGCCGTTTCATTCGTCGGCATTATCGGCTTTGTTGGCATTATCATCCCCCATGCCGTGCGCCTGATTTGGGGGCCGGATTACCGTTTCTTATTACCTTTATCCGTCCTCGTTGGCGCTATTTTCCTTATCCTTACCGACATTGTAGCCCGTACCGTCCTTGCGCCTTCCGAAGTACCGATAGGGGTAATCACTGCCTTCTGTGGGGCGCCCTTCTTCCTTTACTTATTACGGCGCAGGACAAAAGTACTTTTCTGAGGCGAACATGGTTAAACTGGAAATGCAGGGAATAACCCTGGCCTATGGAGATAAGAAGGTAGTGGAGGATATAACCTTCCAGGTGATGCCTGGTGAGATGGTTGGCCTTGTCGGACCGAACGGTTCGGGTAAGTCGACCATTATTAAGGCTTTAAGCCGCGTTGTTACCCCGTATTCGGGCACAGTTCTTATTAATGGCAGGGATATCTCCCGGATACCAAGGAGAGAGTTGTCCCTACTGATAAGTGTCATTCCCCAGATTCCGCTTCTGCCCAGTGCCTTTACCGCCTTTGAAATTGTGCTCATGGGCAGAAATCCCCACCTCGGTCTCTTTCAGTATGAAGGGCCGAGGGATATGGACATTGCCTGGCAGGCTATGGAACAAACATCCACACAATGTCTTGCCGAAAGAAGGATAAGCGAACTTTCTGGAGGTGAGATTCAGTGCGTGGTTATTGCTCGTGCCCTGACCCAGGAGACACAGGCTATTCTCCTGGATGAGCCCACGGCCAACCTGGACATCAGCCGGCAGATTGAGATTCTTGATCTGGTCAAAGGCCTGTGCCGGAAAGATAAGCTCACCGTGGTGGCAGCTCTGCACGACCTTAACCTGGCTGCCCATTATTGTGACCGATTACTCCTGATAAATAGGGGAAGGGTCCACGCTAAAGGTACACCAATAGAGGTTATTAATGCGCAAAACCTTGAGCAGGTATACGGGCATGGGAGCTATGTTTACACCCACCCACTAAGCGGCCTGCCGGCAGTGTTGCCCAGGGTGGATAGCAGCAGGAATTCGAGCTTAAATAAGTAATGGACGTTTTATTGATACTGGCCCTAGCGCTAATTGCAGATTTTACTCTGGGCGACCCGCCTGATGCCTTCCACCCGGTGGCCTGGATGGGGAAGGTTATCTCGCTTTTAGAGAGAGGGGGGTTAAGCCATAGCCCTTTGTTTCAGTTTATCTATGGGGTTGTAATCACCCTGCTTGTTATGGCCCTATTTACCCTTCCTGTCTATTTCCTGTTGCTGTATCTCAAGGACGTAAGTTTTGCTGCCTACGTTTTAGCCGGGGCGGTACTTCTTAAGCTAACCTTCAGCCTCAGGGGGCTGGAAAACACAGTGCATAAAATAAAGAGGTTGCTCCTTGACGAAAAGTTAGACCAGGTGCGCTTTGAGCTACGTGCTCTGGTCAGCCGTGATACGAGTAGCTTATCCAAGCCGCTCCTGATATCGGCGGCGGTGGAATCAACTGCTGAGAGCATCTGTGACAGCTTCGTGGCACCACTCTTTTACTTTCTATTCCTTGGTATTCCTGGGGTATTTGCCTACCGTGTCGTGAACACCCTGGACAGCATGATAGGTTATCACGGGAAATACGAGTATTTGGGCAAATTCCCAAGCAGACTGGATGATATGCTTAACTTTATACCTGCCCGGCTGACGGCGCTGCTTTTAGTCCTGGCTGCCTTTTTCTCCAGGCGTAGCGGCAGAAGGTCATGGCAGGTGGCGCTTGGTGACCATTCTAAGACAGAAAGCCCCAATGCCGGCTGGCCGATGGCAGCAGCTGCCGGTGCGCTTAACATACAACTGGAAAAGGTGGGCCACTACAAACTGGGCAGGGCAAATGCCCCGCTGGTTCCGGAGACTGTTGATGAGTCGCTGAGCCTGGTGCAAATAGCGGCTGTGACCTGGATTCTGGCATGTTTTGCCATTGAGGTGATTTACCTTGTCTATTCAACCTAAGCCAGAAATAGAGAAGCTAGAGGTCTGTCCTCATGGCGGGCCAAATTACGCTGAACTTAGAGCTATGGGGATTACTGCCGATGAGATAATTGATTTCAGTGTCAGTTCTAACCCGTTTTCCTTCCCGCCGGAGGTAAGGGACGTTTTTGATTCTGTTGTCATTGACCGCTACCCTGATTCTGAATCTACGGAGTTAAAAGTGTGCCTCTCGGGAAAACTGGGTGTTCCCCCGGATAACATCCTTGTTGGCAGTGGTTCCATAGAAATTATCCGCCTCATTGCCCTGGCTTACTTTGGTCATGGCGATTCAGTCCTCATTCTCAAGCCAACTTTTGGTGAGTACGAGGTTGCTTGCCAGATTGTTGGCGCCGAAATCCTTGAGCAATGGGAGAAAGAGGAGGAGTGCTTCACCGTTAACATAGACGAGACGGTAGCTCTTATCCAGCAGCATCACCCTAAAGGCATCTTTATCTGCAATCCCAATAACCCTACCGGCCAGTATCTATCTCAGCAGGAGATTGAAAGGGTTTTGGAGGTCTCTCCTCAGAGTCTTGTCATCCTGGACGAGGCCTATAGCGCTTTTACCGAAGGAAGCTGGCCTTCTACTGAACTCATACCCCGGGGCAATGTCATTAGTGTGCGTTCCATGACCAAAGATTATGCTCTGCCGGGGCTACGACTGGGCTATGCTGTGGCAAGCAAGAAGATTATTCATGACCTGCGCAAGGTCTGTCCCCCGTGGAACATCAATGCAGTGGCCCAGAAGGCGGGGGTAATTGCTCTAGGAGATAGTTCTTATCTCAGGCAGTGTGAGGTGAAGGTCAGGCAGGTAAAGCAGTTTTTGTTGAGTGAGTTAGGGCAGATTGGCTTTACCGTATTGCCGTCGAAAACCAATTTCTTTCTGGTAAAGGTAGGTAACGGGAGAAAGTTTCGAGCCTGTTTGTTAAGGCATGGCATCCTCGTCCGTGATTGTGCCTCCTTTGGCCTGCCGGAATATGTCCGCATCGCGGCGCGCACTATGCCGGAGTGCCGAAGACTAATCACCACCCTCAAGACGCTAGGGCGTGAAGGAGAGCTGGGCACCAGCATCTAATGCTATGAAACCATACGGTTTGAATTATGATACCATTGTTCAAGCGCTCGAAGAAAGCGTAAAGCGGCACCTGGCCGATGGGCTTCTCCTCTCGGGAGGGCTGGATACAGCTATACTTGCTTATCTTAGTTCAAGGTGGGCGAGACCAACCTGTATTACCGTTGCCCTGCGCGATACCCCGGCACCGGATGTTGACTATGCCAAGCTGGTAGCCAGCCGTTTGGGCCTGAGCCACTACATCCACTATTTTAAGGCCGAGGAACTGGACGAGAGTATTCGGGCTACAGTCAGGGTTATGAAGTCTTTTGACCCTATGGAAGTCCGCAATAGTGCCGCCATCTATCTCGCATTGAAAGACGGAAGCGACCGGGGCATGTCGACTATTATGACAGGAGATGGGTGCGATGAGCTTTTTGGTGGCTACAGCTTCCTCTTCGGCCTTAGCAAGGAGGAACTGGACAGAGCACTTAAAAAGTTATGGACCAACATGAGCTTTTCTTCAATATACTTAGCCATGGACCTGGGCGTGGAAGTTAGACTTCCATACTTGGACCCACAATTCAAGGCCTTGGCAACAGACTTAGATGTAGGGCTGAAGGTCAAGAGGGAAAGGGGGCAGGTATGGGGCAAGTGGCTTCTGCGCAAGGCTTTCGAGAATATTATGCCGCGGGAACTAATATGGAGGGTCAAGGCACCGATAGAAGTAGGAACCGGCACCACCATACTGCCGTCCCTTTTCGATTCAACAATCTCAGACCTTGAGTTCACTGAAAAGAAGGCAAAATATCTCGATGAAGATAAGGTTGTCATTAGAAGTAAGGAGCACCTTTTCTATTACGAGGTTTTCAGAAGTGAGGTAGGCGTTCCTTTTGCGAGGGACAGCGATTTAAAGACCTGCCCGGATTGTGGCTCTAACGTTAAGGAGGGAGCCTCATTTTGCCGGACATGCGGTGCTTACCCCATATAGGTCTCACTTCGTGATAGAACGCTCTGATGGGAACAGAACAGGCATTTTGGGAAGGGATAAAATTGATAGACTAGCTCACACGGGAGGTAGAGGTGTCAGAAATTCTGTCCAATGCAATCGGAACGATAAAGCCTCCAGACAAAGAGGCAGCGGCCAAGGCTCAGGCTCGCCAGGACCAGTTGACCAAGCCGCGCGGCAGCCTGGGAAGGCTGGAAGAACTCTCCGTTAAAGTAGCCGGCATCACGGGGAAGGAGCTGCCCCGCATCGAGCGAAAGGCCATCGTGATTATGGCTGGCGACCATGGTGTTGTCGCTGAGGGGGTGAGTGCCTATCCTCAGGAAGTCACCGCCCAAATGGTATATAACTTCTTGAGGGGTGGTGCCGCCATCAATGTGCTTGCCCGGCATATCGGTGCCCGCATGGTGGTTGTTGACATGGGAATAGCGGCAGAACTCGAGCCCCATCCGTCGCTTGTTTCCAGAAAGATAGCCTTTGGGACGCACAACATGGCTAAGGAGCCGGCGATGAGTAAGGAACAGGCACTCCAGGCCATAGAGAGCGGCATTGAGGTCATTAACGAGGAGATGACTAGGGGGCTGGACATAGTCGGCGTGGGAGATATGGGAATCGGCAATACCACTCCGAGCAGTGCCATATGTGCTGCCATCACCGGCGAGCCTGTGGCCAGAGTGGCAGGCAAAGGAGCCGGCGTCAGCGATGAGCAACTGGCATTAAAAGTGAAGGTGATAGAGACAGCGCTTGTCCTGAATAGACCGGACCCCGGGGATGCCATCGATGTCCTGTCTAAAGTGGGGGGTTTTGAAATCGGCGGGATTACCGGGGTTATCCTCGGTGCCGCTGCCCGGCGCCTGCCCGTCGTCATCGATGGCTTTATTGCAGGCGCCGCCGCCCTCATCGCCAACGGGCTCTGCCCCAGGGTGAAGGACTATCTTATTGCCGCCCACGTGTCGGCGGAGGTAGGACACCGGGCCATCCTCAATTACCTCGGGCTCAGGCCACTCCTCGACCTCGGGATGCGCCTCGGTGAGGGGACCGGGGCGGCGCTAGCCATCTCTATTGTCGAGGCAGCGGTAAAGGCCCTCGCCGGAATGGCTACCTTTGCTGATGCTGGCGTTTCGGAGAAGCTGAATTGAAGCTGCTCGCCGCATTTCGGTTTTTGACCGTTATTCCGCTTCCAGGGCGGCACGAATTCAGTGCCGGGGAGGCAGGCGCCTCGCTGGGATATTTCCCCCTGGTCGGGCTCTTCCTGGGAGCGGTGCTTGCCGGTATCGATTGGGCGCTCGGCTCCATCCTGCCCTCTTCCCTCACTAACGCCATTATTCTAATAGCTCTGCTGCTCCTCACCGGGGCTTTGCACATTGACGGCTTCATCGACACCTGCGACACGCTCTTTGGCCGGAGAACGCCCCGGGAAAGGTGGCAGATAATGAGCGATAGCCACGTGGGAAGCTTCGGGGTTGCCGGCGCTTTTTGCCTGCTGCTGCTGGCCTATGTTTCCCTGGGGGAAATAGCCGGGACTCACAGGACGGTAGCCCTTATTCTTACGCCGGTACTCAGCCGCTGGGCGATGGTCTATGCCATCTTTGCCTTCCCTTACGCCAAACCGGCGGGCCTGGGCAAGGCTTTCAAGCAGCAGGCGAACGGGAAGAAGTTCGCCCTGGCAACCTCACTGGTGCTGGTATCGACTCTGGGACTGCTCGCGCTCCAGGGCCTGACTCCAATCTTCACCGGTCCGGTGCTGATATTCGCGGTCTGGCTGCTGGCGGCGGCACTGGGGCTACTTTTGCAGCGAAGGTTCGCCGGGCTCACCGGGGACAGCTACGGCACCATCAATGAGGTGAGCCAGGTATTTGTCCTTATCCTTTTCTGTCTTATTTCAAGGTGGTACTGATACCGCCGGATTTCGAGGAATTGGCAATGACCAGGTTTTTCTTAGTCAGACACGGTAAAACCGAAGGAGAGGGAAACCGGTATTACGGACATACCGACATCAGCCTGAGCCGGGAAGGAATCAAACAGGGGGAGGCACTGCGGGACCGGCTTGCCAGAGAGAACATCAATGCGATTTACTCCAGCGACTTAAGGCGGGCCTCCGACACTGCCGGGATAATCGCCGCCGCCCCTAAGTTACAGGTAATACCACGCCCGGGACTGCGGGAGCTTGACTTTGGTGAGCTTGACGGCATGGCTTTTGAAGAAATGGAGGAGCACTACCATGAGGCACCCAGGCTCCTGAGCGGACAAGACCCCGGTATGAGCGCCCCCGGCGGCGAAAGCTTGAGGCAGATGAGCGTTCGCCTCAAGCGATTTGCGGCTGAAGTCCGAAAGCAGCCACCGGAGCGGACATTACTGGTAGTAGCCCACGGCGGCTCGCTCAGGGTGCTTCTCTGCATCCTGCTCGGAATAAGCCTGAATCACTGGTGGCAATTCCAACTTGAGCCCGCTTCTCTCACAATAGTGGAAACCTATCCCGAGGGAGCGGTGCTCTGCCTGCTAAATGACACATCTCACCTGGAAGGAGTCGGGAGACAGATATCATGAAAGTCGTTGTCTCATGGAGCGGAGGAAAGGACAGCTGTTTTGCCTGTTACAAAGCCCTGGCACAGGGCTACGAGGTCTCCTATCTAATCAATTTCATATCCCGGGAGTTCAGAAGGGTCTCCTTTCATGGGACCAGGGCACGCCTCATTTCCCGGCAGGCGCAGGCCATAGGAATCCCCCTGGTGCAATACACCGTCCCCCCAGACATGTCACTCTATGAACAAAAATTTAAGAAGGCTGTATCTGCTCTGAAAGGCAACGGCGTGGAAGGTATGGTTTTTGGCGATATCTACCTCCAGGAACACAGGGACTGGATAGAAAGGGTTTGTAGGGAACTGGGTATCACCCCCCTGCTGCCTCTATGGGGTATGGCTCCAGAGCATGTCCTTGGTGGATTCATCAAGGCAGGCTTTGAAGCACTAATAATTTCGGCTAAGGCAGACATCTTTGACGAGAAGTGGCTGGGGCGAAGGATAGACCATGGCTTCCTGTTTGACCTGAAACAGCTGGAGCAGGGAAAGAAATTGGATGTTTGTGGGGAGCATGGGGAGTATCACACCCTGGTAGTGGACGGGCCACTGTTTTGGAAGCGACTTCAGGTAACATATGGGGACAGGGTACAACGGGATGGGCGCTGGTTCCTTGACATCCCGAGGTGCAGACTTAAATCGAAGTAAGGAAACTGGATTTGAGGGACGAAGATGGCTAAACAGTGCATCCTCATTCTGGGCGGCGCCCGCAGCGGGAAAAGCCGCCTGGCTAAAGAAATGGCGCTCCGCCTCGGTGGCAAGGTGCTTTTCGTAGCCACAGGGGAAGCCCGGGATGAGGAGATGGAGCAGCGAATCGAGAAACACAAGCGAGAACGCCCCCCCACCTGGCGCTCTGCTGAGCTCCCCACAGATGTCGGCAGAAGGCTCCGGAGGGAGATTGGCAATGCCCAGGTGGTCATCGTGGACTGCCTGACCTTGCTGGTATCCAACATAATTGGCCGGTGCGGCGATGACCCGGAGCAGGTTAGCGCCGAGCTGGTAGAGGCAAGACTCACCGCTGAAATCGATGAGCTCACCGGCTGCATCGATGGCAGCGCCGCCACTTTCATCCTGGTCAGTAACGAGGTAGGCATGGGGCTGGTGCCCGAAAACAGGGTAGGACGTCTCTACCGTGACCTCCTGGGGAAAGTGAACCAGACTATCGCCAGACGGGCTGACCGCGTCTACTTCATGCTCAGCGGC
>Ga0209121_10003440_pt1 | contig 15350 bp, 13 predicted proteins | sample Cruoilmetagenom3_FD_187292 | JGI IMG/M metagenome (GOLD analysis project Ga0209121, IMG submission 187292) | Oil polluted marine microbial communities from Coal Oil Point, Santa Barbara, California, USA - Sample 3 (SPAdes) (version 2) | ecosystem: Environmental > Aquatic > Marine > Oil seeps ...
CGCCAGACTTCAGCCGAGAGGGGAGAGAGAGAATCACCCTCACCTTAATCCTCTCCCGTCGAGGGCGAGGAAATCAAAGGAGGAATAATAACGAAGTAACTAATAAAGAATGCTGTCATCCTGAATCCTGACCTGCGTCAGGACAGGTCTATTTCAGGATCCGTTATGAAATACTGAAACAAGTTCACATGGCATTATTTTCAATCCTTTATATATGAAACTTTCCTTTGGAATTAGTATGTGATATTGTAGAATTGTAACATCAGTGCGATTATTACATATTGACATTGTATGGTATTTATTATAAAATTTATTAAACAATTAATAATGAGGAGGAAAAATGGCTAATATTTTATTTCTAATAATACTGTTATTAACACCTTATGATCAAATGTCACTTGATGATCTATTAAAGGTGAAGGTTACTACTGCAACCAAAAAGGCAGTAGAATTGCAAAAAGCTCCTGCCTCGATGATTATAATTACATCCGATATTATTGAAGGAAACGGTTATAATACATTAGCTGAGATATTAGACGATGAAGCAGGGATTTATGTAAACGATGACATACTAAACAGTGATATTGCAATAAGAGGTGTCTCGGGAGGAATGAGGGGATACTCCAAAGGATTAAAGATACTTATTAACGGACTCCCCATACGATATAGAATTAATTCGACAATAGCAAGTAATCTGGATTTTTTACCGGTAGAAGCAATAGAGAGAATTGAAATTATAAAGGGACCGTCTTCAGCTCTCTACGGAGCAAATGCATTTAACGGTGTTATTAATATAATTACAAAAAAGGAAAGTAATGTTTCACTCAAATTTATTGGTAAGGATATTGATTATAGAGGTTTCGAAGAAAATCTGTCATTTTCATCAGGAAATTTCTTTTTTACCGAAAGATTTTCTAATATCGACAGAAGTGGTATAAGCGGAGATACATTGCTTTCCCCGTTTATTTCAGATCGATTAAATGAAAATGACAAAACATCCCCAATAGTCTATTATGTTAAATTCGAAGAGGGTGGATTACTCTATGATCAATTCTATCAAAGAACAAAATCTTCAGGTGAATATAGTGATTGGGGAATTTTAACACATAATAATACTATCTCTTATGAAAATTCTCATTTTAGACTTATGTTTCAAAAAGATTTTAATATTATTGACATTAATATAGGTGGTATATATTCATATGGTTCTCCTACGAATGAAGAACATCTGTTTACAGGTGATACATACTATATTGAAAAAGATGTAGCATACAAAGCTTTTGACGGACATATTGAGTGTGGAAAGAGATTTGCAAAAGTTGAGCTACTTGGAGGAACAGATTTTTCTTACGATATTTTTTCACTTCCCAATGTTTATTATATCTATCCCAACGGGGATAAAATTCTCGACAAGAGATATCCGCCAGCTCCGCAAAATGATACGACATTTATTAATTACGGACTATACCTGCATGGTTCGATAGATATTATACCTGATAAGGTATCCATTACAGGAGGAATAAGAGATGATATTCATAATATTTACAAAGATTTCCTGTCATATCGTTTGGGATTAATATTGACTCCAAATGATAGGTCTTATATTAAATTTATTAGTGCATCTTCATTTAAAGCACCACCTCCTAATTGGCTATTTTCAAGACCGATTAAGGTTTATGGCGGAGTAATGCCTAATCCTTTACTCAAACCTGAAAAAGCATTTAGCCATGAGATTTCCGCTGGTTATGTTTTTGGTATGGTCTCTATCTCTTCGAATATTTATTATCAATCATTAACGGATAAGGTAGAACTTCTTTTAAGCGGAGCTTCATACAGACCTACAAATATAAGTTCATTATCGGGATGGGGATACGAAGGTGAAATAAAATGTAGATTTAAGCATATACAACCATATATAAGCGTTACATATACATATTTGAATGAACAAAGCGGGGATCAAATAAGCATGTTTCCTCCTATTATGGTAAAATGTGGATTTCTAATTAATTATAAGATATTTAGTTTTTATACGAAATGTAAATATATTGACAAAATACTTGCCTCAAAAATCAACAGGCGATTATACGGAAGTGATTATTATATTCCATCATACTTTACACTTGATTCAGGTACTGATATTCATATTTCAACATGGCAGGACAGAAAAATAGCCCTCCATATTGATGTAAACAATATTTTTAACCAGAAATTCGTTTACGGTGGATTCGGAGGAATTGATATACCGTCCAAAGGGAGATGGATAGATATATCACTAAATCTAAATTTTTAGGAGGTAAATATGAGAAAGATCATTGTTTTACTGCTCATGGTATTATTAATAGCCGGCTGTACAAATCCTACAAAAGATACAATCAAGATTGGATTATTGATACCCACTACAGGTGGTTTATCATCATATGGAGGTGCTATGGGGTATGCAGTAGATATTGCAATCGAAGAAATAAACGATGCAGGTGGTGTATTGGGTAAGAACATCGAATTTGTTCTTAAGAATACGGAAACCGATCCGGATATAGCTAAAACTCGAGCTCAGGAATTGATAGATGAAGATATTGTTATTATAATCGGAGCTGCTGCAAGTAGTTCAACCATAAAAGCATCGGAGGCAACAATCCCTAATAAATGTGTTCTGATTGCTCCCCCTTCAACATCTCCTGATATCACAACATTAGATGATAGTGACTATGTATACAGAACCTGTCCTTCCGATCTTCTTCAGGGAAAAGCTATGGCTATGTACATTTATCAAACATTAGCTAAAACAGACATTTCCTGCCTTTATGTAGATAATTCATACGGAGAAGGATTAAAGAATGTTCTTTATACGGAATTTAAGAATCTCGGTGGAGATACATTAGAAGCAGTTCCATATCCTGATTCATTCACTACTCTACCTGCCGATAGCATTGATTTTATGCCATATATCGATTCACTATATTCAATAAATGCAAGTATAGTCGTACTTATAGCTTATGATGATGGTGGTGTTGCAGTACATCAGGAAGCAACAACCGGTGGAGATTCTTTGGAATGGTTCGGTTGCGATGGTATTATGACTCAGGGCTTTTTAGACAATGCAGGTACATATGCTAATGATATAATGGGAACAGCTCCATATCATGAAGAGGATACATATTATGAGTCATTTAAAACAAGGTATAAGGCAAAAAATCCGGATGGTACAGATCCGGTTGTATTTATATCGAACACATATGATGCTGTAATATTAGCTGCACTTGCAATAGAAAAAGCAGGTAGTAATACAGACGGAGCATTGTTAAAAACAAGTTTACGACAAATCGCTTATACGGGGACCACAGTTAGAACATATGCCGATGCTATTACTCAACTGAATAACAGTAATGATATCAATTATAACGGCGTATCCGGCAATCTTGATTTCGACTCATACGGGGATGTTATAACACCATACGAAATTTGGAAAGTAATTAGTGGTAGTTTCAATCATCAAAGCATTATAACACCATGAAACTGCTAATAGCTTTAATTTTTATAATTGTAGGTCAGGTGGATATTATTCCACCCGACCTACAGTCGGCAATCATTCTAAAAACTATACCGTATGTTAATAATTTTAAAGAGAATGATACATTGAGAATAGGATTAGCATACACGGATATTAACGAAACAGTTAAATTTAACAAATACTTCAAATCGAAAGAGGTTAAAGGAAAAATATTGATTGTAAAAAGGATCGATATTACAAGTAATAACTCTATTAAAAATATAGACATTCTACTAATTCTCCCTTCCATTCAACAAAAACATATTTCAAGTATAAAAAAGGATACGGAGAAAAACGACATTTTTTCAATAGCCTTGACAGAATCACTAAAATTTGTAAAATATGGAATTAGTATGGGTATAGTTGAGGAAAATGGTAAGCCAAAGATTATTGCAAACAAAGATGGATTAAAAAATGAAGGAATATCTTTAGATCCAAGGTTTATTAAGTTAATAAAGTTTGTCGAGTAATGAAAATATCACAGAAATTAAAGTTCCTGGTAACATTTTCTAACATAGTTACTATTGCTCTTTTTCTAATTATTATTCTATTCATGGTTCGCAATTCTCTATTGAGAACTTTAAAAGAGAATGGTGAGAATTTAGCAACAATGGTAGCTTATCAGGTTGCCCCATCAATCGAATTCGAAGATACAGCAGCAATTACCAATTCACTTCAACCTTTAAGAAATTATCCTAATATAACATTTGTAAAAATATTCGGTATATTTGGCGAAGAGATTACATCATTGGAAATATCAAAAAAGAATGCTATAACCATAATAAAGTCAATCGAATCAAATAATGAGGTAATAGGTGGGATTTCTATAGGAATCGATCCCTCGCCTGCCAACAATCTTTTTAGAACTATTACTATTTCCCTGATAGGTATAGGGTTTCTGATCTTTGTTATCTCTTTTATACTCATTAATTGGCTTGGTATATCAATAACCAGGCCTATTTTCTCCGTAACAAAATCTTTGGATAATATATCGCATGGGGAAGGAGATCTAACACAAAAATTGGATTACAAAGGAAAAGATGAAATGGGTGAATTATCAAATTCCTTTAATACATTCACAGATGGGATAAGAAATATAATAAGTAATATAAAAAATACAAGTTCCGAAGTAGATTCCCTTATTGTCGGAATTGTTTCTTCAATAGAAGAACTTTCTGCAACAGTTGAAGAAATATCTGCAAACACAAGCGAAACTACTGATATAGTTAAGCTCCAGGATAAAGAAATAAATACTATGAAAACCAATATTGATCTTATTGAATCAAATACAGATAATGTTTTTTCAAGTATAAAAGATGCAAAACAGTACATTGATGAAATTTTAGTAAATGTAAAGAATGGTACAAGTTCGATTGGCAATGTTGAGAAAAGTATTAATGAATTGAATAGAATTCTTGATTACTCAAGTGAAAAATCATCCAAAGTAAGTGATATCTCTGAAGTTCTTTCAAATATAACTGAAAATATTATATCAATATCCAAGAGAATCGATCTATTAGCATTAAATGCATCTATTGAAGCTGCAAGAGTAGGCGAATACGGGGGAGGTTTCAGAGTAATTTCCGAAGAAATAAGGGGATTATCATTTAAAACAGAAGATTTTTCTACTAATGTTGATACATATTTAACTGAAATAAAAGAAAATATCGATCAATTAAGCAATGAGATTAAAAATTCTCAGGAGCAGTTTTCCAAAACCAAACAATCAATAAGCGAATTAACAAATGTGTTTTACCTGATTAATGATAGACTTGATAAATTCTCTAACAATTCAATGAATTTAATATTCGATTCTCAAAAAGAAAACAGTAAAATTATTAATAATTTTGGAGTTAAATTAGAATCTTTTATAACTATGAGCAAAAAAGTTTTTACATCTATCGAAGAGATATCTGCCGCACTTGAAGAAGAAACTGCATCCTTTGAAGAAATAAACGCTAATAGTCAAAATATTACAACGGTAACAAAAAAATTATCAGGTGAGGTCAAGAAATTCAAAACATAATATAGTACATAGTATTATATAAATATATTTTTTCCTTGACATTGATTTTTTTTTATTATATAATCCCATATTATATCGCGGGGTGGAGCAGTCCGGTAGCTCGTTGGGCTCATAACCCAAAGGTCGTTGGTTCAAATCCAACCCCCGCCACCAAAAAGGCGTTTATCGCCTTATTTTTTTAGAGTCCATTTCTTGAGTTTATCCATAAATTTTATATCCGTTAAATTCAAGAATAATGGAGTTATCGAAATATATTTTTTATTAATAGCTAATGCATCCGTGTTATCATTCTGATTAACATCCTTTATTTCGCCTGTAAGCCAGTAATAACTCTTTTCGGATGGATCCGTTCTTTCAATAAAATGATCTTTAAATTGTCTATAAGATTGACAAGTAACTTTAACTCCCCTAATCATATTATATGGCAGGTTAGGAACATTAATATTTAATGTAACATATTCCGGTAGTATTTCAGTTTTAAAAACCGGGATAAATTCCCTTAAAAATTGGCAAGCACTACTATAAATGGGCTTTTCTCTTGAACATGTCGATATGGCTATTGAAGAAATATATGACATTGTCCCTTCGACTGCTCCTGAAACTGTTCCACTATATATAACATCCGTTCCAAGATTTGCCCCTTTGTTTATACCTGAAATAATCAAATCCGGTTTATTATCTTTTAAAATTTTGAATAATGCAATCTTTATACAATCAGCAGGGGTACCATTTACGGCATATCCGAAAAATACTCCATCCTTGTAATATTTATCAATTCTTAACGGATCATTTAAAGTAATTGAATGCCCTGCACCACTCCTTTGCGATACAGGTGCAACTACATATATCTCATAAATATCCTTTAATGAATGATATAGTTCATAAATTCCCCTTGCATTTATTCCATCATCATTTGTTAAAAGAATTCTCATTGTCATATCTCCTTATGCAAAGTTTTATTAAATCTAACACTTATTCGCTTTTATTGCAATTGTTTCCTTTAATTAAAACAAGCAATGGACAGGAAAACCACCACTAATGCATGAATAAAGAGGAATAGACGCCAGACAACAGACTTCAGACTTCAGCCGAGAAGGAAGGGAGAGATCCACCACGAATTCACAAATTTATAACGAATTACACTAAGAGATGAGAATAATTTATTGCTTAAATTGCACGAAAGAAATAACCAAGGAGAGGAGAAATATTTTAAATTTTATTTCACTAATTTAGACTAATTTCACTAAGAGGAGATAATAATCTTTTTACTTTAATTACACGAATAAGGAGAAATAGACATCAGACATCAGACATCAGACTTCAGTCAAGAGGGGAAGGGAGAAAAGAATAGTAAATAGTAAATAGAGAATAGGAGCAGATTCCTGTTCACAGGAATGACATGAATTTCGAATTTTGATTTACGGTTTACGATTTGTTTTATATATCCGTTCCCGTTGGCATTGGCATTCCCGCAATGGTAAACCATTGTCACCCTCACCTTAATCCTCTCTCATCAAGGGCGAGGAAATAGGAGAAGAGAATAAATTACAACTTTATTTCACGAATGGGGGATAAATTACAAATGTGTCATCCTGGGTCCTGTGCTGAACTTGATTCAGTATTATTTCAGAATCTGTTATAAGATGCTGAACCAAGTCCAGCATGACAGAAAAAGGAGGAAACAGAGGGCGAGGAAGATATAGAAAAAGAACATGTCATTGCGAACAAAGTGAAGCAATCCCATAAGAATAAATTTAGATTGTTTCGCCTGCATGTGCGTGTTCGCACGCAGAAAGGTCGTTCCACTCCTCGCAATGACAATGGATTAGCAATTTCACACTCCGTTCCCATTAGCGATTGGCGTTCCCTCAATAGATATGCTATTGGCTCTTGCAAATTGTTACTCGTAATAAAGTATGTCTATACATATCTACCATAAATATAACAAATCTATTGACCAAATGATAAAAAAGGTATATTCTTTAATATAAGAGAATAGTATTGGAAAGGAGGATCTCATGAAAAGGATACTTTCAATTATTTTAATAGTATTTATCCTATTATCAATATCATGTAAAAGGAAAGTTACTGAAATAAAGATTGGTGTATTGTTACCTCTTACCGGTGAATTATCCCATTATGGCAAAACGACTTTAAACGGTATTCAATTGGCAGTAGAACAATACAATAAAAACAACACACCAATAATATCCCTTGAAATTATTGATAATAAGGGAAATGATGAATTATCAAAAAATGGCGTTACAAAATTGAAAGAGAAAAATGTAATAGCAATAATTGGGCCCATTACAAGTTCGAACACCATAAACGCCTCTTTAGAAACTCAAAAATGTGCAATTCCTCAAATAGTCCCTGCTGCAACACATGTACTTGCTACCAGATACTCGAGATGTAGCTGGAGAATATGTTATACGGACGATGATCAAGGAAATGTTATGGCTCATTTTGCCTATTATACAATGAACCTAACAAAATCATATAATATTGTTGACACATCCAATATTTACAGTAAGGGTTTGGAAATGTATTTTCAAAATACTTTTGAATCAACGAAAGGGAAGGTAGTCGAAAAATACTATATGACATCAGGGAAATATGATTTAACTAAAATAGCAAATCGTATAAGACATTCCGGAGCTGAATTCGTATTTATGCCACTATATTATACGGATACATATAAGATAATAAAGGGATTAAGAAAATTAGGTATCGATAAGCCTATTTTGGGAAGTGACGGTTGGGACTCTCCTTTGATGTATGAAAAAGGATTTAATTTACCCGGTAATAATTATTTTTGCACACATTTCTTTTTTAAAACAGAAAACCCATTTGTAAAGGAATTTGTAGAAAGCTATAAAATCAAATTTAATACAGTACCTAATAGCTTCTCCGCACTTGGATATGACGCAATTTCTTTAATTATATATGAAATCAAAAACAATAAAACCTATAATAGAAGCGATCTGCTAACATCACTGATTAGTTTGGAATCTTTTTCAGGTGTTACCGGTTCTATGCAATACAATAAAAGACAAGATCCTATCAAAGGTTTCTTTATATTAAAAATAAGCGACGATGGTGTTTCATTAAATCAAAGAATAGAACCTTCTATGTAATTCGGGGAATATATAGGTTCAAGATATTCAGCCGCTGTTTTATTACTCGTAATTTATAAATTCAGAGTACAGATACACTCTGTACTCTCCCCTATTTATACATATTTCAATGAACTGCTTGACATATACATCTTATTTTGTTATTTTAATCAAAATTTAAATAGGAGTATGTATGCTTAAAAATCCTCCATTATATGCATTGATAATAATTGCTATTGTTTTATTGCCCGGAATGTTGTTCGCCACAGCAAATCAGGCTGGTGCGGTTTTCCTAACAATCTTTCCCGGCGCAGGGCCTGTAGGAATGGGCAATGCTTATACAGCAATAACAGATAATGCACTTTCGAATTATTATAACATAGCCGGAGCGGCAAATATCAATCAAAGCGAAATCGCTCTTATGCATGCAAACTGGTTAAGTGGTTTAGCCGATGATATGTATTATGAATATTTCTCAATCGTTCATCCTGTAAAGAAGTGGAAAGGGGTAATTGGAGGAGAAATAATATATATTACACCAGGGTTAATTGATGCACAGGACGAAACGGGTAGTATCAATATACAATATAGGGTTTTTGATCTTGCAGCAAAGGTTACATATGCTACAGCAATTACAGACAAATTATACTTAGGCGTTGGGCTCAAATTCATATATTCTTTTCTTGCCCCCGGTTGGGTAATTAGAATAATTTTACCTGCAAATACCGGCAGCGGGGAAGGAGTGGGGATAGCCGGTGATTTCGGGCTTTTATATAAAGTAATAAAAGATAGATTTAATATCGGTGTTTCCCTTCAAAACTTTGGTCCGAATATCAATTATTTACAATCCGAAAGTTCGGATCCCTTACCACGATTAGTACGATTAGGTTTTGCATACACTCCAATAAAGGATTCACTGAATCAATTATCCATTGCTACCGATTTTATCAAGGTTCTTGTTTTTGGTGCTGATTCAAGTGGTGCAACAGTGATGGAAATTGTAAAAGATGAACTCTATGACACATGGGTTGGCACGGGAATCGAATACACATACTATAATTTTTTAATGGCAAGGATTGGTTATTTCCTTGATGTAGCAGGTGTAAGAAAAGGATTTACATATGGTGGTGGTATAAAAATAAAACAGTTTACAATTGACATTGGAGTCGATTCAGATATTTATGATTTTCAAACAAGCAACTATAGAGTCTCACTTAGTTACCGATTCTGACATTAATGATTGTCTTTTAATCGATAAACCGTCTAAAATTTCGACATTCGATATAATAAGAAATTTAAAAAGATATTTTAATATAAAAATAAAAATCGGACATGGTGGAACACTTGACCCATTTGCAACAGGTTTAGTCGTAATACTATTCGGGAAATCAACAAAAATTCAGCAATTTATTCAACATAGTAGAAAGAGATATATAGGTAAAATTATACTTGGGGTTAAAACCGATACACTTGATATGACAGGAAAAATCTTAAAAAAGGAACAAGTGCCCGAACCTTCTCAAAAAGATATATTAAATATTAGAAATGAAATATTATCGATAAACCTCCAAATACCTCCAAAATACTCTGCTGTTAAAAAGAATGGAATTCCACTATATAAATATGCGAGAAAAGGGATAAATGTTTCGGTTCAACCAAGAGAAATAAAGATATATGATTTCGAAATCACGGATTATAAATATCCATATATAACATTTAAAATAGAGGTCTCCGGTGGAACCTATATAAGATCATTAGCAGAATCCGTTGGTAACATTCTAAAAACATATGCTTCACTTGAAGAATTAAGACGATTAACGATAGATAATATTACAGTAGAGAATGCTGTTCCCTTATCTTCAATCAATTCGTTTGAAGATATCAATGTGAATCTTATATCAAGCTCCAATCTTATTAATATGCCTGAAATTATAATTAATATGTCTATGCAGAAAGATATCATACATGGAAAATCGATTACAATAGGGACTACAAACAGTAATAATCGATTGTTCAAGCTAATATTTCGCAAAAAGTTAATTGCTATAGGAAAATTAGCAGATGACAATAGGATTCATCCTGTTAAGGTACTTGTATGAAAATATTAAGGGATATCAACAATTTGGATCTTAGAAATACATACATTGCAATTGGAAGTTTTGATGGTATTCATAGAGGTCATCAATATCTTATATCAAAAATGATTAAAGATGCAAAGAAGAACAAATGTCCGAGTGTTGTGCTTACTTACAATCCTATTCCAAGATATTTTATAAATAATTTCAAAGATGATATAATGCTTACGACATTAAATGAAAAAGTCAGTCTAATAAGTCAATTGAATCCTGACTATCTTGTTATAATAAATTTCACCAATTATATTTGGCATATGAAAGCTTATGATTTTTTAAGAAACATTTTAGTAGCTAAACTGGATGTACAAAAGATATTTATAGGCAAAAATCATCATTTCGGGTATAACCGCGTGGGAACGCCTGAATTTATAAAATCTTATAAAAATGTATTCTCATTTGATATTGAAATAATCGAACCGCTATTTAATCATCATTCAAAAAGAGCAATTAGTAGTTCATTAATAAGAAAATTGCTATATGAAAGAGTATTTTCAGATGTTTTGGATTTGCTTGCACACCCATATTTGATTTCTGGTACGGTTATTCATGGGAAAGGTATTGGAAAGAATATCGGCATACCAACAGCTAATATATCTGTTGAGAAAGGCAAATTATTGCCTTCGAATGGTGTATATCCATCTAAGGTAAAATTAGAAAACAAAATCTATGACGGAGCCCTTGCAATAGGTACAGCACCAACAATGAAAAATGAAAAAACTAAAAATATTGAATTGCATATTTTTAATTTTAATGATAACATATATAATTATAAGATTGAATTGTATCTTATAAAATATTTGCGTAAAGAAATGTTCTTTGACAGTAAAGAGAAGTTAATAAATGAAATAAATAAAGATATTAAACAAAGCAAAGATATACTTAAGGAGGTTACTGAGTATGGCTTTAAACAAAGAGGATAAAATTAAAATCATTAAGGATTTTGGGAAAGATAAAAATGATTCCGGTTCAACCGAAGTGCAAATTGCTATTTTAACAGAAAGAATCAAATATCTCACCGATCATTTAAAAATTAATAAAAAAGATTTTCATTCGAGAATGGGACTTTTAAAGTTGGTAGGAAAAAGAAGAAGATTATTAAATTACCTTATTAAAAAGGATTTTAACAAATATAAAGAACTGATTGGAAGATTAGGTCTAAGAAAGTAAGAAGGATGTATGGAATATAGAATTGAGACTAAGGTAGGAGAAAGAACGCTTTCAATTGAAACAGGAAAGGTTGCAAAACAAGCAAATGGTTCTTGTATCGTTAAATATGGAGAAACAGTAATATTAGTTACTGCTTGTATGGCAAAAAAACCAAATGAATCTCTTGACTTTTTCCCGCTAACAGTTGAATATAGAGAAAGAATGTATGCCGCAGGTAAAATACCGGGAGGGTATTTTAAAAGAGAGGGACGACCAAGAGAAAAAGAGGTTTTATCTTCAAGACTGATAGACAGACCTATTAGACCTCTGTTTCCCGACAATTTCAGAAACGAGACTCAGATTTTCATAACGGTTCTGTCATATGATCAAGTAAATGAACCCGACATTTTAGGAGTTATTGGTGCAAGTATTGCTTTATCTATATCCGATATTCCTTTCTTAACACCTGTTGCTGCTGTTAGAATAGGTAAAGTTGCCGGTCATTTTGTGATTAATCCTACAATATCTCAAATACAAGAGGGCTCGATAAATTTAATAGTAGCAGGGAATAAAGATAGGATTACTATGATTGAAGGAAGTTGTGATGAGATAAGTGAGAAGGATCTTTTGGAAGCACTTACAAAAGCACAAATTGAAATAGGAAAGATAATTGAAATCGAAGAAGAACTCATATCTAAAATAAATCCTATTAAAATTGAGATTGAAGAAAAACCTAAAACTGAAAATCTTCAGGAAAAAGTAATTAACTTTATCGGTGACAAATTCAAGGAAATTGCGAATATAAGCGAGAAAAAGGAACGCAACAATGCCTATAATGAAACTCAAGTTTCAATAATGAATAGTCTTTTGGAGGAGTTTCCCGAAAAAGAGAAAGAAATTAACTCCTATTTCGATGATATCAAAAAGAAGATAATGAGAGATAAGATACTGAATGAGAACATTAGACTTGATGGAAGAAAATTTGATGAAATCAGACAAATAAATTGTGAAATCGGTGTTTTGCCAAGGGTACATGGCTCAGCATTATTTACAAGAGGGGAAACACAGAGCTTAGGAACCTGCACATTAGGAACAGAATATGACACTCAAAAGATGGAAGAGCTTGGAACTGAATTGACAAAATCATTTTTGCTTCACTATAATTTCCCACCTTTTAGTGTAGGAGAAGTTGGAAGAATGTTTGGACCGGGAAGAAGAGAAATTGGACATGGTCATCTTGCTGAAACTGCTTTGAGAGCTGTTATACCTTCGGAAGAAATATTCCCCTATACAATAAGAATTGTTTCCGATATCCTTGAATCAAATGGATCTTCATCTATGGCTACAGTATGTAGCGGATCACTTAGTTTGATGGAAGCAGGTATACCTATTAAATCACATGTTGCTGGTATTGCAATGGGACTGGTATATGATAATGATGACAATTATGTTGTTCTTTCTGATATAATGGGAGAAGAAGATCACTATGCCGATATGGACTTCAAGATTGCAGGAACAATAAATGGAATATCAGCCATTCAACTTGATACAAAAACAACCGGAATTTCTATGGAAATATTATCTAAAGCACTTGAGCAATCAAAGGCAGGCATAATTTTTATACTTTCAAAAATGAACGAAACAATTTCAGAACCCAGAACAGAATTATCCCCTTATGCTCCAAGATTGGAAGTACTCGTTATCGAAAAAGAGAAAATAGGATTACTAATTGGACCAGGCGGAAAAACAATAAGAAACATTATTGACACAACCGGTGCTCAAATAGATATAAGTGATGATGGAAAGGTTAAAATTTTCTCTGAAAATTTAGAAAGCATTAATGAAACCGTTAAAATAATCAAATCTATTACAGAAGATGCTGAATCCGGCAAATTATATATCGGAAAGGTAAAGAAAATTACCGATTTCGGGGCATTTATCGAAATTCTACCGGGGAAAGATGGTTTATTGCATATTTCTCAGATATCAGAGGAGCGAATTAATAAAGTTAGCGATGTTCTAAAAGTTGATGATGAGGTTATGGTAAAGGTAATTAAGATTGATGATAGAGGAAAAATAAGCCTTTCAAGGAAAGATGTACCTAAAGAACATCGTAAAATAAATAATTGTAAATAGAATAAATTAAGCGATTGAGATAATAAAAAGGGAAATATAAACATATAGTAACTTTCCTCCACAGACGGGAGGGAATTTAAGGGAAAGGGAATTTATTAGAACATAGACGAAAGGATGTTATATGGAATGTAAAAAGGAAACAAACTCAAAGCACTGTAATTGTACCTACTCAGGTTGTGCTCATCATGGAATATGTTGTGAATGTATTAGTTATCACAGAAAAAGAGGGGAACTCCCCGCATGTTATTTCCCTGATGATATAGAAAAAAGCTATGATAGAACAATCGAGCGATTTGTTGAATACAAAACAACAGGAAAATAAAAGTTCGGTTCAATTTGTTAAAATAATAGACAATATGGAAGAATAAATGTTCAATCAAATTCTTAAAGAATTAAAAAATCATATTTCTTTTACAATGTTCGGAGCATTAACAGGGATTATAATATTTATTTTATTTAATCATCTTCCGGGAAAAACATCATATAATATCTTTTATACACTTCACCCAATCCATGTACTGTTAAGTGCTCTTGTTACTTCCTCAATGTATAAATTTCATAAATGTAAAGATTCTAATATTAAATGTAATATTTGGATATTGATAATAATTGGTTATATAGGTTCTATAGGTATTGCTACAATAAGTGATTCGATAATACCCTATATTGCTGAAATACTACTTAATATGCCAAACAGTGAGATTCATTTAGGATTTATTGAGAAGTGGTGGCTGGTAAATCCTATGGCTCTACTTGGAATTATAATTGCTTATTATAAGCCTTCAACAAAATTTCCACATGCGGGTCATGTTCTTATAAGCACATGGGCTTCACTTTTTCATATATTGATGGCAAAAGGGAATAATTTTAGTTTACTACTATATATTACAATATTTCTTTTCCTTTTTCTTGCTGTATGGATCCCATGTTGTTTAAGCGATATAGTCTTCCCCCTCCTTTTTATAAAAAATAAATAGTGGTTGTACAATCACAAAAAGGGAAATCCACAACGCATGCACTAATAATGGGGAATAGACACCAGACACCAGACTTCAGACTTCTGCCGAGAGGGGAAGGGAAGAAAGAGAGAGCCACCACGAATTCACAAATTTATAACGAATTTCACTAAGAGATGAGAATAATTTATTACTTTAATTACACAAATTTAATACAAATTTCATGAATTGTGAACTAACTTCACGAATAGATATATCCTTTAACTTTCCCTCCACAGGCGGGAGGGA
>Ga0209121_10003441_pt1 | contig 15347 bp, 11 predicted proteins | sample Cruoilmetagenom3_FD_187292 | JGI IMG/M metagenome (GOLD analysis project Ga0209121, IMG submission 187292) | Oil polluted marine microbial communities from Coal Oil Point, Santa Barbara, California, USA - Sample 3 (SPAdes) (version 2) | ecosystem: Environmental > Aquatic > Marine > Oil seeps ...
CTCTAAACTCTCATACCCCAATATCTCACTCGCCGCCCGATTGGCTAAAGTTATCCTCCCCTCTATGTCCGCCACCAAAAGGCCATCGCTCATATTCTGAAGGACGCTCTCGTTGAACTGCTGCACCGCCGAGAGTTCCCCCACCGTCCTTTTCAACCTTTGGAAGAGGGTAGCGTTCTCCACAGCCCCCCCTATCTGGCTTCCGATAGCCTCGATAAGTTCCCGATCCCCAGGATCAAAGCGATGGATGCTCCGTCCATAGATATTCATAACCCCTTGGACCTTATCCTTCGACTTGAGGGGTACACTGGCCAGAGATCCCCACTCGCCACGTCTCACCTTCATCCCTACTAACTGGGGGTCAGAAGCCAAATCGCTCACCATTAAGGTCTCCCCCCGCTCCGCCACTTGGCGAGCCATCTCCACAGCCTCCTCGGTAGCCCAAAAACCCTTTTGGACTACTGGAGCAAGCCTTCCATCCTCCTCGCGGATGAGGAATATGATCCCTCCTTCCATCTTCATAAGTTCCAGAACCTTGGTCAGGACCTCGCTTAAGATCTCCTCCAGATCGACAAAGCGGCCCACAGTGGCAGCGATGGCGTTAATGGCGGAGAGATCCTCCGTCCTCTCCAGGAGTTCGCGCCGCATCTCCTTCCTCTCCGTGACATCCTGGAGGATGCATTGGATCACTCTCCGGCCATCATAAGCCACTACATTGGCTCTCATCTCCACCGATATATTCAAGCCATCCTTGCGCAAGAGGGTCAGGTCATGGAGATGCCCACCGCCGGTGAGAAGAGCCGCCTGGAGCCCTTCCATAGCCCGCCGACGATCCTTCAAAGACAAAAGTTTCTCCAACCCTGTGGTTAGGAGTTCATCTTTGCTGTATCCGGTCAGGGTTTCTACCCTGTGATTCACCTCTAGAAGGCTGCCATCGGCCGGACTGATGGTCAATATAGCATCGTTGGCGCTATCTAAGAGTTTCTTATATTTGTCTTGCGCCTCCGAAAGTTCCCTCCTCTTTCGGGCCATCTCTTGTCGGAGAGATCTGCTCCAAAGAAAGGCTACCAGGCCGCCCAGAAAAAGAACCACTCCGGCCAAAGCCATCGTCACCTGGCTCACAGGGGCTTCAACCCCCTTCTCCACGGGCAAGCCTAACCACCGACGTTGAATCTGCTCCCGCAAACCCAACTCTTCAAGGGCAACAAGCCCGTAGTCCAGAGCCCTAAGCAATGTAGGGTCATCCTTCCGGACAGCGAAAGAGTAGTTGACCCGTTCCAGAGGCTCTCCTATGATTTTGATCTTCTCTAGCCCCAGGCGGCGTAGGGTGTATAAGCCAGCGTTCTCGTCTCCTATGAAGGCGCGCACCCCTCCGCTTTGAAGTTCCTTAAGACCCTGCTCCACATCCGCTACTTGGAGGAGAACAACCCCTCCTCTCTCGTTTAGGAGTTCATAGGCCCGACCACTCCTCACCACCGCGACCGTTTCCCCTTCCAAGTCGTCGAGTCCCAGAAAGTCATCCCCAGAGACGAAAAGAGCCACGCTGCTAGAGAGGTAAGGGGAAGAGTATCTTCGGCCGCTCCCGGGAGTGGGAGCCTCGCCCAGAACCGCATCGACCACCCCTTGATCTAAGGCCGGGATAGCATACCTTCGACCCATAGGAGAAAAGCGGAACTCCGCTCCCAGCACCATCTCTAACGCATCCAGAAGGTCGAGGGTGAAGCCCACATACTCCCCCTTCTCATCGAGGTAGGCGAAAGGAGGATCTAGGGGACCGGCAACAACTATCTCCCCCTTATCGGCCAGCCATCCCTGCTCCTCCAAAGTAAGAGGCGAAGGGGTAGGGGTACGGATAGTCCAGAGATAATACCCCAGGACCCCGGCTAAGAGAAAAAGAACCCAGATTAGAGCCCTCTTACTTATCCTCCCCACCTCTCGCTTTCCTCCCAGACCGGCGGAGGTTAGCCGGAAGTATCCCTAAAGCCTCGCGGTACTTGGCGACCGTTCGTCGGGCCAAGGGGAGACCTCGACTGGTCAGTTCCTTTGCTATCTGGCCATCGCTCAAGGGCTTCTCCTCTTGAGAGATCAATGTTTTCATCAGATCCTTGGCCGGGAGCGAGGCATCGAAAAAGTCGGCTAGAGGTATGATCTCTCCCTGGGGGATCTGGGCGTACTTCTGAGCCATGGCTCGGCTAACAGTAGATTCGTGAAGGCCAAGGCTTTGAGCCAGTTCGGCACGGGTGAGGGGCTTGAGATCTCTCACCCCCCTTTCCAGAAACCCCCTCTGTTCCTCTATTAGGGTGGTCATGATGCGACGAAGGGTCTTCCACCGTTGCTCGAAACTGCTGATGAAGAGACGAGCACGAGCCACATACTCACGAAGGTGCTCGCGTTCTTCCTCTTTTGCGGCCCGCTTAGCCAGGAGCTCTTGATAGAGAGGGTTAACCCGAAACCGATACCGCTCCTCCTCTGGGATCTCGATGATGAAGCCACCCTCGTGGGCCTGGATGATGATATCGGGACGGATATAAGGAGATTGGTCCGAAGGGTGGTAGGCCTGGGCGGGGTAGGGGTTTAAGTTGCCCCTGATGAACTCTAAAGCCTCCTCCACTTCTTCGGTAGTAATACCCAGCGCCTCAGCGATCTCCTCGAACCGCCCCCTCCCCAGGTTTTCCCAATGCCGCTCTATGATCTCTCTCACCCAAGGCTGACCTCTTCCTTCCCCCTCCAGATACCGGACCTGTATGAGGAGACACTCCTTTACACTCCGGGCCCCGATGCCGATAGGCTCCTGCTCCTGGAGGACGGTAAGCAGCCGCTCCATCTGCTCCAAACTACTCCCTGCCAGGCGTGCCAACTCCTCTAGGTCTATGGATAAGAGCCCATGCTTATCCAGGCTCTCCACCAGATAGTTGGCGGCGGCCAACTCGTGCGGCCTAAGGTGGGGCCGCATTTGCATCAAGAGATAGTCACCCAGAGAAGTTGGGGAAGAGGCCTGGGAGAGAGGGTCCCAGGCCTCCCCATAACCCTCTTCTAAACCCTCCCATGATCTATCAAGATACCGATCATCTCCCCTGGCGCAAAGGGGGCACCGCTCCCCAGAGAAAAGGGCGCCACACACCTGGCAGCGCCCCCCCTCTACTAACTCCAAAGCCGGGTCCTCGGCCAACTCTTGGGCGATAGCCCGTTCCAACTCCAGAGAGTTGAGTTGGAGTATCTTGGAGGCTAAAACCGTCTGCGGTCTAGCCTCCGGCCTGGTCTTGGGCTCTAACCTCATGCTCATCATTACACCGCTTGAGGATTTTCCCCCTTAAAGGGAGGTGGGGGATTTTCCCCAGGTTAGTATATCACACTCAGAAGATCATGTCAATCTGGAAAAAGGCCAGGGTTGATATTCCAGCGCCAAAAGGTATAATCTCAAGGGGAGCGAATCGTGAAAGGCTTTTACGAGGAAGTGTCACACCTTATCAGCCGAGGCGAGAAGTTAGCCCTAGCCAAGGTGGTGGCTATCAGGGGTTCCACCCCTCGGGAGGTGGGGGCCCAGATGCTTATCCGCCGAAGCGGGGAGGTGATGGGCACCATCGGCGGCGGCTGCGGAGAGGCAGAGGTTCGACGCCAGGCGATAGAGGCGTTAGAGGAGGGTCAGCCTCGGCTGATGGTGGTGGACCTCACCGAAGAGGTCACCTGGGAGACAGAGAAGGCCTGCGGGGGGCTGATGGAGATCTTCATCGACCTCTGGGGAGAGGCCGAGGGAGAATTAGCCCAGAGGCTAGCGGCCTCCCAGGGGAAAGAAGTGGCCTTGGTCACGGCCCTAAAAGGGGACCTCAGTCAACCAGGGAGGAAACTCCTTGTGGCCCCGGGTGAGGAGCCCATGGGCAGCCTGGGCAGCCCCTCCCTGGATGAGTGGGCTAAGAAGGAAGCGGAGAGGGGCCTGGCGGAAGGCAACTCCAGAGTCGTCAACTATAAAGGCTCCGTCAAACTCTTCCTAGAGGTGCATAAGCCATCTCCCACTCTCCTCATCGCTGGAGCCGGACATATCGCCCTTCCCCTAGCCCAGATGGGCGCCGTGCTCGATTTCCGAGTAGTGGTGATCGACGACCGGCCCACCTTCGCCAACCAAGAGCGGTTCCCCCAGGCGGACCAGGTGATAGCAGGGGGCTTCGAGAAGACACTGTGCGACTTCCCCCTCGATGAAGATACCTACATCGTCATCGCCACTCGGGGCCACAAACATGACATAGAGTGCCTGCGGCAGGTTCTCGATTCTTCCGCGGCCTATATAGGAATGATCGGGAGCCGAAGACGGGTAAAGGGGATGTTCAAACTCCTGAAGGACGAGGGCCACTCAGAAGAGAGCATCGCCCGGGTCCATGCTCCCATCGGCTTAGAGATCGGGGCTCAGACCCCGGCCGAGATCGCTTTAGCCATCATGGGGGAGGTCATCAGAATACGGAGGGGCGGAAGCGGCCGGTCACTGAGCGAGATATAGCCGCGACCTAGACAAAGCCCCATCCCTACAGTAAAATGTCCTTGAGGTCAAATTGAGTCCAGTTAGGCAAAGATCACTCAAAATCGATCGAGGAGGATAGTATGTTAACAGAATATCTCCGCGCGGCAATGAAAAAAGCCAGATATGAAATCCTCTCTGATGACAACACTTTCTATGGAGAGATTCCTGGCTTCGATGGCGTCTATGCAAATCGTGATACCCTTGAGGGGTGCCGCGATGAATTGGAGGAGGTTTTAGAAGAATGGATTTTCTTCAGAATATCTCGTAATCTGTCACTGCCGGTTGTTGATGGAATCGAACTGGTGATTATTAAGTCGTATTAGGCGAAGGAGATTTCGAACATTATACGTTAGACGAAATGCCCTGACTGGAGAAGTTGTAGCATGTCCAAACCGCTCTTCCACCTAAGACCATACCTTTTTTTACTAGGACCGTTGTTGATGCTTGTCGGGGGCTTTACCCTCTGGCGCACTCGCCGAAGAGAGCGACTTTGGTCATTGGCCAGCTCGGTCGTTGTGGTCCTTGGCGTAGCATTTACTGCCTTGGGGTGGCTCGGAGTGAGTACGTTTGCACCCGTGCTCGGGCCTGTGAATCGTCTAGTCGAGCGGGTCAGCGGGGAAACGCCGCAGGCGAAAGTGTCATTGTATCTTGCATTCGTGGCGCGAGGGGAGCGGGACAAGGCCTTGGCGCTTTGGCCCGTGAACGAGCGACTCGGACCGGGGTATGAAGCGCGTCGCCACTCTGTGACAATGGAACTAGAAGATCTAGGGCCTGAGTTGAGCCATCGGCTGCTGAAAATCGAATGGTGGAGCACCTGCTGCGAACCGCATGTCATCACCGATAGCCGCTGGTCTGGTTTCGCTCGACTCTGGGTAGAAGTGTCCAAGGGTAATGAACCAAGGCGATACGTATTCGATGTTCTTGTACCCGGCGGGTATTGGGGGGACATGGAGGGATACCCAGTACGCCACTGGCAGATCGTGGATGTCTACCCCGCGAGGGAGAAACCGCTCTGGTGGCGCTGGCCTTTCGATCAATGAATTTATGGACGCTTGTGGCACTTTGACAAACGCAAGTCAGAAACCACGCGAATAGGCTAAGGCCCTGGTATCCCCTTCCTCCTGGGGAGGTCATCAGGGAAGCCAAGTTCCCTAGCCTTCTCCCAGGTGAAATACTCCCGCAGCATCTCTTCGGGATAGATCCCCGACATCGCCTCGTACCATAGTAGCCCTTCCATATATTGGTAGTGCCAATACTCCGTCCTCAGGGTATGCTCTTTCCAATGGTAGTCCTCGGTGGTATAAGCGGCGATCCGCTCCCAAGCGAACCTCTTGGCAAGTTCCGTAAAGTCCACGTAATAACCTGGCGGAATGGGCTTGGGACGACCGCCCTGCTCGTACCCCTCTGGGTCCAGGTCAGGGTCTATCTGCCACCAATAACGCCAAGGGGCCACCTTCAGGGGTTCGCCCTGACTCCCATCCTGCTTGAAGCAGCGAATGTACATCCGCCAATATGTCTCGGAACCGACATCCTCCCTAACCAGTTCCAACTGTTGCTCGCCCTGGGCATCCAGGAGTTCGAAGCGAAGATCGATGGCTCGCCCCGTCTTATGCCAACTGAAGTAGCCATACCGGGTCCTTCCGTGCATATAGATAGGTCGAAAAGCGTCGCTCAGTTTCCCCAAGTAGTCCCAGCCTGTCCTGGCTAGAACCTCCGCCCGTAGAGCGTTAAAGGAGGCCGCTGCCCCCTCCTCCAATTGGTAAGGGCCTCCCTCCAGCATGTTCGTAAGGGGGACGATATGGTAAGGAGGTTCCCCCTTTGGTAGAGAGGTGGTAGGGGTAGGTGTGGCCATCGAAGCCACCTTAGGAGCCCAGGAAGGTGCTTTAACCCCCTGGGGGGCGAAAGAAAGGTTCATCTCATCGGCCTTGCTCCCCTGAAGGTATTTCACTGCCCCGCTCTCTCTGTCCCAAAAAGCCAGGTCAAAATGGCCGCCTCGATACTCATGGAACACCTCGAAGGGCTCACCCTTATCGTAGGAAGAGAAGACGACCTCTCTGCCATCCGGTGACCAGGCGGGAACGGTATCGAGGATATCGTTATGGGTCAACCTCACAACTTCCCCCCGGTCAACATCGAGGGTATAAATCTCTCCGTTGCCATCCCGCCAAGAGACGAAGGCTAGCCGCCCGCCATCGGGGGACCAAGCCGGGTACTCATCGTCACCCTTATGCTGAGTGAGGTTCCGTTGCTTGACCCCCTGGGCATCCATCAGGTATATCTCTTTGTTCCCCTCCCGCCAGGTGGTGAAGGCGATCCATCGGCCATCGGGAGACCAAGCGGGGGCGTAGTCCCCTGCTTCGTCATCGGTCAGACGGTGGAGAGTACCAGTTACTAGATCAAGGGTGTAGATCTCTAAGTTTCCGTCCCGGTAGGATTCGAAGGCCAGATATCGGCCATCGGGAGACCAGGCCGGGGCGCCATCATAAGCCGGATGGTTCGTAACCCGCCTAACCTCCCCGCTCTCTAACTCTATGATGTATATCTCCCAGTTGCCATTGCGGTGGGACTCGAAGGCTAGGTACCGGCCATCGGCGGAGAAAGCCGGGGCTCGGTCCTCGGCTGGGTCGTTGGTCAGGTTTAAAGTTGGCCCTCCCAGCCTATCCCCTAAATATACCTCCCAGTTGCCCTCTCTATTGGACTGGAAGGCTAGAAACTCCACCTCTACTGCGGGGGTAGGAGTGGGCACAGAGGAGGCTGTGGGCCAAGGGGTAGAAGTGGTGGGAGAAGGGGACGGCGAGGGCGGAGGAGGGGTGGAGCAAGCGAAGAGAAGAGCCAAAAGCCACAATAAGAGCGGCAAGGAGAGAGGAAGTTTCCTCATGGCAGGAAGGGCTGATCCAGGTTGAAGAAATTGTAGGTGGCACGGGAGACATCTTCGAAAACCGGCCGGCTGAGCGCCCAAACCAGCCATTCGATAGGGGCGTATTGGAATTGGACGATGATGTAATCTCCTCCGGGGGAGTAGACGATCCCCGCATCGGCGTGGGTGTCGTCGGCGAAGCCATGCTTATGGGCCAACCGCGTCCCCTCCGGTATCCCGGCCCCTATCATACTCTGCACCGGGTTCTGAGCCAGAATATCTTGGATTTCCTGACACCCCTGGGGAGTGATCATATCAGGGAAAGTATTGAGAATTACCCCCCCTCCGTAACTACACCGATAGATCATCTCCAGAAGCCGCCCCATGTCCTGGGGGGAGGTCTGGATGATGGGGTCAGGGTTGGTATATTGGCCCCAGAGGTTCAGAGATGGAGAAGCAAGCCCCCTCCTGGCTCGCTCAGAAGATGACTCCTCTCCCTCTATCCTATAGGGCTGCAATATGAAGGTCTGATTCAACCCCAAGGCACGCATCCTCTCCGTCGTCCTTCGTGCTCCCTCCGTAGCGCTCCCTTCTCCTACTAGACTCAAAAGAAGGTTGGCCCAATAGTTGCTCCCTACCGGGTCGGTGACGACCTTATCCATCCACCCCTTGGTTTCTAGGTCAGGCTCCTCCCCAGCGAAATGGAGATAGGTTTCCAGGAGGATGGCTATTTTCACCACGCTCATGCCCGAGAAACTGGTCTGGGAGTTTATCTCCATACTCTCCTGGGCCCCCGGATTGGAGATGTAGACCCCCACGATACCCTCGAACTCTTGGATGCGATCTTCCACCATCCCTCGCAGAAGGTCGAGACCGGGCTTGGGGGGCTCTTTTGTCTCCACCACCAGGTCTATGTCCCTACTATCGATAGAGGGCAAAGCCTCTTCTATGCACGCTATGGAAAGATCTAGGTTGAGCCTTTTCTCCGCCTGGCCAGGATAAAAGGAGAGGGTACCGGTTATAGGCTGCACCTCCCGCAGGGGCTGGTCCTTCCTCTCAGCCACCCCCATCAAAAAAGAGCGTAGCGCGTTCGCGTCGAGATCCGTTTGGAGCGGGATCTCCGCCTCCAGCCGCCGAGGGCCATGCAGGATAAACCCTAGGAATCCCGGCATCGGCTGTTGGTCGTGGGTTAACCGCAAAGCCTCTTCCACCATCTTTTCGCCCTGCACCTGGAAACCTACATCAGCGGGGATGAGAACGATGGCTTCTTCCTCATACCTCAGGTGGAGGGGCTTAGATAGAGGAGCCACAACCATCTCCTCCAAAGTACGAAGAGCGGTGTCCGGGCTCATGCCTCCTAAATCTACCCCTCCCGCGGTGATTCCAGGGCGGATGCTCCCCAGATAGGCGCGGTACCGGGTGAACTCGAAGGCCAGAAAGCCCCCCACGATGAGGAGAAGAACTACAAAAAAGGTTACGATCCGCTTGCCCACAGGGGACCTCCAGAGATCATTATATGTCCTGCTAGAGTCCTGTCAACCTACTCGAAGATCCGGCCTAGCCACTCTTTGACCTCGGAGGGGCGAAGGTACTGCCCCAGGTAGCCATCGCCTAGGCGAATCTCCAGGTGGAGGTGTACCCCCACCTCGGGTCCTACTTGGGCCTGAGGGGTTCCAGAGTTCCCGGCGTAGCCGATAATAGTCCCCTGCTCTACCTCCTGCCCCACCTCCAGCCCCTCGGCGATGCGGCTCAGATGGCAGTAGCGCACCACGATGCTGTCACCAAGGTCGATCCAAACCTGCCGCCCTCGCAACTTATCCAAGATCTCCGGCGGCGTATAGTGGGCCTCTTGAGTCTCGGCCAACGTCTCTTCCATCTCTTCTGTCGTCGGCTCCTCATACTCCCAGTCGGCCCTGATTACCACCCCATCGGCCATCGCCAGAAGGGGAGTATCTTCAGTCACCGCTCCCTCTCGACCCAGATAGAAATCCGTCCCCTCGTGGACCCCGTAACGGTACAACCGTGGGGCTCCAGGAAAGAGGAAAACCCTATCGAGAAGGCGCGCCCCCTCAAGGGGGAAGATGAAAGGAGGCAGGGCCTCCAGTATCTGGGGGTCATGAGGAAGAAAGGGTGCCACCGGCTCAGTAGGTGCTCTTTCCCATGTTTGCGGCGTCACTCCTGGATAGGCGTAAATGGCGTCGCGGCTGGCAAGGTAAAGCCTATCCCCTTCAGCGTAGAGAGCTCGGATCTCAGCCCCTCCTCGGAGATAATAGTCCCGCACCATCTCACCGCTCTCTTTATCCAAGAGGAGGAGACGGCGATAGTCGTCTATCAGATAGAGGTAATCCTCGTTCACGAAGAGAAGAGTAGGGGCCACTAACCCCGGAGGGTCAAAAATCTGAACCACCTCATAGGGAGGGCCTGACAACTTAGCGAGCCGAGCCTGAGACCCTTCTTGAATCAAAAGATAGAGATCCTCGTCCACGGCCAGGTCGATAGCCTCCTCCAAGCCCAACTCCTCGGCGATAACCTCTCCCTTTTCGCCCTGGTGGTGCCAGATTTGACCTAGATTAATATCCAAAAGATAGAAACCATCTTCATAGGAGGCCACGCTAGCCAGGTATTGGCGGGGTTGGGCGCTGGACATGGTGGCCGATCTCTCCAGGCTCCATCTTCCATCCTCCGGGAAATAGCGATAGACGTCTCCAGAGCGGTCCAGGAGGAGCAGGCTCTCGCCTGAAAGGGCAAGATCGGCCAACTCCTTTATGGGCACCCCTTCCACGGCGTTGCCTGATGGCTTCACCATACGCCACGACCCCGGATTCTCCAAGTCAACCGCTTTGAGGAGCCCCTCGTCCAGTAGATAGGCCGTACCATTTAAGACTACCATCCGTAAGGGATGGACAAAAGTTCCTGGGGCGTAGCGGTAGATAGTAGCGTTCTCCTCATCGAGAAAGATGGTGCCGGTCATCTGGATGGTGGGAGTAGGTATGATGGGGGTACGGGTTGGCGTAGGGGTACTGGTTGGCGTCGCCGCAGAGGTCTGCGTCGGCCTAGGCGTAGACGTGGGGGTGAGGGTCAGATCCTCGCTAGCACAGCCGACCATGAAGGCCAAAGCCACAAGAAGCCAAGCCACTCTCCAACTAATTCTCATGGGACACGATCTCCACTACAGACTCCATCACCGCCTGGATGCCTTTTAGGTTCCTCTCCAGTTCGGCATCTACCTTGTTGGTGAGTTCCACATCAACGGCAGCGACCCCCTGAAAGGCGAGATAGTCCACTATGCTGCCGGTGACGGGATAGCCTATCGATTCAGCCTCCCCATATCCTGTAGCCTGGGCTAAGAGATGAGCCAACTGACGAGAAGGGCCTTCGCCACATCCTCCCGCTACGACCAGGCCTGCCTGGCTGTGATATGAGATCACGACTTGTGCATCGACCAGGAAGTCGCGCAAGATCTGTGTCTCCACCTCGGAGAAGGGATGCTCCCCCCCGCTCCCAGGGATATGCCCCTCCGAGTCGAAGATGTCTGGGCTCCAATCGTTCTCGGGACAGGCATCCTGGTCGGTATCGGCGTTGCGGTTCAAATCCACGCCGCGGGCATTGAATCGCGTGCCATTAGCGAGGCCGTCGGGGTTGATAGTGGGGATGATCCAGAGCGTGACCTCAGATGGCACCTCCATAAAGTTCTCCCGGTAATGAGCCGCCACCTCAATCATCAGTCGATATGTATTCTCCTCCGTCCTCCCATGGATATTTCCTACCAAGGCCACCTTAACTTCGCCCCATCCGAAGCGATGGGCCACTATGGGGCGGCCCTCCCGCGAGTAGCCGAGAAGCCTCCTCTCGTGGAACTGGGGCGTGGGTGAAGGAAGAGACCGCTTCGTTGTTGGCGTGGGCAGGGTTACAGATTGGGTAGGTGGCACCAAGGTGGGCGAAGGCGAAACCGTCGGCTCCACCAACGGCGTAGGGCTCGCGCAACTGACCATTATCAAGACGATGGAAAGTAACCAGTATCTCATTTTGAGTAGACGGTATGGACGATCGGATCTCCCTCTTCATCAAGCAAAGGGTAGGGTTGAACGCCATCCACAATCCCTACCGGGATGACCTCCGCTCGCTCTAACCCATCAGCGGTGAGAAAGGCCCGAAGGATGGCTCCCTCCTCCTCCCAAGGCATGTCGAAGACGAAATCGCCCAGGCTGTAGGCGATAAAGCCCTCCAAATAGGGGGTTGTCTCCTGGACAAGATGGGGGTGATGGCCAATCACTAAGGTGGCCCCCGCTTCCACAGCCGCTTGAGATACCGCCAACTGCTCCGCGTCGGGCTGGCTTTGATACTCGGTTCCCAGGTGCATGATGACGATCACCAGATCGGCTTGCTCCTTTGCTCGCCTGACATCTTCCCGCACCCTATCGATCTCGGCGAAGGCCACTCTCGTCTCCGTAGGCACCTCCGGTGAACCTTTCCACCGGATAGCCGCGTAGGCCAAGAAGGCTATCTTTACCCCTCTCACTTCCATTATTACCGGCCGATGGGCCTCTTCCTCGGAGAGGCCCGCCCCTACATATAGAATCTTGCTATCTTCTAACCCCTCCAAGGTATCTTTCATCGCCTCCTCGCCGAAATCAAGGAGATGATTATTGGCTAGGCTGACGAGATCAACGCCCGCCCAGGGCAAGGCAGCCAGGTTTCGAGGATGGGCCCGGAAGAGGAACCGCTTATCTATCGGCTCTCCCCGGGTGGAGAGGGGACACTCTAGGTCCCCCAGGGCGATATCCGCAGAGCGCAAAAGGTCTCCTGCAACCGCAAAGGGGAACTCTACCCCATGCTGGTTCATCCTCTCCTCCACGGTGCGGCAGAGGAGGATGTCGCCCACAGCCACAAGTTCGACGAAATCCGCATCTGGGGTTGAGAACGCGGAAGAGGCTAGCGAGGGGTAAGGGGTTATCTGGGGGGTCTCAGCCTCCGTCCTACCTGGAGTTATCTCCAAAACGTATAGATAGACCCCCGAACGAAGGGTGATCTCCGGTCGCCCATCCCCCTCCAAATCATGAGCCAAAAGGCCGTGGATTCTGCCCCCTACATGGTAGGTGCCCAGCAGCCGCCCGTATCGATCCAAGAGGTAGATGGTACCCTCGTCTCCACCTGCGGCTATGGTCGCCTCGCCGTCGAGAAGAAAGATATCCAGGGCCCAGACCCCGCTTCCGGTGGCAAAGCCCCACCCCTTTTGACCGTCCAGAAGATAGATCTGACCATCGTCGTACCCAGAGCCAAAGAATATCTGGGGCGAACCCTCGATGTTGGTGATGTCAAGCGTGGGTATACTGCTCCCCACATCGTGCCGCCAGAGAAGTTGGCCCTCACCAGAGAGAAGGTAGAGAACCCCCTCGCTGGAGCCCACAACTATCTTCTTCTCAAAATCATAAACATCTATCTCCCGTATATAGCCTCCAACCTCATAACTCCAAAGGCGCTCTCCCCCAGAAGTGAAAGCGGTTACCCCTCCTTCCTCGGAGGCTACGATTATCTCCCCCCGGCCATCGCTTTGCAAATCAGCCACCCGGATGTTGGTCGCGCCCCCACCCAAGGCTCTCCGCCAACGCAACTCCCCATCGCCACCTAGGAGATAGAGATACCCATCCCAAGAACCGGCCAGGATCTCCTGGTTGCCATCCCCGTCCAGATCTTGGGCTACCACCTCCGTCACTCGACTCCCTGTGGTGTATCGCCAAAGGAGCCAGCCATCAGAACGCAAAGCGTATATATTGTTGTCATCGGAGCCGGCTATGACCTCGCCTTGGCCATCTCCCTCCAGGTCAGCCAAGGCTACGGTGTATACGGCCGCTCGAGCGGCGTACCTCCAAAGGAGATCACCTCCACTGGTGAGGAGATAGACGTTTTTGTCCTGGGAGCCCGCTACCAGTTCGCTTTGGCCATCCCCATCTATATCCCCAACCGCCAAATCCCAAACCACCTCATCAGTGGGATACCTCCATAGTGGCCTTATCTCCAAAGGCCTCAGAGGAGGGACGCTGGTAGGGGTAGGTCTAGGCAAGGGAGTAGGTGATGGGGCAGAGGGAATGGGTGTGACTGATGGCTCAGGGCTGGCCAAAGGCCCCGGTTTGGTCTCAAGGAGCGTACAGCCAATAAATAGGAAGGCTAAAGCGATCGGTAAGGAGATCGCCCAGATCCATCTCCCCTCATCGAGCAGCAAGGCGCCTTACCTCGGCGAAGAAGTTGCGGAAGATCCTCTCATGGCTACCATCGTAAACCTGGTAGCCTCTGGTGGCCATCTCGTCGGCGTCGATCCCCACATTGGAGAGCCAAGCGGCACCCCGGAGCACTCCCTCCGCGAGTGAGGGATCGAACTGAAGGTTGAACTGCACCCCCCACACCGGCAGATCTCCATAGCGGAGGGCCTGAACCGCGCACAGTTCGGAGGAAGCCAAATTCGAAGCGCCTGCCGGCAACTGGGTGATCTGATCGCTATGCCATAGAAAGGTGTAGAACTGAGGGCTGATATCTCCAAAGAGGGGATCGCTAAGGCCATCCGGGGTCAAAGTGAGCTCGTACCATCCCACCTCCCACGGCCCGCGCTCTACCTTCCCCCCCAGCCAATGAGCCAGCAGTTGGTGGCCCAAGCAGACCCCCAATATGGGCATGCCTTCCTCGATGGCCAGAAGCACTCGCTCTCGCTCCGCTTGGAAAAAGGGGGCCTCGAACTCCTCCGGAGAGTACTCGCCTCCGCTCAGGATTAAGGCATCATAGCCTACCAGGTCTGGGATAGGCTCGCCTTCATAGACTTGAACAGGAAACGAGGAAACCCCGTTCTGGGCCAAAGGACGATCCAGGACCAGAACACGGGAGGGACCATGCTCTAGGACCACGGCTTGCAAGGGGAGATCTGCGGTCGGGAGTGCGACGGTAGGCGAGGGGGTAGGAGTAGAGATAAGGGTAGGCGAGGGGGTGAACGTCGGCGTTGCCGTACTGGTAACCGTAGGGGAGGGGAACACCTGTGGTTTGGTGGGAATAGGGGTTGCCTCGGCGCTCATAGTGGGTGTGGATTCCACCACAACCGAAGGCTTACCGCTCCCGCAGCCAGCGAGGAAGCCGCCCAGGGCTGCTCCACCCCAGAGCAGAAACTCCCGCCTGGTCAAACGGGCCATGCCTTCAAGACCCATAGAAAAGGATCAGATAGGCCAGAGCCAAGAGGCCCACCAGAAGAAGGGCGGTGAGAACGCTAACTAGGGGGATGAAGAACGGTGAAGGAGAGACCCCTTCCCTCTCAGAGACTCTGGGTGGGCCGACGCTTGCAGGCTCTACCCTCTCCCCTCGGAAAAGTCCCACCGCCTCCTGCGGGCTAACGCCGAGGAAGCGGGCATAGACCCGCAAGTAACTCTTGGCTTCCGCCTCGCTCAGAAAGGCGGTGTACTCCTCCCTCTCCAAGGCTCGGGCATACCTCTCCTTGATCCCCGTGGCCTCTCTGATTTGGGCGAAGGAGAGACCCCTCTCTTCCCGCCTCCTCCGCAAAAGTTGACCCACTCTTCCCATAGCGCCCTCCAAAGCCCTATCATTTTAACCCATACCCCCCAGAGAGGCAAGGGTTGCCACCTTTAGCCCTAGCATATATAATCTAATAAGATAGTCTGAGGTTCAGATGACGGAGACCCCTTTCCTCGCCCTGGCCCTTCTGGGCGAGAGGTTAGAGAAGACAAGGAAACGCCTAGAACTGGCGGGCCTCATCGCCGATTTCTTGAAGGGGTTAGGCCCTGAGGAGATAGGCCCCGGCGTTCGGCTCCTCATCGGCCAGGTCTTCCCTGAGTGGGATAGCCGAGCCCTGAATCTCGGTTGGCGGGCCGTCTCCAAGATTCTGCCGGGGCTGACCGCGCCCAGCAAGGACGACCTAGCGACCATCCAAGCAGAGGCTGTAGATGGTGGCGAATGGGCCCGTCTCCTCTTGGAGAGGGCCAGAAT
>Ga0209121_10003442_pt1 | contig 15342 bp, 12 predicted proteins | sample Cruoilmetagenom3_FD_187292 | JGI IMG/M metagenome (GOLD analysis project Ga0209121, IMG submission 187292) | Oil polluted marine microbial communities from Coal Oil Point, Santa Barbara, California, USA - Sample 3 (SPAdes) (version 2) | ecosystem: Environmental > Aquatic > Marine > Oil seeps ...
GTGCGTCCGTGGATAACGAGGGCGTTGACACCGTTTTCGATCGAGCGGGTCACGATTTGCCAGAAGTTATCCATGGACTCAGGTTTATGATTCATCCCGATACGGAGTTTCATCAGGACCGGGCATGCGACGGCATCACGAGCCGCCTTCAGGATATCGATAACAGTATCCGGGTCGTTAAGCAAGGCCCCGCCGCGACCCCGCCGTAAGACTTTGGGGGCCGGACAGGCAAAATTCAGATCAATAACATCGTATCCGGCGGCCACCAGATCACGGGCGGCCCCGGCTATTGTCGCAGGGATTCTGCCGACTATCTGGGCGCCCACGGGGTGTTCATCGGCCCGGGGGCGAAAGCAGGCCTTCCGCAGAACACGGGGATTGGCTGCGCTCTTGGCCAGCATCATATCGGCCATCGTAAAGGGGCAGCCGAACCGGCGGGCAAGAGAACGCATGGCGTAATCGCTGTAGCCGCTCAGCGATGCCTGAAAAAAAGGCACGTCCAGCGCCAGGCTGCCAAGTTTTAGACCGACAGCGTTATTCATATTCCCTTTTTTGCATGGTTATTTTCATTTGATGTAATTCCTTTAATCCGCAAACTACCCAATATTTCAATTGGCCCGGGTATTGTTACCTCCTATCCATCCGGCGTCAACCACCTTGCGTATTAAAACCAGGAACCGGGGGAGCGTTGAAACAGCATATTTTCGCTATCAAACAAGTAAGGAGGCTTGTACTTGTGCAATATTGCTATTACATTATTACGATAATATTGTATAATTATCCTTAGTTCGATTGATCAAAGCTATGTAAACGACAGGAGATAAATCGTATGGCAAAAGCAAGAGATGCCAGAAAAGACAAAAAGAAAGCGCCCCAGAGAACGGCGAAAGAGAAGAGACAGGCAAAGAGGGAAAAGAAGAACAGGTAATTCGTTGTCGGCCCGTCTGATTAACTCGTGATACATGACATATATTTATGCAGCAGCGAGCCCGCCGGCCCCGTTCCAAGTAGAAAACCTGTGACAGCCCTGAATAATTTCCTGCGATTGCCCCCCGTGACGCTCTGTATTGCGAATTATGTCCCCCGGTCTCGACTGATTTTCCATTATAAATATTTTTTTATTTTTCTTTAACCCCGACCGGCTTTTATGGTAGAATTGTACGAATTGAAGTATATTCTTACGTCTCTCAAGAATGTACTCCATTAAAAAACCGAGAGACAAAATAGATGGCTTTTGAAAAGCCAAAGGAGCACAGAAGTGAGTACAGGTACAGTAAAATGGTTTAACGGAAAAAAAGGCTTTGGTTTTATAACACCCGATGCAGGCGGCGAGGACTTATTCGTTCATCACTCGGAAATCAAGACGGAAGGCTACGCCACTCTTGATGAAGGCCAGAAGGTGGAATTCGAGATCGGCGAGGGCAAAAAAGGCCCTTGTGCGACCAACGTCATCCCTGGCTAATCCAAAGCAATAACCGGAAGACCAACGGGCTCCGCCCAAGTCGGAGCCCGTTTCGATTTGACATATAGCATGCCGTATAGATTCTTACCCCATGCAATTTTTTATTTTTTTTATTGAACTCCGGTTGGTTCTCGAAGTATAATAGCATTCAGTGAAGTATATTCTCACGTCTCTCAAGAATATTCTCCCTAAAAGTAAACAGAGAGACAAAATTTATGGCCTATTTAAGGCCAAAAGGAGCATTGTAGTGAGTACAGGTACAGTAAAATGGTTTAACGGAAGCAAAGGTTTTGGATTTATCACTCCCGACGACGCCGGCGAGGATTTATTCGTTCATCATTCGGAAGTCAAGATGAGCGGCTACGCCAGTCTTGACGAAGGCCAGAAGGTGGAGTTCGAGATCGGACAGGGCAAAAAAGGCCCATGTGCGACGAACGTCATCCCCGGCTAATCCGAAGCAAAGCACCGGAAAAACCAGCGGGCTCCACTAAAACCGGAGCCCGTTTTCAATTTTAATATTTAATCCTCGTATAACCGGCAGCAATCTCAAGTTTACCCGGATTGATTAAGAGGCAACTTTCGGAACTTTCGAGATGAGTACGGAACATATACGGAATTTCTCGATTATAGCACATATAGATCACGGCAAGAGCACCCTGGCGGATCGCATGCTCGAGTTGACCGGCACGATTTCCGACCGTCAAAAGGTCGATCAGTTTCTCGACGATATGGATCTCGAGCGCGAACGGGGCATAACCATCAAGGCCTCGGCTGTAACGATGAATTACCTCCACCAGGGCAAAACATATATGCTGAACCTGATCGACACTCCGGGACATGTCGATTTCCATTACGAGGTTTCACGGGCGCTGGCCGCCTGCGAGGGCGCACTGCTCGTAGTCGATGCGAGCCAGGGTGTCGAGGCACAGACCGTCGCCAATGCTTATCTGGCGACTGAAAACAACGTCGAACTTTTAAGTGTAATCAATAAGGTCGATTTGCCCGCGGCGGATCCCGACAGGGTAGCCGAAGAGGTCGATCATATTATCGGGATTCGTGCCAATGAGTCTTTCAAGATAAGCGCAAAGAGCGGATTGGGAATCAAAGAGCTTCTCGAGGCTATTGTGACATTCCTTCCTGCGCCTGCCGATAAAAGTAACCAGCCGACCGCGGCGTTAATTTTCGACAGCCACTGCGACCAGTACAAGGGCGTGATATGTTACGTCAGGGTCTTCGCCGGGTCTCTGAATACGAAGCAAAAAGTCAGCTTTATGCGCAGCGGCAGAACTTATATCATCACCGAGCTGGGAAAATTTATGCCTAAGATGACTGCCGTCGATAAGCTCGGCACGGGAGAGGTTGGTTATGTTATAGCAAATATTCGCGAGCTGGCCGACGTGACGATAGGCGACACAATCACCGATTACGCCGAACCGGCGGCAAAACCTCTGCCCGGCTATAAAAAACCGATGCAGATGGTATTTTCGGATTTTTATCCCGGCACGAATACCGACTATTCAAAACTGAGGGAAGCCTTTGATAAGCTTACCCTCAACGACGCAAGTTTCTCATTCAGTCCTCAGAATTCACCTGCGCTGGGATTCGGTTTCCGGTGCGGTTTTCTTGGCCTGCTGCACATGGAGATAATCCAGGAGCGTCTGGAGCGAGAGAATGATATAGAGGTTGTTCAGACCGCTCCGACGGTCAGTTATGAGGTCCTGACAAAGGATGATGTCGTCAGGAGGATAGAATCGCCCGGTCAATTACCTTCTCCGAATCACATTGAAGAGCTTCGCGAGCCTTTCGTTCGCCTTGAGATAATAACCGGGACCGATACGATCGGAGCGGTTATGAAACTTTCAGAGTCCAGGCGTTGCAAGCTGATTAAGACCGATTATATCAGCACAACAAGGGTGATGCTCGAGTATAAAGCTCCGCTGGCCGAGATCGTATACGATTTCTACGATCTTCTCAAAGGCATCAGCCGGGGTTATGCAACAATGGATTATGAATTTATCGGATTCGAGGCCAGTGACCTTGTCAAGATTGATATTCTTGTAAATTCGGTCGCGGTCGATGCGTTGAGTTTGATTGTCCATCGCAGCAAAGCAGAGGCCCGGGGTCGTAAGCTGATTATAAGGCTTCGAAGAGCGATTCCGCGGCACCAGTTTGAAATCCCCCTGCAGGTCGCCATAGGCGGCAAGATTATCGCCCGGGAAACCATCAAAGGCTTCCGCAAGGACGTTACACAGAAGCTTTACGGCGGAGATGTAACGCGTAAAATGAAGCTGCTAAAGAAACAAAAAGAAGGCAAAAGACGCATGAAAAGCGTAGGCAACGTCCAGATCCCGCAGGAAGCATTCATGACAATCCTGGACAACAGCGAATAGCAAAAATCCTTCCGACGTAGTATCAGCGACCATTCAACCCATTTTAACCATGCCAAACAGCAGGACTGTATAGGTAAGGCACACAGAGATCCTCTGTTGAAATATGGCGCCGGAATAAGAAGGGGTGAGAAAAGGGGCGATAAAAAACGACTTTATAATATAATCACTGGATTTTATGCTCTTTTTTAAGAAGATTGTTGTAATTGAAATGGAAATATGGTATTATTGGACTTGAAGTTGGTAGGAGTTTATCATTGAAATGTCCATATACGAAATCTGTGTTAAAACTATTGTAGCTTTTTTTGAAGGAGGATTATCATGTCTAAGAAATTGATTTATTCATTATCATTCGTTTTGGTACTGAGCATGGCCGGCATTGCATTCTCAGGCGCCTCAAAGCCGATCCCGGCTAACGGTGCCATCCTCGAGGATACATGGGCGAGCCTTGGCTGGACGGGAGGACAGGCTGCGGCCTCGTTCGATGTGTACTTCGGCGACAATCTTGACGATGTGAAAAATGGTACCGGCGATACGTCTCGCGGCAATCATGCTTCGAATTTCTTTGTTGCCGGCTTTCCCGGATACCCTTATCCGGACGGTCTTGTGCCGGGAACAACCTACTACTGGCGGATCGATGAGGTGCAGACAGATGGCACAGTGCAAGAAGGCACTATCTGGAACTTTAAGATTCCATCTAAAACCGCCACCAATCCGGACCCGGTCGATGGCGCCGAGTTCGTGGATATAGATGTGATCTTGACATGGAAGCCCGGTTTTGGCGCTAAATTGCACACAATCTATTTTGGCGACGATTTCGATACGGTAAACGATGCAACCGGAGGATCGCCACAGGGCACAACAACCCATAGCCCCGGTCCGCTCGAATTAGAGAAGGTCTATTATTGGCGGGTCGATGAATTCGATGGCGCCGATACGTATAAGGGCGATGTCTGGAGCTTTACGACTCCGGGCGCCGTCGGGAATCCCCAGCCGGCAAACGCAGCCGTGAATGTCAAGCAGACACAGATTCTGAGCTGGAAGCCGGCTGATACAGCCGCTTCGTCCGACGTATACCTGGGCGCGGATAAAGACACCGTGAAAGACGCCACAACAGCTTCTCCCGAGTATAAAGGCAACAAAGCAATTGGCGGCGAGACTTTGGACCCCGGCACACTCGAGTGGGATACGCCATACTGCTGGCGCGTAGATGCAGTCTATACGGATAATACCGTCAAAGGACTTGTCTGGGGCTTCACGACGGCCGATTTCCTTGTTGTGGATGATTTTGAGGACTACGACATTGGAAACAATGAGATATGGTGGGCATGGAAAGACGGTCTTGGCTATGCCGCGCATGGTGACGAACCGGCCCATCCGGGCAACGGGACCGGATCGGCTGTCGGCGACGAAACTACTGCCTCTTATACAGAGGAAACAATTGTCCATGGAGGAAATCAGTCTATGCCATTGTGGTACGACAACAATAAGGAAGGCTATTTTAACTATTCAGAGGTCGAGTTGACTCTGGATTATCCACGCGACTGGACCGTTAATGACGTCAATACGCTGACGCTTTACTTCAGGGGCGGTTCACAAAACGCAGCCGAGCAAATGTATGTCGCTCTTAACGGCAGCGCTGTGGTTGCCCATGACGATCCGGATGCTTCACAGATATCTATCTGGTCCGGGTGGAATATCGAGCTTCAGGCTTTTGCGGACCAGGGCGTGGACCTTGCCAATGTTAATACGATTGCTATTGGTTTAGGGGACAAAACAAATCCCCAGGCAGGCGGCTCAGGTAAGATGTACTTCGATGATATTAGATTAGCCGCCACCGCGGCACCTACCGGACCGGTCCTGTTGTTCGATGAGGATTTCGAGAGTGTGGAACTGGGTACTACCATAGAGGAGTCCGCGGGCACTGAAAACGTCTGGACGGATACGCCCCCTGAAGGTTGGATAGTCGACGAAAGCGGCGTTCCCGGTATCGGCAACCTGGCCACTGACGGCGTTACCGAGTGGGCCGGATGGGCCTTCGCGGACAGAGACTGGTGGTTTACAGTCGATCCTCAGGGCCGTGACAACTTCCAGAAGAGTCAGGGCGTTCTCGCAGTGGCCGATCCGGATGAGTGGGATGACTCTGACCATACGGATTCGGCATCTGAGGGATGGTACAAAACCTATATGAGCACGCCTCCGATCGATATATCCGGTGCCGAACCCGGCACCGTTCAACTCACGTTCGATTCGAGCTGGCGACCGGAATTTGACGGCGACTATCACCAGAGTGGGATTGTGACTGCATCCTTTAATGGAGAAGAGGAAGTTGAACTGATGTTGTGGCTGTCGGATCCGAGCAGTCCTAATTTCAAATCCGAAAATCTTGCCCATGAGAACGAGACGGTTGTTATCAACGTGGATAATCCTCCGTGGGCTACGAGCGTTGTTTTGAAGTTCGGTATGTTCGACGCCGGCAATGACTGGTGGTGGGCGATTGATAACATTAAACTTACCGGTATACCCAAATAGAAAATCCGGAAAATCGAAATCGAATTGGAAAATATACCTTCAGTTAATGCAAGAACTCCTTCGGCTCCTTTTGAGTTTCCCATGTGGAGCCGAAGGGGTAAATTGCTTGATGAAGCAACCTGATGTCTTTCAACAGCCCCTGCTTTTGTGATTGGCACTTGCCGGCGTTGAGGGCTTCGACCTGCCAACGACTAAATTATATTTTTATTATCGTCTTCGGTCTTGGCCGCCATTGAGTAGTCCTGGTCCTGGCGGGTGTGGTTCACCTTGAGCTTCTGCTCGTATAACCGGACGACGTCGTCGGCATCCAGGCCGACGCATTGAGCCAGAGACATCCAGAAGAAAAGCATATCGATAACTTCGACCCTTGCGTTTTGCAGATCGTTCAGCATGTATCGTTTGCCTTCTTTGGCCTCCTTGCACCAGTGCTTCCAGAAGGTGCAGTCACGCAGCTCCTCTAATTCATTGCTCATCGCCGCGATGTAGTTGTTCAGCCAGATTCCGGCCGTCTGCGGGTCAAAGTCCGCTCGCAGGGCATCGGGATCGAAGCCGGTCCGCTTGTTTAGTTCCGCCTGCTTTCGAAATAATTCTCTCAGCATGATTCATATCTTTCGGTTTATGACCGCTCCATCACTATCGCGGCTCTGGTGATTCCTATACTCTATATGCTCTGTACGCTATTTGCTATTGTTGTTCGGTATAATAAAATGCTCCGGCACGGGGAAGTGCGAGCACAGCAGCAGGACTTCTTTTCCGACCTTTTCTATAACCGATTCATTGTCAATGTTTTCAGCGACTGTCTTTATGAAATCTGCGATTTGCCTGGCCTGCTCTTGTTTAAAACCGCGTGTCGTAATAGCCGGAGTGCCGATTCGCAATCCGTTAGGATTCATCGGTGGGGCCGGGTCGCCGGGTATTGTGTTATAATTGGTGACAATTCGGGCCCTGTCCAGGGCTTTTGCGAGTTTCTTGCCGGGTATGTTTTTGCTTCTCAAATCGATTAAGATAAGATGATTGTCCGTCCCGCCGGTCACAAGATCGAAACCATCTTCCAGCAGCTTTTCCGCCATGGCTTTTGCGTTTTTAACTATTTGCCCTGCGTAGGCGACAAACTCCGGGGTATCAGCTTCGGCCATTGCCACGGCGATGGCGGTCATTGTGTGCATATGAGGCCCGCCCTGCAGACCGGGGAAAACCGCCTTGTCCACCTTCTTTGCGTGTTCTTCCTTGCACAGCAGCATCCCGCCGCGAGGGCCCCGAAGCGTTTTATGTGTCGTGGTAGATACAACGTCGGCGTAGGGGATGGGACTTTTATGTATACCGGCGACGACAAGACCTGCAATGTGGGCAATATCGCTGACCAGGCACGCACCGACTTTTTTGGCAATTTGGCCGAAGATTTCAAAGTCGATTTCCCTCGGGTACGCGGTGGCGCCGGAAATGATTATTTTCGGACGGTGTTTATTAGCAAGCTTTTCAATTTCGTCGAAGTCCAGCATGCCGGTTTCGGTATTCACCGGGTACGGGACGGAATTATAAAATTTGCTGGTGAGCGAGACTTTCCAGCCGTGCGTCAGGTGCCCGCCGTGAGAAAGGGACATTCCCATAATCGTATCGCCGGGATTTATCAGTGCGGCATAGGCGGCCATGTTTGCAACTGAGCCCGAATACGGCTGGACATTTGCGTGGTCGGCTTTGAATAATTTCTTCGCACGCTCCTGGGCCATTCTTTCGATAAGGTCGGTCACTTGCTGGCCTTCGTAGTATCTTCTGCCGGGGTAACCCTCGGCGTATTTGTTGGTCAGGCAGCTTCCACTGGCCAACATAACGGCTTTGGATACATAGTTTTCCGAGGGGATCAGTCGGATTGAGCCGCTCTGGCGTGCCGCTTCCTGACGTATCAGCTCACAAATCTGCGGGTCATACTGTTCGAGAGCATTTATCATATTCTTTTCTCCGTAATCGGCCTTTATTCAGGTTGTTTTCATGTTTCCCAACGCAGAATCATACGCTTTGGATTTTTATAGCACAGCTTTAGTTTTTGTACAAGTATTTATTTGTTGACAAATTTTAGCCGAAGACTACTATAGATAAGTTTAACTATGTATGAAATACTGATTTGGTAAGAACTTATGCCGGAAGAAGATAATCAAGCAGCGGCCAGGGCCAAAGCTTTTTTTGACAAAGCCAGGAAGGTAGCTGAGACGAAGAATTTCGATTACGCTATCGATATGTATCTCCAGGGTCTGCAATACGCCCCTGATGCGCTGACAGAGGGCCATTTGCCGCTGGCCGAACTGGCTCTGCACAGGCAGGGATCCGGCAGCAAAAAGCCTTCGATGATGGAGCGCGTCAAACGTCTGCGAGGCAAAACACCGCTGGAACAGATGCTGAATGCCGAATATCTTTTCACGAAGGATCCGGACCACCTGCCGTACGCCGAGGCGATGCTGAAGGCTGCGGTAGCCGGCGGCTATAACAAAACAGCGGGCTGGATTGCCAACCTGATCTTTCAGAATGCCAATGCATCACGGAATCCGTCGGCGCAAACATATATCCTGTTAAAAGAAGCTTATAGTTCCCTTGGCCAATTTGACAAGGCCATTGCCGCGATTCAGCGTGCAGCCAGACTTCGGCCCGACGACGGTGCACTGGCGGATGAGTTCAAGAACCTCTCGGCCGAGCTGACTATGGCCAGGGGCAAATACGACTCCGAGGGCGATTTCAGGAAATCCATTAAAGACCGTGAAAGCCAGGAAAAGCTTCAAGCCCAGGCCGCCGTTATCAAAACGGAGGACTACCGCGTTAAAGCAGTCGGTGATGCGAGAAAAAAAATAGCTCAGAATCCGAATCTCCCGGCGAATATATTTGAATTGGCCGACGCTCTTTCGGGCCTGGAAACCGACCAGGCCGAAAACGACGCTATATCGCTGTTGGAAAATACATATACGGCAAGAAACGATTTCAGTTTCAAGCGGCGGGCCGGACTGCTCAGGATTCAACAACTCAAGAGAAAACTAAGAGAAGCAAAGGCCGCTCTTTCGGCTAATCCCAATGATGCCCAGGCTAAAACCGCACTCGAACAGCTAACGGCACAATTTAATAGTACTGAATTGGAGCATTACGGGCTCTGTGTGGAGAATTATCCGACCGACCTTGGGGCCAAATACGAATACGCCCTTCGTTTATGCCGGAACAAACAATACAACGAAGCGATACCTCTGTTCCAGGAATCGCAGAAAGATCCGAGGCGGAAGATTGCGGCAATGAACAAAATAGGCTACTGCTTTTCCATGAAAGGCTGGCTTGCCGATGCAATTGACGTTTACGCCCAGGCGATAGAATCCCACGAGACAAAAAATGATGCCATAGGCAAAGAATTGAGGTATAATCTGGCCAGAGCTTACGAACAGAAGGGTGATGCCGACAAGGCACTTGATATATACCGCAAAATAGCTCAGAGCGACTTCGCATACAAAGACGTCAGCCAGCGGGTAGACAAACTAAGAAGTGAACAAACAAAACCAGACTCTGAATAAGAATTTGTAAATAGAACAATAACAATTATTAGGAGAATACAGTGGCACATTCGTTACAGGCTAAGAAAAGAGCAAAACAGAACGCGAAAAGCAGGACGACTAATCGCGCACGTAAAAGCCAGGTGAAGACACAAATCAAGCATCTCGAGGCTGCCCTGGACAAAGGCGACGTCGAGGCGGCAAGCGAGCAACTCAGGCTCGTCACAAAGAAGCTGGACAAAACGGCCTCGACAAGCACCATGCACAAAAATACCGCCGCCCGAAAGAAATCACGTCTTGCCAGGAAACTTAACAGCCTCAAGGCAAAAAAGGGCTAATCATCTCGGATTTCGTGAAGCGCTAAGTGTCAAGAGCCAGGGAAGGTACGAAGCGGACATGTCCGTCCCCGTTGGTCGGATAAGCTTCACTAAATATGCCGGAAATATACAAAAACCAAATAATCAAGCTATTGAAGCACACCGATTACGAGCCGCTCAAGCTGTCGCAATTAGCCAAAACGTTAGGCGTCGGCTCGGAAGACTATCCGGAGTTCAAAGATGCTTTTAACCAGCTTCGGCAAGCCGGGCATGTAGTGGTCGGTGCGCGCAATCTGGTAAGCCTGCCCGCTTTGGCCGGCCAGATTGTAGGGACGTTCAGGGCCAATCCGAGAGGATTCGGCTTTATCATACCTCTCGAACCGAACTCGCACGGCGATTTATTCATACCGCCGAACGCTAAAGGCGACGCAATGACCGGCGACATCGTCATTGCGAAAGTTAAAAGGCAAGGCAAACGCGGCGGCGAAATGCGCTGCAGCGGTGAAATCATCGAAGTGCTCGAACGGGCACAGAACAGATTTGTCGGAACCATGGTGAAACATCCGGAAGCATGGCTTGTTCAGCCGGACGGCAAGAGCTTCGTCGACCCGATTTCCGTCGACGATATCGGCGCAAAAGGGGCCAGGGAAAAGGATAAAGTCGTCGTCGAGATACTTTCATATCCGACGGAGAAATATCTTGCTCGCGGCGTCATCGTCGAGGTTCTCGGCAAAGCGGGACGATACGATACCGAGATTAAATCGATAATCCACCAGTACCACCTTCCGGGCCGGTTCGAAGCCGACTGTATTGAACAGGCCCGCCGGGCCGCCGCCCACTTCAATCCAGAAAAGCCGTCAAGCCGGCAGGATATCACGGATAAAGTCATAATTACGATCGACCCGCCGGATGCGAAGGATTTCGACGATGCGATTAGCATCGAAAAAGATGCCCGCGGCAACATGGTCCTGGGGGTTCACATCGCCGATGTCAGTCAATTCGTCACAGAGGATTCTCCTCTGGATATCGAAGCGAAGGCTCGCGGAAATAGCGCCTATCTGCCCGGCAAAACAATCCCGATGCTGCCGGAGATATTAAGTAACGGCATTTGCAGTCTCCAGCCCGACCAGAAACGATTCGCCAAAAGTGCGTATATAACTTACGACCGGCAGGGAAATATCCTGGCCCGCAGTTTCGCCAATTCAATTATATGCTCAAAGCAGCGTTTGACTTACCTGCAAGCCGACAGGATTTTGAAAGGCCACACAAAAGACGCCGGGCCCGAAGTGATCGAGCTGCTCAATGATATGGAGACACTCAGCCGGGCAATCGAACAGCGCAGGAGGAAAAATGGAATGTTACACCTGGACCTGCCGGAGACTGAGCTGGTATTCGACAAATCAGGCCGGGTAGTGGACGCCCACCCCGCAGACGACAGCTATCCACATACGATAATCGAGATGTTTATGGTCGAGGCCAACGATTCGGTAGCCTCGCTTTTCGACAGGCTTAACATCCCCTTCATGCGGCGGGTTCATCCCGAGCCGGATGCCATGAGCATGAAAAATCTCGCAAGACTCGTGAAGGCATTCGGTTTTACTCTACCGCGAAATCCGGACCGCAAGGTCGTTCAGGATCTATTAGCCGCTGTAAAGGGTGCCGACAGTTCTTTCGCCGTGAACCTGGCAGTTCTGCGAAGCTTCGAGAAGGCTCAGTATGCCCCGCTGCATATCGGCCATTATGCGCTGGCTTCCACGCATTATTGTCACTTCACCAGCCCGATCCGCCGTTATGCGGACTTGATGGTGCACCGCGCATTAGAACGTTATCTGCAAAACGAGTCGCCCCGGAAAGAACAAGAACAGAACCTGGTCGAGACAGGCAAACATATCACCTTCACCGAGCAGAGGGCTGAGGATGCCGAAAGGGAGCTGAGAACCGTATTAACATTGCAACTGCTGAGCAAAAAAATCGGCGAGCAGCTCGACTGCATCGTGACCGGCCTGACGGGCTTCGGCTTATTCGTGCAGTGCAGGAAGTTCGGCATCGAAGGCCTTATCAGGATGGCAGCTTTGGGGCCCGACCACTGGAAATACAACGAAAAGACCCAATGTATCGCCGGCGAACGTTCCGGCCGCAGCATACGCCTGGGCCAGGCGATGAAAGTACGTATCGTCTCAGTGAACGTCCCGGCTCGTCAGCTCGACGTCAGTCCCGTCGAGCTTTTGGCGAAAGAGTCAAAGCAGCAAACCAAAAGCAAAGCCCGGAAAAAGCAGCCAAAAAAGAAACGAAAAAAACGAAAATAAAACGATTTCCTAACATATAATTCAAAGGCCATATTTACGAAAACAGGAGAAAGAGCTTTGGCCGTAAAAGTTATTGGAATTATTGGCAGTTATCGAAAAGGAAAGACTATCGACAGTGCTGTATCGGAGGTTCTTGAAGGAGCCAAGGCCGGGGGAGCTGAAACGAAAAAAATCAACCTGCTTGACAAGCATATTGAGTTTTGCACGAATTGCAGAAGCTGCACACAGAAAAAAGTCGAGGGCAGGAGAGGTAAATGTGTACACAATGATGATATGGACGGCATTATGACGGAGATTGACGATGCCGATGCAGTGGTGCTGGGATCCCCGGTCAACTTTGGTACTGTTACGGCACTTATGAAAAGATTTATTGAAAGGCTGATTCCTTACGGGTACTGGCCGTGGGGCGAGGCTTTAGCGCCCGTGAATCGAATAGTCAAAGCGGACAAAAAAGCAGTAATCGTAGCATCGAGCGCATGCCCAGCATTTCTCGGCAGAATTTTGATGCCGGGCGCACTGGGCACATTGAAAAAGGCTGCGAAGGTCATGGGGGCAAAGGTAACAAAGTCGCTCTACTTCGGTCCGGTTGCCGCAAAAGAAGATTCACAGTTATCTGAGAAAGCACTGCTCAAAACGCGCAAGGCCGGGGAAGAAATCGTCCGACAGATCCAGGCAAACAGATAAAAAGATCGCACAAATGCAAGCAAATTCATTCATTTATTGACATCAGTTATCAATTTTGTCATACTGGCTGGTTTCTGGTATATGAATTAATGAATGATTCCTGGTTTATTGGAGTAACATATGAGAGCATCTGAGATGCGAAAAGGTCAGACCGTTAAGATTGACGGCAAATTGTACGCAATTGTGGATTATCAGCACGTCAAATTGGGCAAAGGCGGTGCGGTTTATCAGACAAAGTTAAAAAGTTTGACCGATGGCTCAATTCAAAATATTCGCCTGCGCTCAGAGGAAATAGTTGAGGAAGCCTTTCTGGACAAGAGGACATACGAATACCTTTACTCATCCGGAAGTGAGCACATTTTGATGGATACGACGACCTACGACCAGATTACCCTCGATGACGATGCGTTCGGCGACGGCGCGAAATATCTCAAGCCGAACAGCAAACTACAGGTCAGCCTGTACGAGGGCAAGCCGGTGGTTGTGACCCTGCCCAATACGGTCGATCTGGAGATAACCGACACGCCGCCGGAGATAAAGGGCGCTACGGCGACAAATCAAAACAAGCCAGCAACGCTCGAAACCGGTCTTGTTGTGCAGGTGCCGCCTTTTATCAAGCTCGGCGAGCTCATCCGCGTAGATACGCGTACCGGTGAGTACTTGACGCGCGTGAAATAACGGCACTTTTTATGTCATTCCCGCGTAGGCGGGAATCCATATCATAACGATTGTGGATCCCTGCTTCCACAGGAATGACAGGAAAAAACGATGGTATTAGATAAAGTAAGCAAGTCACTCGTAAAAGTTTTCGGCTCTCGCAATGAGCGGCTGGTCAAGACCTATTCAATCATCGCACAGCAGGCAAGCGAATTCGAAGAGCAGACCAAAAAGCTCGACGATGAGGCTCTAAAGGCAAAGACCGCCGAGTTCAAGGCCATGATAAAATCGGGCACAAGACCCGAGGAGATTCTTCCCGAGGCATTCGCGGTTGTTCGCGAAACAGCAAGACGAAATGTCGAGATGCGACATTTCGATGTGCAGCTTATAGGCGGCAACGTCCTCTACGAGGGAAAGATAGCCGAGATGGCTACCGGTGAAGGTAAAACCTTAGTAGCAACCCTGGCGGCATATCTCGTCCATCTGACCGGAAGAAAGGTCCACATCGTTACGGTCAACGATTATCTGGCCAAGCGAGACGCAGAATGGATGGGGCCGGTCTATGAAGCCCTGGGCATGACCGTAGGCGCGATCCAGGCGGATATGGACAGCACCGGCGACGAAAGAAAAGCTCAGTACGCCTGTGATATTACCTACGGTACAAATAACGAGTTCGGCTTCGATTATCTCCGCGACAACATGAAAACCTCGATCGAGCAGATGGTACAGGGGCCGCTGGAATATGCCATAATCGACGAAGTCGATTCGATTCTTATCGACGAAGCCAGGACGCCGCTGATCATTTCCGGCCCGGCCTTCGATGATGTCACCAGATATAACAAGGCGGACAATGTGGCGAGAAAGCTGATCAGCCTTCAAAGCAGCTACGACCGCCTCAAAAAACAAATTGATTCGGGAGAGCGAACCATCGCCAACGCCCAGGGCGAGCTGGCCGAAGCAAAAAAGGTCAAGGACAACAAGCGAATCGAAAAAGCTCAAAAGGCCATAGAGAAAAGCGATAGCGAAATCGAGACCGCCCAGGCCAGGCTGACAGGCGCCACACAATATTACGAAGTTGAAATCGACAAGAAAGCGGCACATCTAACGCACGAAGGCGTGGGAGCCGCCCAGGAAATCGCCGGCGTCGGTTCATTTTTCACCGGCTCGAATATGGAATGGCCGCACCTTCTGGAGCAAAGCCTGAGGGCGCATGTCACCTTCGAGCGGGAAAAAGATTACGTCGTCATGGAGGGCAAGGTCATTATCGTCGACGAGTTCACCGGCCGGTTAATGCACGGCAGGCAATGGTCCGACGGGCTCCATCAGGCGGTCGAGGCAAAAGAAGCCGTCAAAGTAAAAGAAGAAAGCCAGACTCTCGCCACTATCACATTGCAGAACTTCTTCAAACTCTACGAGCAGATAGCGGGAATGACCGGCACCGCCGCTACCGAGAGCGAAGAGTTCATGAACATCTACAAG
>Ga0209121_10003443_pt1 | contig 15341 bp, 8 predicted proteins | sample Cruoilmetagenom3_FD_187292 | JGI IMG/M metagenome (GOLD analysis project Ga0209121, IMG submission 187292) | Oil polluted marine microbial communities from Coal Oil Point, Santa Barbara, California, USA - Sample 3 (SPAdes) (version 2) | ecosystem: Environmental > Aquatic > Marine > Oil seeps ...
TCGAGTGAGCATGTTTCTAATATGGATTACAGACAACAGGCGACAGCCAACCATAATGGTGCGATGACAGAACAAGAACTTAACGTGAATCAGCCATCATCAGATAAGCCATCAAGCGTTAACAGTGGTTCTTTGGACTTTAGTCAGTCTGCAGTCGAGCCTAGTTGGAAGAATAACCACTAAGCAAGCTCTAGTGCATCTGTTCAAGAAGTCATCGACAAGATAGGTGTAGATTGAGTGATAAAAATGGTCAACTAGCTAAAGCTTTAACGATAATCTGGAAGATAAGAACAACAAAAAAAGGGAAGCATCTGCTTCCCTTTTTGTTTATGTGCTATTTACTTTAGAGCTTAGAGCTTAGAGCTTAGAGCTTAGAGCTTATTACGCTTTGTTTTGCTCTGCTTTACATACAGCAGCAGTGAACACAACGTCTGTTGAGCTGTTAAGTGCTGTTTCAGCAGAATCTTGAATCACACCAATAATGAAACCAACCGCTACAACCTGCATCGCTACATCGTTCGAAATACCGAATAGGCCACATGCTAGCGGGATAAGCAGTAGTGAACCGCCAGCAACACCCGATGCACCACACGCTGAAATCGCAGCAACTAGGCTTAGTAGGATTGCTGTGAAGATATCAATCTCGATACCCATAGTGTGCACAGCTGCAAGTGTTAACACAGTGATAGTGATTGCAGCACCCGCCATGTTGATCGTTGCGCCTAGAGGGATAGATACAGAGTAAGTATCTTCATCTAGGTTTAGCTTCTTACAAAGGTTCATGTTAACTGGAATGTTTGCAGCACTTGAACGAGTGAAGAATGCTGTTACGCCTGATTCACGGATACATTGAAGTACAAGTGGGTATGGGTTCTGCTTTGTCTTGATAAATACAAGTAGTGGGTTAACCACAAGCGCAATAATCAGCATTGAGCTTAGTAGAACAGCTAGCAATTGACCGTAGCTTGCTAGAGCATCGAAACCCGTTGTTGCGAAAGTAGTCGAAACAAGGCCAAAGATACCGAATGGTGCAAGACGGATAATGAAGCGAACAATGTGCGAAACACTGTGGCTTAGGTCTTCGAAAACCGCTTTAGTTGTTGCAGATGCGTGGTGCAGAGCAAGACCAAGGCCGATTGCCCAAGCTAGAATACCAATGTAGTTTGCGTTCATTAGCGCGCTTACTGGGTTATCTACAAGCTTGAATAGAAGAGTATGAAGAACTTCAGCAATACCTTGTGGAGGGTTCGCACCTTCAGCGCCAGCAACCAGTGTCAAAGTGGTTGGGAACATGAAGCTTAGAACGACTGCCGTTAAGGCTGCAGAGAAAGTACCAATCAGGTAAAGCACAATGATTGGACGCATATGAGTATGCTGACCTTTCTTTTGGTTTGCGATAGAAGCTGCAACAAGAATGAATACTAAAATTGGGGCAACAGCTTTCAGAGCACCAACAAACAGACTACCGAGTAGGCCTGCGTCTTGAGCTGCTGAAGGAGAAACCATGGCGAGAACGACACCGAAAACAATACCAGCAAGGATCTGTAGGACTAGATTCCCACGAGCGATGCGGGCGAGTATGTTGTTGTTTTGCATAAAATACCTGCAATTGTTAAATTATTATAGTGATGTATCTTTTTATAAAGTTGTACCAAATCCAACTATACACTAGTGGAATGGGCGGTAATATTAGCGAGATCTAAGAGAGTGTCTAGGAATAGTTTACTTTTAGGGTGATTGTTTGCGTCCAGTGGCGTTTTTGGAGCTAAATGTTAAATAAATGTGTTAATGTTGGTCTATAAGTCTACATGTTTATGTTTGTAAGGGGCAATATTCTGGTTGTTGGGGTATGTAAACTGTTATTGGCAAAATCATTGTATTCAGAAATAGTTATACAGATACCAAATTGAAATAAAAAAGCCCCACCTGATTAACAGGGTAGGGCTAAGTCGTCTTATAGTCGTTAACCTAAAAGGCTTAATCGGAGGCTTTCTTAAGGTTGCGGCTCTCTGATTGTACAGTTTATATATCTTAGAAAGCGGATTTCTATTAGCGCGTTGTTCGGCTAACGAAGCGCCATTTCTAGCTTGTTCCTTCAACAACTATTGATTTTTGGCGAGATCAAAAAGCGAGCTCAGTTTAAAAAAGCCACGATGGCAAAAAGTCATCGTGGCTTAAATTATTCCATCAATTGTGAATGCGATTAATGATGGTCGTGGTTCATCTTTTTCATGCCGCTCATCACTTTCTTCACTGGTGCATCGAAGGTTTGTGTTTCACCGTTGGCGAAGGTTAATGTCATCTCGATTTGATCACCTTCTTTTAAGCTGCTTTTTAGGTCGAACAACATGATGTGTAGGCTACCTGGTTTCAGTATCGCTTCCCCATTCGCAGGGATTGTGATCTCTTGAACTTGGCGCATCTTCATTACGTCGCCATCAACGATAACATCATGAAGCTCTACCTTTCCTGCTGCTGGTGTTGCTGCAGAAACAATAGCGCGATCTTTATCGCTGTGGTTCATCAGAGTCGTGAATACCGCGCTGTTCACTGCTGAAGGCGGTGTTGCACGAGCGTACGCATCATGAACCATAATATCGCTATTAGCGTGAGCAAGAGGAGTGAGCAATAAGCCTGCTAGAGCGAGTGCTTTTAACTTCATGTTGTTGTCCTTATTTTTTATGTTCTTTGGTCTGGGACCTGACTTTTTTGATCGAACTTTATTCATTAAGTTCTTTGTTTTTACGTTTTATTGCGTCAATTTGTTGATGGCCTCAACAATTGGCGCTGGCGTTAACGTATGCGGCACTTTGGTAATCAGTGTGCCATCGGGCTTTAAAAAATAAAAATATGAGCTGTGGTCTAGGGTGTATTCCAACTCTGAACCTTCCAGCTTTGTTTTTCTAAAAATAACACCGTAATTGTGTGCAAGCGTTGTTGTCACATCCAATGGGCCACTTAGCCCTTCCATCATTGGGTGGAAGTATTGTGCGTATTCGTACGATGCTTCTGCAGCATCACGTTCAGGATCAAGTGAAACAAACATCGGCCGAATTTTGGCTTTTGCTTCGTCAGAGACTTGGTTAAGTGCACCGGCTAGCATCGCTAAAGAAGTCGGGCAGACATCTGGGCAACGAGTGAAACCAAAGTAAACGATGCGAATTCTGTCATCGGTTTGGTCAAAGATTTCCGTTGGCTGGTTATCTTTACCGAAAAGCGTGGTCATTGAAAACTCTTGCTTTGCTGCGTGTTGTTCTTGAGCTTCGTTTTGCCCATCAAGATAGCTTTTGACACCAAAACCAAGTACAAACGCTACCACTAATGCTAACGACCAATTCTTACTCATCTTGCCATCCTTATTGCAGGGTTTACGGTTTCAACACCATCGGTGAGTTCGCCAAGCCAAGTCATTTTATCCATGGTGCACACAGGTAAAATCACATCCCCTTCGTAGATATTATTACCAATATTTTTTAACTGAAAACGTGCTGAACCCATGTCCATTTCTAAGCCCGTGAGTGACAACATTAATGTTTCAGATGCCGCTCCTTCCCAAACTACTTTCATTTTAGTAGGAACCAGTGGTTGGGCGGTCTCGCTATCAAGAGACATAGAAATCTCCTGTTGCTTACACGACGCTGTTGAAAGCATGCAATAGTCGTCTAAGTTAACGTCAGCTGAGGTGTGTTCCATGGTTGTTTTAAATTGCTGGATCGCTTGTGGTCCATAAAAGCCTGCCACGAGAGCGACTCCAAGAGCTGCCACCTTTAATGCCGGGTGCATGTCGTGTTCTCATTTAATTTTATAAGAGCGGCGATGTTATCATACCCGTCAATACGTGCTTGTATCAAAAAGCAATTTTGTGCGTATGGTAGAAGTAAAAAAGCGAAGCCACAGGCTTCGCTTTTGTCTATATAAGAGGGTCGTTGAGTTTAGTATTTCTTACACTCATCGGTTTGTCATGCTAAACAAAGGTTCGCTGAATGATTAGTCAGCATTGCACTCTGCAAACTTTTCCAACCCGAGAACCAATGCAATGGCAACAAGCATCATCACAATCGCCATAACCAGTTGAGATGGTTGAGAAGTGACCGCTTCGAAATCGAAAGGCGATAGATTTTCCTGAATCAAAGGAACTTGCTCACCTTTGGAGTTTGTACGCCAGCTGATGGTCTCTTTCCAAGGCCAGATCTTTGGTAGCGTACCAATCATCAAGCCAGTTAAGAATACTAATGTGAAATCGCGGAATGAGCGCAATAACCAAGAGAGAATGTGTGAGAAAGTCAGTAGACCGATCACACAGCCACCTAAAAATAGGGCAAGCACATCAATTTGAAACTCTTTGACCGCGCCAAGTACTGGGCCATACATCCCAATCAATAGCAGGATAAAGCTACCTGAGATACCTGGTAGGATCATCGCACAGATCGCAATCGCACCCGCAATGAGAACATTGATACTAGTAGGTTCCATCTGCAGTGGCTTAAGCACGGTAATACTATAAGCGAAGGCAATACCGAGCAGTAAAAATACGAAGCGAATTACATCGCGTTTCTCTACTTGTTTAAGAATATGGAAAACAGATACCAAGATAAGGCCAAAGAAGAAAGACCATAAAGGGATTGGATGTGTAACCAATAACCAAGAGATGAGTTTCGCGAATGTTGCAATGCTGGTGAACACGCCCGCGAACAGTGAAATTAGGAAAAACCCATTGATATGGCTAAACGCAGCCTTGAAGCCTTCACGTTTCCATAAGCCAAGCACGCTAGGGTTAATTCTTCGAATGCTTTCTAGCAAGGTATCGTAGATACCTGTGATGAATGCGATGGTTCCGCCAGACACACCAGGAACAACGTCGGCTGCGCCCATTGCCATGCCTTTGAAAAAAGTACTTAAGTAATTCATTGCTTCATAGAGTTGAGGATGATTTTGTGCAGTATACAAACTTTAGTGTAAAAAAAGTATGAATATGCCATCAATGAAAGGGCTTTTATCCCCTTTTAAATTGTAAGGCAATAAGTTGAAGTGAACATGTGCCTAATATTTAGAATACAACCACTTAGTGTTTTATCACTAGTGCTTAATGATGAAACTGATCTCTTATCAATATTGCATCTTAGTTGCATTATGCAAGTGCACTTTGCAATTCGCATGATGAATTAGCAGTTTTTATGCGATGCAGGGCTTATAAAACGTCTTTTTAAAGTTGGCACGCTAACTGCATTGTAGTACTTGACCCTTCTTAAGCCGAGGGTCACCTAGCCAACTGACGTTGTTAGTGAACCTATTGATTTGTTCACAAATATATAGAGCCAATCGCGATTATTGCGGTTGGCTATTTTTTTATCTGTCGTTTGGTTATCTGTGATTTCTTCCTGCTATTTCCTTCATGCCAAGAAAAAAAAGCCAGCCACTATGGGTGACTAGCTTATGCTTTATCTCGAATCTCGAATCTCGAATCTCGAATCCGCTTTAATACCCCATTAACTGCAGCAAGTTCTCGGCAGTACTGATTGCTTCTTTACGGTTGGCAATATTGAGCTTTTGATAAAGATTTCGAATGTGTGTTTTGATGGTGGTCCCTGCTACATCGAGCTCTTGAGCGATCTGTTCATTACTGAATCCAGAATAGATCAGGCCAAGCACCTGCCATTCACGTTGAGTGAGTGGGCTAGTACGCACAAGCTCCGGGATATTAGGGTGATTAACCAAATTCTCAACAAAGTCTTCATCGAAGTGAACCGATCGGCTACGCTGAGTCGTCGAGATATCTTTCATAATCTGCTGCGCACGATGACGTTCTAAATCACCTAAGCCCGGCTTGTTGCTCAACTTATCTAAGATATGACCAATTGTGCCACCGTCTACTAAGAAGTTACCAACCATACCGGTTTGGTTAGTCATGTGTAAGGCTTCTTCAAGAAGTACGCGAGCACTGTCTTCGTCGTTAATTTGGGTGCGCAGTACCGCTTCCACGATTAAGTTTCGGTTGGTATCCGTCACAAGGTGAGAGCGTTGAGCTTCACTCTTCAAGAATGCCAATGCTTCTTCTGCGTCTTCGTATTGCTCAAGGATGATATGAGCGCGAACAATGTTTCTCCATTGAAGCTGACAGAAGTGGTTACTCGCTGATTCAGGTCGAACCGCCACATTTAACCAATCACGAATGGCTTCTTTATCGCCTTTTACTTGCCAAAATAGGATCAGAGAAAGAGAAGCGTTCGCCGTCCAGTCTACATGGTAGGTGGATTGGCGTAATAGGTGTTGAATTTGGTCGATAAACTTTGATGCTTTATCAATCTCTCCACGGCTCAGTGAAATACGAGCCAGCATTGAATAGCTGTGCAGGTGCTTACTTGGTGAATGGTGACCAAGAATATCTAAACCTTTGTAGCAACACTCTTCTGCTTCATCTAATCGGTTCCAACACCAGAATATCTGGGCACGTACACGCAATAGAAACTCATGTAGAGGTACGTATTGTAATTGATGCTCTTCGATCAATTTGAACGCACTGTCTTGCAGTTCGAACGCCGCTTGAACGTAGCCTTGAGCAATCAAAATTTCACTCTGTTGCAGAATGGCCCACAAGGCTTGATGGTAAACCTGATATTGGCGCGCGAGTTTCTCTGTTTGTTGCATCATTGGTAACGCACGACTGAGGTTGCCCATTACGTGATTCACTTCACCAACAACCGAGGTTGCTACAATGCGGCTACGATAAACTGTTGTGTTTAACTGACTCAACGAAAGTTCAGCAAGTTCTAATGCTTTTTCAGGTTCATTACTGTTGATGGCGACTTGGGCGCGCAAGGCATTGTATTGGCCTTGTTGTTGAGTATCGAGCTCGATGTTTCGATCTTGATATTGAGTTTCAGCCTCTTCCAACAAAGTACCCACTTGATCATAGCGGTGCTGGCTTTGTGCAAGCCACGCGCGCAGCATTGATAGCTTAGGCTCGCTGTAAAGCTGATCGGTGGTCAGTTGCTTGATCGCCATTTCTAACGAAGACAACTCACCTTGGTTGAACATCGGCCAGCCGTGCTCTGTAAGAATTTGAATGATCAGGTCCGGGTCTTCAGCACGTTGTGCATGTCGTAGTGCTTGGTGAGGCGTTTTCTGTTTGATCCACGCTTTAGCGGCACTTCGATGCAATTCAGCTTCTTGCTGAGGAATTCGCGCCTGACGTTCGTGTGCTAGAAATTCACCAAACAGATTATGGAAGCGGTACCAGTTTTTTTCGCCCTCAAGCGGGTAGATGAATAAGCCAAAACGGTTGAGTGATTCAATCATTCCGAGTGCGTCTTCACGTTGTGTCAGTGCGCAGACTAATTCGTCATTGAAGTGATCAAGCACAGAACATTGCATTAAGAAGTGTCGAGTTTCTTTGTCTAATAGATCGAACACTTCTTCAACCAAATAGTCCCAAAGGTGGGCATGGTTAAAGTGAGAGAACGACTCGGCTGATTGGGCAAGTGTGCGTTTTTGGTGTTGTGCTTGAAGCGCGATAAGTTGCAGTGCAGAAGGCCAACCTTCTACATAGCTACAAATACTGTCTGCCGTTGTGTCATCAATGCCATCGGCAACACGTTGATTGAAAAAGCGTGTGGTTTCTTCGGTATCAAACGCCAGCGAGTCATTACCTAATTCGATCATTAAGTCACGAACGCGCAGGTTTGCTGTGCCAAGTGGTGGTGTACCACGACTGGTTACCACAAGCGTTAAATTGTCGGGCATGTGTTTGAGGAAAAAGCGCATCGCTTCATGAATGTCATCATTATTAACCAAGTGATAGTCATCCAGCACCAGGAAACATTCGTGATGGAATTCAGACATCTCAGCAAACACTTCACTTAATAAAGAATGCAGTGATGAAAACTGTCGTTTTTCTGCCAATTTTTGGGCGTTAGGACAGGCATTTTGAGTCGCTTTATTGAGTGATTGTAGGAGGTAGTTGATGAACCGGAATGCATCGTTGTCACTATCATCGATGCTGTACCAACCTACATTGGGTTTATCTACCAGCCACTGCGCAGCCATGGTGGTTTTGCCGTATCCCGCTGGAGAGCGAAACAATACTAGCTTATAGCAATCTGCATGTTGTAGCAGATCGAGAACTCTCGGTCGCAAGATTGCGTTATGTAGGCGGCCGGGACGAGTCAGTTTCGAAGGGATCCACATGTTTAAGTTTTTCACCTATTCCGTGGCTTATGCTATGGATTATCTCAATCTATCGTTGAGTACATGTCCAATGACATTCGCCTGATTACTTAAGTCTTCAGTCATAGTACGTGATGCCAAACGATACCGACTATGATCCTCCTCAGAAACCTTGCACTCCTGCAGGTTTTTGATGTTCTACGCCCTTTATTTGTGACATATCTCACTTAGTGGGGCGTTTTTTTAATGTGACCTTGTCCTCCCCTGTACAAGATTTTATGTAAAAGATGAGACGAGAGAAATTTTTTCGTGATCTAAATATCAGATTTGGCAATAACTTCAAATGGGTTAAATAAAAGTCACATCAATTGAAGTTAAGTTATCGAACGGGACCTTGTGATCTCAGTCACTCCAAGTTTTTGTTCTAAGTCAGAACATGAGAGTCAGATCACTAACCCCATGTCGGTACGCCCCCTACGCCCTCTCATCTACTCCTAGTTAGTCGTACGGGCGGGAGGATGTTTAGTTAATGGTGACCATGCACGATATGTCACAGATGAATTAGAACTATTAAAAGCGAGATTTCTGAAATGAAACCAACTCAGCAAAAAACTTTCGATAAAGTGTCGTTCCAAGAAAGCGTTAAGAAGCATTTATCTGCAACCTACGCAACAACGATTGAAAACGCAGATAGCCGCGCATGGTACCTAGCAATGGGGCGTGCGCTAGCAGAACTCACAACATTTGATCTGTTAGAAACTGAAAATGACGAAAAAATTAAGAACGCGAAGAGCGTTAACTACCTTTCACTAGAGTTTTTGATTGGTCGTTTAACCGGTAATAACCTGATCAGCATGGGTCTGTACGAACAGATCACTCATGCAATGGAAGAGCTAGGTCAAAACCTAACGGATCTTCTAGAAGAAGAACGCGATCCATCACTAGGTAATGGTGGCCTTGGTCGTCTAGCTGCTTGTTTCATGGATTCTTGTGCCGCTCAAGAATACCCAACAGTAGGCTACGGTCTTCACTACGAATATGGTCTATTCAAACAGTCTTTCCAAGACGGTCGTCAACAAGAAGCACCTGACGCATGGCGTGGTGTTGAAGGTTACCCATGGGAAGTGGCTCGTCCAGAACTAGCACAACACATTGGTTTTTACGGTCATGTAGAAGTTGAATACATCGACGGTAAAGAAGTTCGTACTTGGGTTCCGGGTATGGAAGTAAAAGCAATGCCTTGGGATCTACCTATCGTAGGTTACGAGTCAAACACGGTTTACCCGCTGCGTCTTTGGGAATGTCAGGCAATTGCACCATTCTCACTAGCAAGCTTTAACAACGGTGACTACTTCGAAGCGCAACACTCGCTAATCGATGCAGGTAACATCACTAAAGTACTTTACCCGAATGACAACCACGAGAAAGGTAAGACTCTGCGTCTAATGCAGCAGTACTTTCACTCAGCAGCGTCTGTTCGCGATATTCTACGTCGTCACGAAGCAGCAGGTTTCTCTCTAGAAGACCTTCCTAAACAAGAAACGATTCAACTGAACGATACGCACCCAACTATCGCTATCCCTGAATTGATGCGCATCCTGATCGATGAGAAAGGTTTAACTTGGGACCAAGCTTGGGAAATCAGTGCTCACACGTTCGCGTACACGAACCACACACTGCTTCCAGAAGCACTAGAGACTTGGTCTGAATCTTTGATCAATCGTCTTCTTCCACGTCACATGGAAATTATTTTTGAAATTAACCACCGCTTCATGCAAGAAGTTCGCAAGATGTGGCCTGGTGATGGTGAGAAACAAGCGAAGCTTTCTATCATTCAAGAAGGTTTCCACCGTATGGTTCGCATGGCAAACCTATGTGTGATTGGTTCTTACAAAGTAAACGGTGTAGCTGCACTTCACTCACAACTGGTTAAGAAAGACTTGTTCCCTGAGTTCAACGAAATCTTCCCTGGCAAATTGACTAACGTAACGAACGGCATCACGCCACGTCGTTGGTTGAAGTTCTGTAACCCAGGTCTATCTACGTTAATCACAGGTAAGATCGGTACTGAGTGGCCTGCAAAACTTGAGCAGCTAGAAGGCATCGCTAAGTTTGCAACAGACGCGAAATTCCAAAAAGAATTCATGGCTGTTAAGAAAGAAAACAAACAGCGTCTTGCTGATTGGGTTCAAGAAAACATGGGTATCGAGCTAGATACTAACGCTATCTTCGACGTGCAAATCAAGCGTCTACACGAATACAAGCGTCAGCACCTAGACTTGCTACACATTCTATCTCTGTACCACCGTATTCTAAACGAACCTGGTTTCGAGTGTGAGCCACGCGTATGTTTCTTCGCAGCGAAAGCAGCTCCAGGTTACCACCTAGCCAAAGAAATCATCTTTGCGGTTAACAAGATTGCAGAGAAGATTAACAACGATCCTCGTATCGGCAACAAGTTGAAAGTGGTATTCATCCCTGACTACCGAGTGAGCATGGCTGAAATCATCATTCCAGCAGCAGACGTTTCTCAGCAAATTTCATTAGCTGGTAAAGAAGCATCAGGTACGGGCAACATGAAGATGGCTCTAAACGGTGCTCTAACTATCGGTACGATGGATGGTGCAAACGTTGAGATTCGTGAAGAAGTTGGCGATGAAAATATCTACATCTTCGGCCTAGACGTTGATGGTGTTGTGGCGTTGCAAGCTCAAGGTTATAACCCTTACGACTACTACAATGCTGACCCACTACTGAAAGCTTCTCTAGACCTACTGACAGGCGATGAGTTCTCTCCAGGTCAACCAGGCCTCCTGCGTGCAACGTTTGATAGCCTGCTAGACGGTGGTGACCCATACCTATGTCTTGCTGATTTCGCATCTTATGTGAAAGCACATGAAGACATGGGCAAGCAGTACAAAGACCAAGCCGGTTGGGCTAAGAAAGCAATTCTTAACACAGCATTGGTTGGTAAGTTCACATCAGACCGCTCAATCCGCGACTACGTGAATAATATTTGGAAACTTGAAGCGGTTAACCGTTAATAAACCCAAAAGCAGCCAAGGCATTTTCTGCCTTGGCTCAATTGACTTGTGCACAAGCCAGTAGTTTCAAATTAACGGCTTATAAACTGAATCGTTCACAAGCTGATTGATGAACAACAGATTAAATAACAACCCTACAAAATTGAAAGCGTTAGAACGTTTTCGGAGAGAGCGATGAAAGAACAGACCGTATTAAAACAAGTCGCAGAAATGGCAAATATTGCCGACAGTTACGTTAGTGCGTGGGGCGATGAAGCACAAGTATCAGACGAGACGATTACGTCTCTATTGGCTTCATTGGGCTACGATACAAGCAGCGATGATGCACTGCTAAAATCAGCAGAAAGAAAACACAAAAAAGATGTACTAGACCCAGTTCTTGTCTTGCGTGACGGTGAGCCAGTAGAAGTGGCGCTTAATCTAGGTGTAAGTGCTCGTGAAAGTGAGTTCAGCTGGCGCTTAGAAACCGAGCAAGGAGAGGTACTTGAAGGCTATCTTCAATCTCAAGTCGTTCGTGATGAGCGTGCAGAGGGTGGCCCTTTAGTGTTTGCATTGCCAAGTGATTTGGCATGGGGTTACCACAAGCTAATTGTGAGCCGTAAGCGCCGTAAGAAGCCTTACGAGATGACATTAATCATTACGCCAAAAGCGTGTTTCAAGCAATCACTAATCGAGCAAGGCAAAAAGCTTTGGGGACCAAGCGTTCAACTCTACACTCTCAGAACTCAGCACAACTGGGGCATTGGTGATTTTGGCGATCTAAAACAACTTGTTGCCGATATCGCGTCTCGCGGTGGTGATTTTGTTGGTCTAAACCCAATCCACTCATTATTCCCAGCGAACCCAGAAGGCGCGAGCCCATACAGCCCGTCCTCACGTCGTTGGTTGAACATATTATACATTGATGTGAGCTCAGTACCTGAATTCGCGTTAAGTGCTGAAGCACAACAAACGGTAGGCAGTGCTGAATTCCAACAGCGCCTACAGAAAGCTCGTGAAGCACACTGGGTGAATTACACTGAAGTGTCCGAGCTTAAGATGAGCATCTTGCCTCTGTTATTCGCAGAATTTAAGACTCGTCATTTAGATAAAAACAGCGATCGTGCACAAGCGTTCTTAGCGTTTGTTGAAGAAGGCGGTGAAAGCCTGATGCATCAAGCGGCGTTTGATGCTCTGCATGGTGAGTTACATGCTGAAGATTCAGGTATGTGGGGCTGGCCTGTATTCCCTGAGAAATACCGCACATTCGAAAGCCCAGCAACACAGAAATACATCAAAGAGAACCTAGAAAACGTTCATCTGTACATGTACCTGCAATGGTTAGCGGATTGCCAAATCAACGATGCCCAGTCTCTTGCAGAAGAGAAGGGGATGGCTGTTGGCCTGTACCGTGACTTAGCGGTAGGCGTTGCGGATTCAGGTAGCGAAACGTGGGCAGATGAAGGCAACCTAGTGATGGATGCGAGTATCGGTGCTCCACCGGATGTTCTTGGTCCTTTAGGTCAAAACTGGGGTTTACCACCGCTGAACCCTGAAGTACTTCAAGAAACCAGCTACGACGCGTACATTAAATTGCTTCGTGCCAACATGAAACATTGTGGTGCACTTCGTATTGATCACGTTTTAGGTCTGCTGCGTTTATGGTGGATTCCAAAAGGTGAGAACGCAACCCAAGGCGCGTACATCTACTACCCAGTGCAAGATATGCTTTCGATTCTGGCGCTTGAATCTCACCGTTACCAATGCAGCGTTATCGGTGAAGATTTAGGCACCGTGCCAGACGAAATCGTTGATATCCTAGCGGATGCGGGCGTACATTCTTACAAAGTGTTCTTCTTCGAAACATCGGAAGACGATGGTGGTTTCATTTCACCGAAACACTACGCACCACAATCGATGGCAGCATTGTGTACTCACGATATGCCAACGCTTCGCGGCTTCTGGCACTGTGATGACTTGAAAATGGGTCAAGAGATTGGTTTATACCCAGATGCAGAACAGCTAGAAACCTTGTTCGATGACCGTCTGGAGTGCAAACAAGGTATCTTAGATTCAGTGGCATGGCATGGCTTCTTACCTGAAGGTGTTGGTCGTGATGCAAGCCAAGTACCGATGGACTCTTATCTTGCTGAAGCACTTCAACTACACGTTGCGGCTGGTGGTTCAACATTATTGAGTGTTCAGTTGGAAGATTGGTTAGAGATGGACAAGCCAGTAAACATCCCTGGCACTGTAGATGAATACCCGAACTGGCGTCGTAAACTATCCATGAACTTGGACGAAATTTTCGCTCATGAAGGCGTCAATCGTATCGCTTCTAAGCTGACAGACGTTCGAGAAAAAGCAGGTAAGTAATGACGTTGAGTGACTTGAAAATAAGTGGTTTTTTGCTTACGGCGTACGAAACTACAACCTCGGTCACTCAATAATGAATGCTCATCTGGTAGAATAAATTGTCGTTATATTGCCCGCACTAATAGCGGGCATTTTTGTATTATATTTTTTGGATGTTTGGTTAGGGAGAAACGTTTTGGAACTAAGTTCGATTTCAAAGCAAAAACAAATATATACCCAACTATCACAGGCTTGTTTCACTGACCCGTTTGCGTTTTTAGGGCCGTACTTACCTTCAGATCAAGGTGCATTAAGAGTATGGATTCCAGGGGCAGATAAAGTAGAGTTGATCGTTGGAAAGGAACCTCGTATTGAGTTAGCGCGAGAGGGTGAAAGTGGCTTCATCCTTAAGCAAAAAAGAGACCTACGTTTCACTCACTATAAACTTGCGGTTGATTGGGATGGGGTAGAGCAGATCATCGATGATCCATACCAGTACCACGATCTGTACGCGAGTTATGAAGATCTTCATACACCTAAAGATATGTATCATCACATGGGGGCTCAGTTTATTACGCTAGAGCGCGATGGACTGACGATTTCAGGTACGCGTTTCTTGGTGTATGCACCGCATGCAACGGCGGCAAGTTTGGTGGGTAACTTCAACGCTTGGGATGGTCGTCGCCACCCAATGCAACGCCTAGATTACGGTATGTGGGGCCTATTCATTCCTGAACTGGAAGAAGGCGCTCAATACAAGTTTGAATTAAAAGGGCCAAATGGTGAAGGCTTACCACATAAAGCTGACCCATGGGGCTTCTACTCAGAGCAATACCCATCGTTCTCATCAGTGACTTACGACCACGCTCGTTACGAGTGGCAAGATAGTCAATGGCAGAATCGCCCTGTTACGCAAAAGCGCAAAGAAGCACTTTCGTTCTATGAACTGCATGCAGGTTCTTGGAAGCGTAACGCCGAAGGAGAGTTCTTAAATTATCGCGAGCTTGCGGCAGAGCTAATTCCATACTTGACGGATCTTGGCTACACACACGTTGAGCTAATGCCAGTTTCAGAGCACCCATTCTACGGTTCTTGGGGTTATCAACCTGTTGGTCTATTTGCACCGACTAGTCGTTTTGGATCTCCTGATGATTTCAAATACTTTGTCGACCAATGTCACCAAGCTGGCTTAGGTGTGGTACTAGATTGGGTTCCTGCTCACTTCCCAAGTGATGATCACGGCCTAGCAAACTTCGATGGTACGCCATTGTTCCACGATCCAGATCCACGTCGTGGTTGGCATCAAGACTGGAACTCGTACATTTATGATTTAGGCAAAGAGCATGTTCGTCGTTTCTTGGTAGCAAACGCTTTGTACTGGTTCGAACAATTCCATATCGATGGCATCCGTGTTGATGCGGTTGCTTCGATGCTGTATCTCGATTATTCGCGTAGCCATGACCAATGGATTCCGAACGCAGATGGCGGCAACGAAAACTATGACGCCATTGCTACCCTTAAGTGGATGAACGAAGAAGTTTATAAACACTTCCCGAATGCGATGACGATTGCTGAAGAATCGACTGCTTTCCCTGGTGTTTCGGCACCGACCTTTATGGGCGGCTTAGGCTTCGGCTTTAAGTGGAATATGGGCTGGATGCACGACAGTTTATCTTACATCCAAGAGGACCCGATTAACCGTAAATATCACCACGATACGATTACTTTCCCGCTGGTCTACGCACACAGTGAAAATTATGTATTATCTTTGTCACACGATGAGGTGGTTTACGGTAAGGG
>Ga0209121_10003444_pt1 | contig 15341 bp, 10 predicted proteins | sample Cruoilmetagenom3_FD_187292 | JGI IMG/M metagenome (GOLD analysis project Ga0209121, IMG submission 187292) | Oil polluted marine microbial communities from Coal Oil Point, Santa Barbara, California, USA - Sample 3 (SPAdes) (version 2) | ecosystem: Environmental > Aquatic > Marine > Oil seeps ...
TCAAATGTTAGATAGAGGTTTAAATATTGACGATATTGCCCGGAGCATAAGGCTTACTTTTGGGATAGGTCCTTTCTATTTTATGGAAATTGCAAAGCTTAGAGCTGTAAAAATTATATGGGCAAAAATCATTGAGGCTTATAAAGGTAATAGAGAATCTCAAAAAGCTAAGATCCATGCAAGAACATCGTTTTTTAATCAGACAAAATATGACCCTTATGTAAACATGTTAAGAACAACAACAGGGGCTTTTTCAGCAATAGTGGGTGGAGTTGACAGTTTGCATACAAATTCTTTTAATGAATGTTTTGAAGAGCCAGATGAGTTTTCAAGAAGGATTGCGCGAAACACACAAATAATTTTAAATGAAGAGACTCGTTTGAGCAATTTGATAGACCCTGGCGCAGGCTCTTATTATGTTGAGAAATTAACTGATGAAGTTGCTAAAAAAGCATGGGTATTGTTTCAGAAAATCGAGAAAAATGGGGGTGTGTTTAAGGCTCTCAAACAGGGTTATCTGCAAGAAGAAGTAGAGAAAGTTGATGAAAGAAGAAGAAAGGATATTGCAAAGAGAAAGGCAGTCATTATTGGCACTAATATGTATTCTAACTTGAAAGAGAAAAAATTGGATTTAAAATTTTCTGATTATGGAAAAATTCGAAAGAAAAGGAAGCAATATCTAAAGGAATACAGGAGTTCAGGAGTACATGAAAAACATATTAAAGAGCTTGAATATCTATCTTCGAATCCAGAAGATATTATTGATATTGGAATAGAAGCACTCTTAAAAAGTGCGACTATTGGAGAAATTACAGAAGCAATAACAAAGAGCTCAGGAGATTTGGTATATATTAAAACATTAAAGATACATAGAGCTTCAGAAAGCTTTGAAGAGATAAGAGATGCAGTTGAAATATATAAAGAAAAAATGGATTACAGGCCAAAAATTTTCCTTGCAAATATGGGTCTTTTTTCTCAATATAAGGCAAGAGCTGATTTTTCTAAGGGATTTTTTCAAGTTGGAGGGTTTGAAGCTATTTATCCAGAAGGTTTTGATAATAGTGAAGCTGCTGTTTGTGCGGCAATAGAATCAAAGGCTCAGGTTGTGGTTATATGTTCAACTGATGATAAATATCCTGAATTGGTTGCCCCCATAACAAAAGCTCTGAAAGATAAAAAATCTAATATAGTTGTTGTTTTAGCCGGGTATCCTAAAGATAAGATTGAAGAATACAGAAAATCTGGTGTTGATGAATTTATATATTTAGGAGCTGATACTCACCTCATATTATTGAGTGTGTTAAAAAAGATCGGAGTAATAAAATGATTAGAAAACCAGATTTTACAAAAATGGATTTAGATATAGATTCTCAGGAGATTTCAAGAGAGGAATGGCAGAACAAGGTAGAGAAGAATACAGGAAAATCTATTGATGAATTAATATGGCATACAAATGAGCAGATAGATGTTAAACCTTTATATAGAAGAGAAGATATAAAAGATTTTGAGCACCTTGATTATACGTCAGGTATTCCACCTTTTTTACGCGGCCCTTATGCAACAATGTATGTACAAAGGCCCTGGACTGTTCGTCAATATGCGGGTTTTTCAACTGCAGAAGAGAGTAATGCATTTTACAGGAGAAACTTAGCTGCAGGCCAAAAGGGACTTTCAATTGCATTCGATCTAGCCACTCATAGAGGCTATGATTCTGATCACTCAAGGGTTGTTGGGGATGTTGGAAAAGCAGGTGTTGCAATTGATTCTGTTGAGGACATGAAGATTTTATTCTCAGGAATCCCTCTTGATAAGATGTCAGTATCAATGACAATGAATGGTGCTGTATTACCAATAATGGCATTTTATATAGTTGCAGCAGAGGAACAAAAAGTTAAACCCGAACAATTGGCAGGCACAATTCAAAATGATATTTTGAAAGAATATATGGTTCGTAACACTTATATTTACCCTCCAGAGCAATCAATGAAAATTATTGCAGATATCTTTAAATTCACTTCAAAATATATGCCAAAATTCAATAGTATAAGTATTTCAGGATATCATATGCAGGAGGCAGGTGCCACAGCTGACCTGGAAATGGCATATACTTTAGCTGATGGGCTTGAATATGTTAAAGCTGGAATAAAAGCAGGCTTAAATATTGATGATTTTGCACCAAGACTCTCTTTTTTCTGGGCTCTTGGTATGAACTATTTTATGGAAATTGCAAAAATGAGAGCAGCACGTTTGATATGGGCAAAATTAATAAAGCAGTTCAACCCAACAAATCCAAAATCAATGTCATTAAGAACTCACTCCCAGACTTCTGGATGGAGCTTAACTGCGCAGGATCCATTTAATAATGTTATAAGAACTTGTATGGAAGCCTCTGCAGCAGTTCTTGGCCACACTCAATCCTTGCATACAAATTCTCTTGATGAAGCAATCGCATTACCAACTGATTTTTCAGCAAGAATAGCAAGAAATACCCAGTTATATCTTCAGAATGAGACAAATGTAACAAAAGTAATTGATCCCTGGGCTGGATCGTATTATGTTGAAAGCTTGACAGATGAATTATTAAAGAAAGGATGGGAACATATTCTTGAAATTGAATCATATGGAGGTATGACAAAAGCAATTGAAGCAGGTATTCCAAAAATGAGAATTGAAGAGGCTTCTGCCAGACGTCAGGCAAAAATTGACTCTGGAGAAGAGACCATAGTAGGAGTCAATAAATACTCTCTTGATAAGGAAGAGCCAATTGAAATTCTTGAAGTTGATAATGCAACTGTTCGCTTGTCTCAGATTAAGAGACTAAAACAGATAAAAGAAAAACGAAATAACAGAAAAGTTGAAGAGTCTCTTAGAGCTATAACGTATTGTGTAAAAACAGGTGAAGGTAATTTGCTTGATTTGTCGATTAAAGCTGCTCGAAATAGAGCAAGTTTAGGTGAAATATCTTATGCAATAGAAAAAATATCAGGAAGGTATAAGGCTATGACAAAAATAATTTCAGGGGTTTATGGGAAAGAATATGGGGATAAGGATGAAAACATGTATAAAGAAGTCCGTAAAATGACAGATAGTTTTGCAAAAAAAGAGGGTCGCCGTCCCAGGATTATGATTGCAAAAATGGGTCAGGATGGTCATGACCGTGGTGCAAAGGTAATTGCTACTGCATATGCTGATATGGGATTTGATGTGGATATGGGACCCTTATTTCAAACACCTGAGGAAACAGCAAAACAAGCTGTTGAGAATGATGTTCATATTATTGGTATGAGTTCTCTTGCAGGAGGGCATAAGACGTTATTACCACAGCTGAAAGAAGAACTAAAAAAATTGGGTAGAGAGGATATAATTATAACTTGCGGAGGTGTAATACCTGTCCAGGATTATGATTTCCTCTATAAACATGGAGCATCAGCCATTTTTGGGCCAGGAACAAAAATTCCTTATACTGCAAAAAAGGTTATGGAAGAAATAAACAGGAGATTTACTTAATCTAATATCCCTTTTTTAATGAAATTAAAAAAAATATAATTTTTATTTGTAATATCAGTTATAATATTATATATTTATATTAGACAGGGAGTGCTTTTTTAAATATTTATTTTTTGGTGGAAAGGATATTATTATGAAAAAAATAAAAATTTCATGTATTGGGAATTTTCCTCCACGTCAATGCGGAATTGCCACATTTACAAGAGATCTTATAGAATCAATTATTAAAAATAAGAGGGAAAAAAAGATTAAAGCTGAGGCTTACATTATTGCTATGAACGACCCAAATCAAACATATAATTATCCAGAAGAGGTTAAATTTGAGATAAGGCAGGAGCATCAGAGGGATTATTTAAAAGCAGCTAAGTTTATTAATTACAGTGATGCTAATATTTGTGTTTTACAGCATGAGTTTGGTATATTTGGTGGTGATAGTGGTATTTATATCCTTCCTTTGATCCACAGATTAAAAATACCATTGATTGTTACATTTCATACTGTGTTGGAAAATCCTTCTTACAATGAAAAAGTAATTATCCAGGAAATCAATAATAAAGCGGAAAAAGTAGTAGTTATGAGCAATCTGGCTGTTGACTTTTTAACTAAAATTTATAATGTACCTCAAGAAAAAATTGAACTCATAGAGCATGGTGTTCCTGATTTTAATTTTGTTTTGAGAAAGAAATATAAAAAAAGGTTAAACCTAGAAAATAAAAGAAGTCTCTTAACATTCGGTTTATTGAGCAGAGACAAGGGAATTGAAACTGTGATTAATGCTTTGCCAAAGGTTATTAAGAATCATCCTGATATTATCTATATTATATTGGGAAAAACACATCCGGGTGTAGTAAGAGTTTCAGGTGAGGAATATAGAAATTATCTGAAACATCTCGTTGAAAAAAATAACCTTAGAACAAATGTCTATTTTTACAACTCTTATGTAAGTAATGAGAAAATATTTGAGTACTTATCTGCTATTGATATTTATATAATCCCCTATCTTAATAAGGCTCAAATTACAAGCGGTACTCTATCTTATGCTATTGGAGCTGGGGCAGCTGTAGTTTCAACACCTTATTGGCATGCAAAGGAACTTTTAGCAGATAAAAGAGGGAGATTGTTTGATTTTGGTGATTCAGATGCTCTTGCTGATATTCTTATCAAATTATTAGATAAGCCTTCAGAGCTATCTGAAATGAGGAAAAAGGCTTATAAATATGGCAGGGAGACAATTTGGCCAAAGGCTGGTTCTAAGTATCTCAAGCTCCTTTCTAAAATATTGGACTCACGGATTAATTTGAAACTAAAGGAAGAACCAATAATTAATCCTTTGATTTTACCAAAATTTAGTTTACTACATATAAGAAGGTTGACTGATGATACTGGAATTATCCAGCACGCTAAGTATAACATTCCTAATTTAAAGAGTGGTTATACCCTTGATGACAATGCCAGGGCTCTTTTATTGTGTTCAATGGCTTACAAGCAAAAAAAAGATCCAATAGCATTAGATCTATTACCTCTATATTTAAGTTATATCTATTATATGCAAAATGATGATGGAACATTTAGAAATTTGTTAAGCTTTAACAGGGGTTTTGTAGATAAAAAAGGTTCAGAAGATTCATTCGGAAGAACAATATGGGCTTTAGGTTTTCTTATTCGTTTCACTAAAAATGATACATATTTTCAAATATCAAAAGAGATGTTTGCTAAAGCATTCAAGAATTTCAAAAAACTTAAATCTATAAGGGGTATGGCTAATACAGTAATTGGTATCTGTCATTATCTACATCGCTTTTTAAGTGATGAGGAGATGAATAAAGTACTTAGAGATATTATATACAATATTATTGATAAGTATGAAAATGAAAGAAGAAAAGATTGGCACTGGTTTGAATCAACAATGACATATGATAATGGAATTATACCGCTCTCTCTTTTTCATGCATATGAGTTAATCAATGATGATAAAATATTAAGTATTGCTAATGAGTCAATAGAATTTTTGGAAAAAATCATTTTTAAGGAGGGATACATATCATTGATAGGAAGTAATGGTTGGTATAAAAGGGGAAAGACCCGTTCAAGATATGCTCAGCAGCCAGTTGATGCTGCTACTACGGTTTTGATGTTTTATCAGGCTTTTATAGCTACTAAAGAGAAAAAGTATATTGATAAAATTTTCACCTCATTTATGTGGTTTCTGGGAGAGAATGATTTAAGAACTCCATTGTATGATTTTGAAACGCGTGGTTGCAATGATGGATTAGAGAGTCATGGTGTAAATAGAAATCAAGGAGCTGAGAGTACAATATCATACCTGATTTCTCATTTAACAGTTCTTCAGGCTTTTGAGAGGTTCATTTAAAAAGCTATTTTGGTTTTTAAAAAGGAAATGTAATGGCTATTATAAAGAGATATAAGAATAACCCAATATTAACTAAAGATGATGTCCCATATCCAGTAGCAACTGTTCATAATGCTGCTGTAGTAAAATATAATAATAAATATATAATGATCTTTCGCTCACATTTGGAAAATGGACGTAGTATTCTTGGTATAGCATATAGTGATAATGGATTTAAATTCAAAGTGGCTAAAAAGCCTTTTATGGTTCCTGCAAAACATGGGATTTTTAAAGAGTATGAAGAATATGGAATTGAAGATCCGCGTATTACTTTTATAGATGAAGAGTATTTGATTACTTATAGTGCTTATTCAAGATATGGGGTTCGTGTAGCTCTTGCAAAAACTAAGGATTTTAAAAAAGTTGAAAGGTTTTCTCTAATAACTGAAGCTGATTATAGAAATGTTGTTATTTTCCCCGAAAAAGTTGGAGGCTTATATGTTAGACTGGACAGACCACACTCTGAAATAATCCCTTGGTCAATATGGATATCTTATTCTCCGGATTTAAAATTTTGGGGGGAGTCTAAATTGATAATGAAACCTGCTCAATATCACTGGGATGAGGTAAAGATTGGTCCTGGTGCAACACCAATAAAAACAAAATATGGATGGTTAAGCATTTATCATGGAGTCTTTCAAACAATGGATGGTAATATTTATAGGTTAGGTGTTGCATTGCATGATCTAAAAGATCCTTCCAAAATTATTGGTGTAGGTGATAACTGGATATTGCAGCCTGAAGAATTATATGAAGTTACTGGTTATGTTCATAATGTGGTTTTTTCATGTGGAGCTGTACCTGAGGATGATGGCTCTGTAAAAATTTATTGGGGAGGAGCGGATAGTGTGATGTGTGTTGGCACTGCTAAAATTGATGATCTTGTTAATCATTGCTTGGGAAATACAAGGCCACCGTTATAGGATGAGAGTAGCAGTTTTATCAACAGTTGCGTGGAGGACTCCACCACGCCATTATGGCCCATGGGAACAGATTGCTTCTAATATTACAGAGGGCCTGATATCACATGGTATTGATGTAACCCTTTTTGCAACTGGTGATTCAATCACAAAAGGGAAACTGGAATATATTTGTGAACATTCTTATGAGGAAGATAAAAGTATTGACCCAAAAGTTAGTGAGAGTTTACACATTGCCCATTTGATGGAACAAGCTGATAATTTTGATATAATTCACAATAATTTTGATTTCTTACCATTAACATATTCTCGCCTGATTAACACACCTATGATAACAACAATACACGGCTTCTCTTCTACAAAAATCATTAAAGCATTCAAAGAGTATAATGATACCAATTTTTATGTATCAATAAGTGATTCTGACCGCAGCTCAGAGCTGAGATATATATCAACAGTTTATAATGGAGTTAATGTTAATGATTTTATACTTAATGAAGAGATAGGAGATTATTTATTATATTTTGGTAGAATTCATAATGATAAAGGAACTTACGAGGCTATTCAGATCGCAAAAAAAGCTGGTATGAAACTTATTATTTCAGGAATAATCCAGGATCAGAAATATTATGTGGAAAAGGTAAAACCATTTATAAATGATGATGATATTGTTTTTGTTGGACATTCTGGCCCAGAAAAAAGAAATAAACTTCTTGGCGGAGCTTATGCTCTACTTCACCCCATTAATTTTGCAGAACCTTTTGGATTAAGTGTTGTTGAGTCAATGCTTTGTGGCACTCCTGTTGTTGCTTTTAATAAGGGTTCTATGCCAGAGTTAATAGTTGACGGGAAAACAGGTTTTCTTGTTAATAATATAGATGAAGCAAAAGATATTTTAAATTACGTGAAGAAAATTGATCCTAAGTACTGCAGAAAATGGGCTGAAGATAATTTTAGTCGAGAAAGAATGGTGAACAATTATATAAAAATTTATAACAGGATTTTAAAAAGGCAGATTAAAACTTATTGATTATTTAATAATTCATCTAAAAGTTCATCCATTGAAAAAGTAGCAAAAGTAGAAGCAAAATCAGATATTCCATATGGGATAATCAATTCATTATTGTGAATTATAGAGCCACATGAGTAAACGACATTTGGTACATAGCCTTCTCTCTCTACATCATTCGGTGTAAGAAGAGGCTCTTTTAATCGTGCTATTAATTTGGTTGGGTTTTCCAAATCCAGTAATGCAGCTCCAAGACAGTATGTTCTCAATGGTCCAACACCATGCGTTATTACTAACCATCCTTTTTCCGTTTCTATAGGTGAACCAGCATTGCCAATTTGAATAAACTCCCATGGATATAATGGTTCCTGGATTTTTTGAGCTTTTTGCCAAACATTTATATTATCTGAAAACATAATATAATCGTTAACCCCATCAGAACGTGAGATAAGAGCATATTTACCATTTACTTTACGGGGAAAGAGGGCAATTCCTTTATTGTGTACATATTCTCCATATATTGGCATAACCTTGAAATGATAAAAATCTTTTGTTTTCAATAATTTTGGCAGGATAGTAAAACCATCATAAGCTGTATATGTTGCATAATATGTTACACAGTTATCATCATCAACAAACTTAACGAATCTTGCATCTTCAATACCATTACTTTCAGAATAGGAAACCGGGAAAATTACTCGTTCTGAAATTGCTGTATCAAGTGAAAAGGTTATCTCATAATGGGAATTTGCCAACCAATTTATTGCTTGAATTACTTTTTTTTTTGAATAGCTTATCTTAGTTTCTTTTATTGTTTTTTCAATACTTGCCTGAAGCTCACCATAGATAAAAGTATCGCCTAATTTGTCCATAACAATTCCAACAATATCTTTTTTAATATGCATCTCTTCAAGTTTTCTCAGGAAGCTTTTTTTGTTATAAACATGACGCTTTACAACTTCTGGCAGATCAACCAATTTACCTGGTGCTTCGAAATTAACCTTATTGTTTTTATCAATTATCCCACATCTGAATACTATTGAAGAGATATGTCCTTCGCCCGTTGCTCGGAAACTAGCTATTACTCTTTTTTGGCCTTCCTCTAAGCCAGACTGATCCGGATGTTCAACGATCGATGGATTAAAAAAAGCAGCAGACTCAATAGCATATTCCATTGTAAAGTAAGATCCGATTAGTAGTTTTCTCTTAAGAGAGATAGATTTTGGGTTAATATTTATTTTATCAAATGCATACTCTATTTTATTGAAATGGTTTTTAAATGTTTTTGAAATATTGCGATGCCGCTTGGAAAAGTTTCTTAGTACTTGATTAAGTGTCAGATGAACACTTTCATCTGGTAAATTTACAACTTTTCTAATTATAGATTCTGCTCTGTCAAGTTTACCAGGCATAAAGAAACGTGCAATTACTCTCGTAAAATCAGGGCTAAATTTATTTGGTTTCCTTTTTACAGTTATTGACATTGATTTGAAATTATCTCTCTTATTTAATTTTTTGTCAATAAACTAAACCCAAATAAAAAATTAGAGACTCTAAAATGACGATTAAACTCTGTTATGTGAAAAAATAATATTATGGGCTCTTACAAATTATTTGCAATTATTTTGTTTTTATATATAATCTCTTATGCATTCAAATTATTTGCCTCTACATTATTTATATCAATCAAAACAGATAAAAAATTTAAAATATAAGGATCTTTTATGACAGAAACTATTAAAAAAACTTTGAGAGATTTGGCACCTATGCGCTGGTTTATACTGGTTCTTGTCAGTGCATTAATGTTTGCAACTTATTGGTTCCAGGACTTTTACTCAGGACTGAAACCATTAATGGAAAGTCAGTTAGGTATTAGTTCAAGCCAGTTCGGTACAATGATTGGTTTAACCACTATTGCAAATATGTTTGGCATGATAATAATTGGTGGCATAATACTTGACAAGTGGGGTATACGTCTTACTGCAATTATTTTTGGTTCAGTTGCTACTTTGGGGGGGCTTATCAGTGCTTTAGGAGCAGCTGATGTGTTTTCAAGTGATCCTTCCACAAGATTAACAATTATGATTATTGGTAGAATAGTATTCGGAGTAGGCCTTGAAACAACATGTGTACTTATAACAAGAACTGTCGTTAAATGGTTTATGGGATATGAACTTGCTCTGGCAATGGCAATAAACATGGGAATAGGAAGACTGGGTTCAGCTTTAGGAACAGCAATATCACCTGATATAGCTAATAAAAATGTTCCAACTGCAATTACATTTGCTGCTACCTTAATTGCTATTGGAGTTATTTTGTATATTATTTATTTAATATTTGATGTTAAACTTGATAAGCAACAAAACATAAAAAAGTCTGAAGAGGATCAATTTAAATTTTCAGACCTTTTAAAACTTGTTACTAATAAATCATTCTTATTAATAGCAGGTCTTTGTGTAGCTTTTTACTCAGCTGTATTTCCATTTATGCAATACGCACCTGATCTGTTGGTGAATAAATTCGGATTTTCTTATGAATTACCTAAATCTGCTTCACAGATAGTGCTTTTTGGTAGTGCTACTTTGGGTAATGCTTCAATATTTATAGGACTCTTTTTATTTGGTGTTGCATTTCCAATGATTCCAGCAAATATAAAGGATAAATTTAAGAAAACAGCAGCACTTATTATAACATTTGCTCTTTTCATATGTTTTATCTATTTACTTAAAGATACACTTGCAGTGTGGATAAAAAATGGCCCAAAAGCTGCTAGTTTGATTCCAATGGGTACAATACTTTTCACACCGATTTTTGGAAGGTTTGTTGATAAGAAGGGAAAAGCAGCATCGATTATGATGATTGGGGCTCTACTTTTAATATTTGCACATATATCTTTATCAGTTTTAAACAGTTTACTACTCTGCTATTTCGGGCTTTTCTCTCTTGGAATTGCATTTTCTCTCGTTCCTGCTGCAATGTGGCCATCTGTAGCTAGAATTGCCCCAGCGAAAAGGTTGGGCACAGCATATGCTGCAATGTTTACTATCCAGAACTGGGGACTTGGAATATTCTTTAAAGGCATTGGAACTGTTCTTGATTGGGTAAACCCAGAAGTTGTAGCAAAACTACATAGCATTAGAAAAGGTTTACAAGCTCAGGGTCTTTCAAATATACAAATAAGTGAAAAGATAGAACAACTGAGAAAAGCAGGTGAATTGCCTATTTATAATTATACAATTCCGATTCTCATGCTTGTAGGTCTCGGAGTTATTTCAATATTTCTTGCTATATGGCTAAAGAAAGCGAGTAAAGAACAGGGATACGGCCTGGAAAATCCTTTAATTTCATAGCAAGAATATTCAAAGGAGGGATGGTATTATTTTTGTTTGATAATGGTCTTATCCGGAATATTCCCATTTTTAAAATGCTTATCTATCCATCCTGAAGTAACATTATGCCTACTATCAAAATATTTAACATATGGTTTTATATCAAGGAGAGGTGTCCCATCTAAAACATCAACCTCTGTAAAATAGATCTTGTTGCCATTTATGCTTTTTATATTAATAACAGAAAATCCTATATGATTTGGACGATTAGGGCTCCTTATAGCAAACATTCCATGTTTGTTTTCTTCTAGAAACGGCTTTCCTTCAATGTGTTCTTTTTTTGATTTATGAAAGTAGTATATTATTATAGCATGACTAAATTTATCCAGATCTTTTAATCCGTTTACATATCTATCCTTTAATTCAAGCCAAGCTTCTACTTCCTTTTTAAAAGTTCCCTGTATTGGAATATCCTTACTTTCTTTATATGGTGAGTGAATTATTCCTATTGGATGCATTATTATTTGTTTCATGATTTCATTATTATAACCTTTATGTGATATTAATCATAAGATAAACGAGTTTTTTCATCTGCTAAAGTTGGCTGAATAATTTCTTTCCATTTTGGAGAGTCCCATGTCTTTACTATCATATGTGTCTTATAGTATTTCTGTGGTATTGGGTGTGTGCCAATAATCACATCCAGGTCATATTGTGCTTTGATAAAATCTCGAAAATATATTATATATGGACATGGAGGATATCCTACAACCAATCCAGTTGCAAGGTGAATGACCTGTGCTCCATTTTTTTTCATTTCTTCCGGAGCATATTCAATGTTTCCACCCGGGCAACCAGCACAAGTTGTAAACCCAACCAATTCAACCTCTTTGTCTCTATAAATACTGAATGCCCCTTCTCTGTTTTTGAGGGATCTTAGGCATTTGCCTCCAGCACACATCCTATAGCGGTCACATATAATGATTCCAATTTTTGTTTTATCTCTCATATTTGTTTCCTCCTCTCTTCTCTTATTTTTTTACTTACTCCTTTACTATACCAATTATAACACATATAATGGAGCTATATTCACTCTTTTATGTTATTTTAGTTAATTATTAGAAAAATTTCATATTTCATTTGACATTTATATATAGATTTGATATAATTTTTTTTTATAGTAAGTATAGGTGAGAGATCAAGTAATATTCAAGAAAACCAACTTTTATTATTCTAAAATTTTACCTCTATTTACTTTGAAAATTTGAATGGAGGTAACACAATATGGCTAAAGGAAAAGTCAAATGGTTTGACCCGCAAAAAGGCTTTGGTTTCATTGAAATGGATGAAGGAAAAGATATCTTTGTACATCACAGTGAAATTCAGGGTACAGGTTATAAGTCTTTAGATGAAGGACAAACTGTTGAATTTGAAATTCGCAAAAGTGAAAAAGGTGATTATGCTGCAAATGTAGTAAAAACATAAACTTTTTTAACTGATAAGGTCTTGATTTCCCATGTGAGAGAAATCAAGACCTTTTTCTATTCCTATTATTCCAAGATTTAATTAAAAATTTACTATTGGAATTTGTGTGAGCTGCAACCATTGGTATTTCTTTAATTGAAATTAAAATGGCTTTTTTATTTGTTTATTTTTCTTTAATTTTTTATAATAAAATTAATGTTTATAAGGAAATTAAAATGTTAATTGCAGTAATTATTTTTATTCTTTTAGTTTTCTTTTTTTTTCTAACATACAATAAATTTGTTAGATTAAGGAATATGGCAGAAGAGGCGTGGAGTGGTATTGAGGTTCAGCTTAAAAGACGCTGTAATTTAGTACCAAATCTTGTTGATACAGTTAGAACGTATGCAAAGCATGAAAAGAGTTTATTTGAAAATATAACAGAATCTCGTAAAAGAGCTATGAATTCTTATCAAATTCATGAGAGGAGCATAGAAGAAAAAATTCTCAGTAATTCTATGTTAAAGATATTTGCTGTTGTTGAAAATTACCCTGATTTAAAAGCAAATGAAAATTTTTTAAAGTTACAAGAAGAGCTTGTGGATATTGAAGATCAAATACAATATGCAAGGAGATACTTTAATGGAACAGTTCGCAACAACAATATTTTTGTTCAATCTTTTCCATCTTTAATATTAGCAAGCATATTTAAATTCAAAGAAATGGAATTTTTTGACTTAGAATCTATAAAAGAGGAAATTGTACCTAAAGTTAATATAAATTAATGAGAGGTTTTATATGAAAAAAATATTTTTTATACTGAGCACTTTACTTTTTTCTATTTCCCTTTTTGCTTATAGAGTAGAGAAAATAATAAGCTTTGATTCTGTTATATATGTAAATAAGGATTCTTCACTTGTTGTTAAGGAAATTATAAAGGTTATTTCTCAGGGAAGAATAATAAAGAGGGGTATTTTTAGGGATTTCCCAACAAAATATATGAATAAGGGTTTAAAATGGAATGTTGATTTTGATGTAATGTTAGTAAAAAAGAATGGTTTTTCTGAACCATATCATATTGAGAATATTAAAAATGGAAAAAGGCTTTACATTGGTTCTAAAAATATATTCTTACATCCTGGAACTTATACTTATGAAATAACATATAAGACAAACAGGCAACTTGGATTTTTTGATGATTTTGATGAGCTCTATTATAATATTACTGGAAATTTCTGGGCTTTCCCGATTGAAAAAGCTTCAGCAACTATTATACTTCCAAAGGATGCTAAAACATATATTTTAAATGTAATGGCTTATACAGGAAAGTATGGGACAAAAGCAAGTGATTACAGTGTAAAAAAAGTTGATAATGGTAATATTTTATTCAAAACAAATCGGGAACTCAAACCCAAAGAGGGACTAACAATTGCTGTATCATGGGAGAGAGGTTATGTAACAAGACCTGATAAAATAACAAAATTGAAATATATACTTAAAGATAATCAGCTTATTATTAAAGGGTTGTTTTTTCTCATAATTGTTTTTCTTTATTATATTTTTGTGTGGTTCAGGGTTGGTAAAGATCCCAGCAAAGGACCTATAATACCTTTATATGAACCACCTCCTGACCTTTCCCCAGCAGCTATCAGGTATATTATGAATATGGGATATGATAAAAAAATATTTACATGTTCAATAATTAATATTGCTGTTAAAGGGTTTCTTATCATTAATGAAAAAGATGATGACTACTCTATTAAAAAAACAGATAAAAAAGATCCTGATAAATATCTCTCTGCTGAAGAGTTGAAAATATATAGAAGCTTATTCAGTACTAATTATAAGATAAAACTTGATAGCATAAATTATTCGATTTTTCAGAAGGCAGTTAGAAAATTGAAAAAAAGCCTAAAGCTTTCTTTTGAAGGGAAATATTTTCTTTCTAATATTAAGTATTTTGTACCTGGTATTATTTTATCAATATTAGGGATAGTTATTACTGTACTCAGCTCTCCAATATCAGCAGCGGGCAGTTTTATGTTAATATGGCTTTCAGGATGGACATGTGGAGTGTTTTTCCTTTTTTCATCTGTTTTAAGCTCATGGAAGCAATTCTTTTTTAAAGGGAAATTGAAGAGTTTTAGCCAGGCGCTTTTTAATACGCTTTTTGCACTTCCATTTTTGGCAGGAGAAATTTTCGGACTTTTTATGCTGAATAAATCGACTTCTATATCTTTTGTATTTTTTCTTGTTTTAATCATGTTTGTGAACACTTTATTTTATCAATTGCTTAAAGCACCAACAATGAAAGGTAGGAGGGTGATGAACAAAATAGAGGGTTTTAAATTGTACTTATCAGTAGCAGAAAAAGATAGGATGAAAAGGTTTAATATGATTTCATCAAGAAAAAACACCCCCGAGCTTTTTGAAAAGTATCTTTCTTTTGCTATTGCTTTAGAGGTTGAAAATGAATGGGCAAAGCAGTTTGAAGGTGTTCTTGATTCAAGCATGAAAGGAGGAGAGGGATATAGAACAAGTTGGTATAATGGCTCATCTATAACTCATTTTTCTGCTGGGGCACTTACAGGAGCAGTTTTGTCAGGCTTTTCAAATTCAATACCATCATCTGCACCAGGTAGTTCTTCTGGTTCTTCTGGAGGGGGATTCTCCGGAGGCGGAGGAGGAGGAGGCGGTGGCGG
>Ga0209121_10003445_pt1 | contig 15337 bp, 24 predicted proteins | sample Cruoilmetagenom3_FD_187292 | JGI IMG/M metagenome (GOLD analysis project Ga0209121, IMG submission 187292) | Oil polluted marine microbial communities from Coal Oil Point, Santa Barbara, California, USA - Sample 3 (SPAdes) (version 2) | ecosystem: Environmental > Aquatic > Marine > Oil seeps ...
CGAATGACTTCGAGAAATTAGTGCTTATTCAGGAGAACAATGGATTACCCCGCCAGACTCTCCTAACCCTATCTGTCCAATCATAGGGGTGCACTCCACTTTAAAGAAGGGGGGATTACCAGGTGATTATATTCTCCGTCTTTGATGCTCTCGAAATGAGCAGTGCCAAAAGCAACAACATCTCGTGCACCGCGTCCATTAAGCCCCCTTCTTGGTTTACCCTTTTCAAACCCTGAAGTTCTCCGGCCTACGCTACCAAGTTTGTAATACATTTCTTCTCTGTTCATCCCGCTTGCCCGATCTCGTATTTTCACAAGGGAAGATCCTTTCCTTTTTCTTTCAATCTCTATTCGAATCTTCCCTGAAATCTTTTGTCCCGCCTCTTCCAAGCCACGATAACTGTCATCGCAATTTGTGATCAACTCTACTAAACCACGTTCAATTTCCATTCGCATTGCCTTTTCCATGTTTTGCCGCTGATACCGTGGGGTTACCTTAAGGTCCCATTCATTTGGAATTTCAGATTTTGGCATTTTTAACCCTCCTTCTCTCTCAAAAGTGATGCGAACTTTTTTTGGCAGAAGTTCACAAATTTTTTGACCTCTCCTCTTTTCAGCTCCTCAGCTGTGCAATAAAGCTGTTTCAACCGCTCGTTTAATACCTCTGCCCCAGTATTTACGGTACAGATAAGAGATTCAGCAAACTCCGCGTGCGAAATTTGTGCCTTCTCTCCATACCTCTCGAATTTCTCAAATGCCGTAGCCCTAAGTAGTTCTTTCAATCTTCGGTCTTCAGGAAGCCGGGCTGCTGGTGGAATCCGTTTACCCAAACATTGCTCAATTCGTGACTTGCTACCCTCTATCCATCGGACTCCATTTTCGGTTAATCTCCATCCAGTACCGCCTTTTCTTTCACTTTTCCCTTCTACCCGTGGTCCACATTTTTCTAAAGCAAATCGGGCAGGGGCAAGGTCTGGGTACTGAGGATACTTTACCCAAGAAAATCTAGAAGGTGCGAGTTGATGACATTTCAAAGCAACATCCTCTGTATGAATTCGCTTTTGCCATCCACCTAAGAGGTGAAGAGCATACAGGGCGATATCTTTGTCATTCAATTTTTCCGTTTCTTCTTTTCCCACTTCGTTCTCGTCTTTTCCCTCCGTTTTACAAGCGGAATTCAGATTTACTTGAGTTCTGAAATTTTGTCTTCACAATCTTTAGCTCTTTTTCTATTGCCTGGAAAATTTTCCTGACATCCTCCTGGGTGTAATCATAGAGCTGGGGATTTGAACAATGTCCCAGGACTCGTATCCGCTCCAGCACTGCGTTAGTTCTTTTGGTTGCCAGACGCTGAAAAGCTTGTCTCTTCGATTCTGAAAGCTTAACCATTTCTACCGTCTCCTGCACAGAATTCTTATTTCTATTGAAAATCCATTATAAACAAGATTAGAAAATTTGTCAAATTTTCCTTAATTCTATCATAAACGGGTTTTACTTTCGTGGTCACAGTCTAAATTATTCGCTTTTACGTAGAAATTGTTAGATGGATATCTTTTTCTTAAGCAGGATAATTGAAACCAGGAATTTTATGTTTTCCTAACATTTGCACGAAGGCTCTTTTGGCATTACCAGCAAGAGTGGAAGCCTGTCCCAAACTGCTTTTCCCTGTTCAAAGAGCTCCATCGCCAGACAAAGTTTGGCTCTTCTTCTATATCAAAAGGCAAGGCTAAACCAACTTGTTTCATTGCCTTGTCTCCGCAATGCGTTATTCCCATAAGAATTTAACCTTCTTGCCTTTGCAAAAGTCTACTTCAAATCTATCTAATCCAGTTACCCTTCCAAGAATAGAAGGAACAGCGTTACTATCTGCAATTGCAACAGGTAGCTTGAATTCTCTACCGCTGACCCTCATTTTCATCTGGTGCAAGAAAGCTATCAAAACTCATGATGGAGTTACGCCTCTTATCTCTATATATTCTCCTGTTGTTACGTCTTCTACTAGCATCTCACCAATAAATCTTGGCAAAATTGTAACGTCAGCACCTGTATCAGCTAGGACTTCGTCTATACAAATCCAATCGCTATTTAATATAGAGAAAATTTCTATGGGAATCAGTGGCCTTAATATCTTTCCAAATATCTTGCTTTCTTGCTGTATGTATGGAAATTCTATCTCAGGCATACTACCAACACGTCTTCCTTTATTTTCCAAGCAATTGAGATTTTTTTCCCGGGATTCCTTCTTTTAATCTCTTCAAACTTCTGCTTTGGATTTAAGCCTCTCCAAACTTCTTCTCCTTCAACTCTTATAACGTATTCAAACTTCCTCATTTCTTCACTCCCGTTTCAGTAATGAAAGCCTCAAGAACAGGGGGCTCTAATTCAATTACTTCTTTACCAAAGGTCTCAATATGAAACCGAATAGCTGATTTCACAGCAGACAGAGCTTCTTCATAGGTCTCCCCTTGCCCTACGACGATGCCTTTCAAGCCTAGGAGGTATGCCACATACCCGTCGGTGGTCTTTTCCACTACAATTTTAAACTGACGTACCATAATTCACTTCGTGAACTCACGTTCCTTACTTTCGAAGAGGCAAGCTCAATAATGGTCATATATTGCTAATTGTAGCATTACTACTGCTCATTCCTGCGCCACGACGTAGTTCCTCAGTGTGCCTATGCCCTCAATTTTCAATTCCACCATATCACCAGGGTTCATAGGTCCAGGGCCTGAAGGAGTCCCTGTGCCTGAAGGAGTCCCTGTGGAAATGACATCGCCGGGCAGGAGTGTCATTGCATTGGAGATGAAGCTTACCAGCGCATCAACGGGAAAAATAAGGTCGTTCGTCCGCGCAGACTGGCGAAGCTCGCCGTTTTGATAGAGTTCAAGCTTGAGGTCATCGGGGGAGATATCAGTTTCTATGCATGGGCCTATCGGAGCAAAGGTGTCGTAGCTTTTAGAGCGGGTCACCTGGCCGGCATCATCCTGCATTTCTTGTCGAGCGGAAATATCATTGCAGCAGGTGTAGCCCAATATGTATTGTCTAGCTCTCGCTTTGTCTACCGCTTTTGCTTTTCTGCCTATAACTACGGCCAATTCACCCTCATAGTCCACGCGTTTTGATACGTTGGGATAGACAATATCATCCTCTGGCCCGATGACTGTGGTCGAGGGTTTCAGAAAAATAAGTGGGTGGTCGGGTATCGGCAAGTTCCTTTCCATGGCATGGCTCCTGTAATTCAATCCCACTGCCACTATCTTGGAGGGCAGACAGGGGGCAAGAAGCCGCACCTCTTTCAATTCGTATGTGGTCTGTGTCAGCCTGAAAGGTCTGCCGGGGCTTCTAAAATAAGCATAAGGCGTGCCCAGCATCACCCTAATTTCCTCATCTTCAAGCACCCCGTACTTGATTGCTCGATTGACCCGAAAACGCACAATTTTCATTTTTCCCTCCTTTTAAGGCAAGCCATCCCACTAGCTAAGCTGTTCCCTAGCTTTTCGGTATTCATTAACAGATTGTATCATAGCTTGAAAATCTCTACTTTCCGAGGTCTTCCTCCTTTCAAGCCATTGTTTAAGCGATGATCGGCAGTCTGCTAGCCTTGTCCAAAACATTTCCAATAATTGTGATGGTATGTCTTGACCTGTTCCACAATTTTCTTGGTATCTTCAAATGAGGAGTCTGTCTGGAATCTCTGCGGAATGGAAACTGGCTCTTCTACCTCGATGTTGAAGTCAGCCAGACCGGATATTAAAGCCATCCAGGCGTAAGGCAAAACTTCTTTGTTGTAGCCAGAGCCAATCATGGCGATTTCCTTGCCGTGGCATATTCCCGACATTCTCCTGACTCTCTCACCAATCATTCTAAACCCTCTTACCGGTAATCCTAAATTGGTCAGCCCATCGGCAAAGTGGGGATCGGAGCCGCCATTTCTGATAATGATTTGGGGCTCGAATTCCTCCGTTACCGGCTGGACTATTTCCTCAAAGACCAGTTGATAGGAATCGTAGCCGGCATAAACCGGCATGGGGACGTTGATGGTATATCCTTTGCCTGCCCCTTCTCCGATTTCGTTAGCAAAGCCTGTTCCGGGATACAAAGTCCTGGGGTCCTGGTGCAAATCAATGAATAGCACTCTCGGGTCGGAATAGAAATATTCACAGGTTCCATTACCCTGGTGGGCATCGGTATCCAGGATCAGAATTCTCTCCAGCCCATGTTTTTCCATCAGATATTTAGCGGCAAAGGCGTTATCATTATAGAGGCAGAATCCTTCGCCATAATCTGGTTTAGCATGATGCATGTTGCCACCGATACACACCACTTTTTCATATTCACCGGTCTGAACCAGGTCAACTGCCATCTTTGCCTGGCCAATCATTAATCTTGCTGCCTCTTCTAACTTTCCTGGTCTACCTCTAGGAATATTATCTCCCGAGTGGTAGCGAGAAAAGCCAAAGCCTCCGGCATAACTCAAACCCAAGTTGGCAGCCTTGAAATAATCTCTGGTGAAGTCAATGTAAGCCTTATGACAAATAAGTAATAGATCATCTTCTACTGCTGGGTCTGCCGGCAAAATCCTGTAATTATCATCTTCGGGCAAGGTTTCTCGCAAAAACCTGGGAAATATTTCATACCGGTCGCCCCGGAAGGGATGGCCGGGGCCGAAATCGTATTCCTTTAGTTCCTCCCTATGTAAGATTGCTATTGGCATTTTAGCCTCCTTTCAAACAAGTGAATGTTTAGCAACACTCCTATGTCATTCTGAGTGTAGCGAAGAACCTAGACCCTTCGCTATGGCTCAGGGTGACAAAATAAACAGTTTCAAACGGCCAAAAGGAATTGAGAAATGATTTCGGCCAGATCCTCAATATCCTTTTGATAGACAAACTCGTCCTTGCCGTGGATGCTGCATTCAGGTCTGATTACTCCCAGGCCAAATTCCTCAGCTCCCCATTCAGAGGTAACAACATAAGGCAAATCACCAGAACCCATCTCACCGAACTTGCCTGTTTGGCCGGTGACTTTCTTAATTATCTCGGCTAGTTCATCCACAATGGGGTCCTGGCAAGGTGGCACGGTAGGAATTCGGTGAATTCTCGCTATTTCCCAGTCTACTCCTTTCACTGAGGAGAGGGTATCTATTAGTTCTTTCTCTGCTTCCGCTATGTTTTCCTCGGGAATCAATCTCCTATCCAGGGAGATTAAGCACTGGTCGGGAACGATGTTGACTTTGAGCCCTCCTGCTATCTTATTTATATTCAATTTTGCCTCCATTTTGTCCAGCCCGGTACCGGGGTGGACATCAACCTCTGATTTCCTTTGAGTCACCTCATTCTTGAGATCAAGGAGAGCTTTCACCAGGAGATTTGCTTTTTCTACGGCATTTTCTCCCAGGTGGGATAGTCCAGAATGAACCGATTTCCCTTTCACCTCAATGTCTATGTGCAACAGACCGAGGTTGGCTATGGTCACATGGCCAAAGCTAGAATCGAGACTGAAAAGGGCCGCCCCAGAAACAGGCTGCAAAAATTGAGTTAAATATCGAATTTGGCTGGCCTGGCTTATCTCCTCGTCGGTGGTAATCATTACTGAAATGTCATATCTCAGAGGTTTTCCTCTAACGGCTTCTAGCCCAAGGAGCAAGGCAGCAATTGCTCCTTTCATGTCGGCTGCCCCGCGACCATAGATTTTGCTATTTTCCGCTCTGGGATGGAAAGCATCCCACCCCTCAGCAGGAACAACATCTATATGGCCATAAAAAATCAAGCGAGGTTTTCCCCACTCTCTCCTGTGGCAAACGAGGTTAACTCTGCCCTCTCTCCCTTCGGCATGCTCCTTGGGGATAGGGACCTTATTGGTTTCCAAGCCTACTCGCTGGAACAAAGGCTGGAGGTAGTCAACCGCCTTGGCATAGTTCAAGCCAGGTGGCACAGAAGTATCAATGGCGATAAGGTCTTCCAGAATTCTAATGTAATCCATTTCCGCCTCCGGAGATGCGCTCTAGTCCGCTTTGGCATCCGAAATTGATAATAGTATAGTATAGCAAATGGCATTGTCAGACCGGTTTCGGGAAAAGATAGGCGAAGTATTGCCCGAGGCAGTTCTGCGTCTGAAGGAGCTTATGAAAACACCCTGATTCTACTACCTTCCAGACGGGAGGTAATCTTATCTACCAACTTCCCTACCCCCCAGCCTTCAGTGGCAGAGATGAGCGCTATGTTCCCGTCGGGCAACATGATTTGTTCCTCAAGGAAGGGAACGCTAGTCAGGCCTTCCATCTTCTGTTCACTGTCCAAAGCCAAATCCAGCTTATTGAATACCGTAATCTTGGGCTTATGTTCCAGGCGCAATTCAGTCAGTATTTGTTCTACTGTGCGGCACTGATTGGCAGCGTTCTTATGCGTTATGTCCACCATGTGCAGCAGTAAATCAGCCTCGCCAAGCTCTTCTAGGGTAGCTCGAAAAGCAGCAACGATTGACGGAGGCAGCTTATGAATAAAGCCAACCGTATCGGTCATCAGAAATCGCTGTCCATTGGGTGAAGTCAAACAGCGGGTTACGGGGTCCAGTGTTGAAAACAATTTGTCTTCCACCGCCACACCAGCTTGACTTAAGGCATTGAATAGGGTGCTCTTACCAGCATTAGTATAGCCAACAAGGGCTACAATAGGGACACCTGCCTCCTTACGTCTTTTTCGGTAGACAGCCCGGTGTTGTCTTACGTGCTCTATCTCGTGTTGAAGGCGATTGATGCGTTGGTGGATAAGACGCCGGTCAGTTTCCAGTTGTGATTCGCCAGGGCCTCTGGTGCCGATGCCAGCACCAAGCCGCTCCAGATGGCTCCACTGGCCGACAAGCCGAGGGAGAAGATAGCGATGCTGGGCAAGCTCGACTTGAAGCTGCCCCTCGTGAGTTCGAGCCTGTTTGGCAAATATGTCTAGAATAAGAGCTGTGCGATCAATAACCTTGACCTCTAGTATCTCTTCCAGGTTTCTTTGCTGCCTCGGCGATAGCTCGTCATCAAGAATCACGGTATTATATTGAGTCTGCTCTTTGAGGCTGACCAGCTCTGTAATTTTTCCCCTGCCTATATAGTGGGTAGGTGAAGGCCTGTCCAGTTTTTGAGAAAACATGCCTACCACGTCAGCGCCGGCTGTCGTCACCAGGTAAGATAGTTCCTGCAAGGAATCAGCGGCGGCCCAGCCACCCCTAGAAGCCTTAGTCTCTACACCCACTAGAAACGCGCGGTCCAAGCCAGTCTGTGTAGGGAAAAGCTTCTGTTTTATGTGGTCCTCCTGTGCCAGGCCGATAAGCGATTTATTCCTTGCTCCAGACGGTCATCCGAAAGAGTCAGAGACAGTCTAATGTATCCCTCACCTTGCCTCCCGTAGCCAATGCCAGGAGTGACAGCTATTCCAGCTTCATCAAGTAGTTTTTTTGTGAATTCTATTGAAGTATAACCTGGAGGAATCCTGGCCCAGATATAGAAAGCGGCTTGAGGTATTCTAGCCTTTAGTCCTATCTCATCAAGGGCCTGTATCACTTTGTCCCGCCGCTGTTGCAAAATGGCATTATGTTCCATAATACAATCCTGCGGACCGCGCAGGGCTTCAAGCGCAGCGCGCTGGATCGCCTGAGGAATACCAGAATCCAGGTTGGATTTAACCCGGAATAAGGCACCTACCATTTCAGCATTGCCCACTGCCATGCCTATCCGCCATCCTGTCATATGATAGGTCTTCGACAAGGAGTGAAATTCCACGCCGACTTCTTTAGCTCCAGGTGCTTGCAAGAAGCTTGGTTGCTTCCGCCCATCGAAGAAGACCTCGGTGTAGGGAGCATCGTGGCACACCAGCACATCATGCTCTTGGGCAAAATGCACTGCCTCTGCAAAGAAATCAACGCCGGCGGTAGCCCCGGTGGGATTGTTGGGGTAGTTTAGCCACATCAGCTTTGCCTTGCTGCCCACGTCATCGGGAATGGCACCAAGGTCAGGGAGGAAATCGTTCTCCTCCTTTAAGGGCATAAAGTAGGCTTCACCGCCAGCTATTATAATGCTCATAGAGTATACTGGATAGCTTGGGTCAGGCACCAAGGCTACATCTCCCGGTTCGATAGAGCACAACGCCATGTGCCCAATTCCTTCTTTAGAACCAATCAGCGGCAGCACCTCTTTGTCTGGATTTAGCGTCACTCCAAAACGCCTTTCATACCATTCAGCAATAGCTTGCCTGAGCTCGGGCAAGCCGCCAGTCTCGGGATAACGATGATTTACCGGGTCATGTGCTGCCCGACACATGTACTCGATGATGCGGGAAGGCGTGGGCAAGTCAGGGTCACCGATGGCGAAACTTATGATGTCCTCCCCCTTGGCTCGTAGTTCAGCGATTCTGTTGTTTATGTCAACGAAAAGATATGGAGGCAACTTATCAAGTCGTTTGGCTAATTCCATCATCTTTAATTTGGGATCATGAGCTATGAACGCAGACTGCTTCCCGTCCCTCGAGCAACGCCATTATCCAACATCCCAATTCGTAGTCTTCCGCATTTGCGTCTCAGCATTTAGTATCACTGTCTGGATACTGCCCACTAAAAACCTCTTCCACCGGGCCACTAAGCACCACTTCCCCTACCCCATCCCACAATACAGTCAAAACTCCCCCTCGTAGCATTATGTCAACTTCAGTTCCTACCTGGCTAAGCAAATGGGCCACTACCGCTATGGCACAGGCGCCGCTGCCACAGGCCAGGGTTTCCCCGACACCCCTCTCCCACACCCTGGCTTCTATCTTTCCACTGCTCAACACTCTGGCTATCTCAAAATTGGTCCTTTGGGGGAATATGGCATGTCTTTCCACTTCAGGCCCTACCTCGGACAGCGGGAAGTCATCTACCGGCCGCGACGTAAAGCTCACTGCGTGCGGATTGCCCATAGATACGCAGGATAACGGTAGCTTTTGTCCTGCCACTTGCAGAGAATAGTCCAGCAGCGGAGATTGCTTTGTTTCACCCCATCCTTGTCCTCTCCCTTGAAGGGAGGGAGCTTGGGGGAGGGCAACCGGAATTTGCTCAGCTTCGAATTGAGGCACGCCCATATTCACCTCGACCTGGTTGACCTTACCCTGTGACACGCGGACTTTGGCTTTCCTTACGCCTGGCAAGGTCTCGATAGTCATGTTGAGCACTAGTGGGGAGTCTGCAAATCCCCCGCGAGGTTTACCCTGAGCCAGATTGTTTGGTCGTCTTACTCCCTCAGAATGACAAGCAGGCTGGCAAATACCCCTTTCAATGGCATACTTGGCAAAGCACCTCAATCCGTTGCCACAAGCCTCAGCCTCAGAGCCGTCGGAGTTAAAAATACGCATCTTCAGGTCGGCAACCTTGGAATTCTGCACCAATATCAAGCCGTCAGCTCCTACGCCAAAATGGCGTTGGCACATAATCTGGGCTAGCTCAGGCCAATTCCGGTCTACGTTCCTGGCATCTACCAGGATAAAGTCGTTCCCTGTGCCCTGCATCTTGGAGAAATTCATGTTAGGTTACGTTGCTGTCTGTTGGTCGTCTTCAGAGCTTCATCTTGCCACGACAGACATAAGTTTATCACCTCCCGGTCAACTTTGCCCTCACTAGCATCAAACCAGTGGATTCTTTTGTCACTAAGGCGAAACCAAGCGTACTGATGACGAACCAGGCGGTGGGTTTCATTTTTCATCTGTTCGATGGCAACGGGCAGCTCTAGTTGCCCCTGAACAAACTGACCCATCTGTTTATAGCCTATGCCAGACATGGAAGACAAGTTGAGGCTGTAGCCCTTGTTTAGCAGGCTCTTTACTTCACCAACCAGTCCCGCCTCTATCATGTTATCAACGCGCCGACCAATTCTCCTGTATAGCTCGTTTCTTTCCAAGGTCAACCCGATAATAAGAACGGGAAAGCTTGGCGCCTCCTTATCCCATAACTGAGAACAAGGTCGCCCTGTCGCCTGGTAGATCTCCAGAGCTCTTATGATGCGGCGCGTATTACTGGGATGGATTTTGCTCGCCGCTACCGGGTCGATTCGCTCGAGTTGTGAAAAAAGTGCGTCATTGCCTTCTTGCCTTGCCCTCGCCTCCAGCCTGCGTCTTAACCCGGCATCGGGCGGCACCTGAGGTATCCTCCATCCTTCTACTAACGACCATATGTAAAGGCCGCTGCCACCTACAAGTAAAGGTAACCTGCCTTTTTCTTGAATGGCTTCGATGGCCTCAGTAGCCAGCTGACAATACATGGCGAGATTGAAATTTTCGTCAGGGTTGACCACGTCGATGAGGTGGTGAGGAACCGATGTCCTCTGGGCCGGAGTGGGCTTATTGGTACCAATATCCATATACCGATAGACTTGCCGGCTATCAGCATTCACTATCTCTGAAGGAACTGTTCGAGCTAAGCCCAGAGCAAGTTCGCTTTTACCTACTGCTGTGGGACCAACTATGGCAACAAGACAGTTCATTCCAGCTATTTGCTATCAGCTATCTGCTGCCGCCTGATTGCTGACTGCTTTGTTTTGATTGCTGCTGTTTGTTCAACGATACTCAAGAATTCTTGTGCATTCAGGCTAGCACCGCCGACCAAGGCACCATCAATTTCTGGCTGGGAAATGAACTCAGCGATGTTGCTACTGGTAACGCTGCCGCCATACAGGATACGCAGCTCTTGAGCTACATTCTCATTCCACAGCCTGGACAGCGTATAGCGAATGAATCCGATAGTAGCTGCCGCTTGCTCACCGTCAGCCGCCCTGCCCGTGCCAATAGCCCATATTGGCTCGTAGGCAATCACTATATCAGGACTAGGTTTTGCCTTACTCAAACCCTGGCTCATCTGTCGAGCGATAATCTCCTTGGTTCTCCCAGCTTCGTTCTCCTCCAGCTTTTCTCCAATACAGAAAATCGGCTTAAGTCTATTTCTCAGCGCTGCAACTATCTTCTTGCCAATTATGTGGTCAGTTTCGCCGAAATACTGGCGTCGCTCAGAATGTCCCAGGATAACAAATTCGCAAAGGCCAGCCAGCATCAGGGGAGATATTTCACCGGTGTAGGCTCCTTTTGCCTCAAAGTGCATATTCTGGGCACCGAGCTTGACCGACGAGCCCTTCACCAGTTCTCTTACTGCAGCCAGAGAAACAAACGGAGGACAGAGCACCTTCTCCACCCCTGTTGCTTCCTCCAGCCTGTCCAGCATTTCACGGACGAGCTTGGTTGCCTCGGCGGCCGTAGTGTTCATTTTCCAGTTCCCAGCGATAAGCGCAATTCGCATTCTTGTAACCTCCCGTGTCTACCAGAAAACAGGGCAACAGCCCCTTGGGCTACTTCCCTCGGTCCAGCAGCGCTTCCACACCAGGCAACGGAATGCCCTGCAAAAATTCCAAAGTGGCACCACCTCCAGTGGAGACATGAGTCATCTTATCACCAAGCCCCATTCCTTTAACTACGTCAGCGCTAGAGCCTCCACCGATGACAGTAGTCGCCTTGATAGTAGCAAGCAGGTTGACCAGGGATTTGGTCCCCTGGGCGAACCGAGCTATTTCATAAATCCCCACCGGTCCATTCCACATAATGGTACGGCATGTCTTCAGCCGATTAGCGAAAAGCTCGACGGTCTGAGGCCCGATATCTACGATGCAGCCAGTGGGGGGTATATCTGTTATTGACACCAACTTGGCTGCAGCCTCCACTTTGATCTCCTCGGCTACAAGTACGTCAATCGGCAGCAGCATCGGCACCCCCCGCTGCTGAGCTTCCTGCAGCACACTGTTAGCCAAGCTCAATTTGTCCTCCTCTACCAAAGAATGCCCGACTTCATATCCTTGACTCTTCAGGAAAGTGGCTGCCATACCGCCGCCGATGAGCAACATGTCAACCCTCGTCAACATGTTTTGTACCAGGCCTATCTTGTCACTCACCTTTGCTCCGCCGATCACACAGGCGAAAGGATGCTCCGCAGCCCTCAGCAACTCACCCATAGTCTCCAGTTCCTTTTCCATCAACAATCCAGCCACTGCTGGCAAATGCCGGGTCACACCCACATTAGAGGCATGGGCTCTGTGAGCAGTGCCAAAGGCATCGTCAACATAAACATCAGCCAGTCGGGCTAGCTCTTGGGCAAAGTGAGAGTCGTTTGCCTCCTCCTCAGGATGGAAGCGCACATTTTCCAGAAAAAGTACATCGCCGCCCTTTAACTCCTCTGTCCTTTCCCTTACCTGTTGGCCTACACAATCGGATGCCACGCGGACAGGCAGACCTATAAGGAGGGATAGCCGCTTAGCTACCGGTGCTATCCGCAACGTCTCATCTACCTTGCCACGTGGCCGTCCCAGGTGGGAGCAAAGGATCACTTTGGCTTCATGGTCAACAAGATATTTGACGGTAGGCAATGAAGCACAGATGCGGCTGTCATCACTGATGGCACCGGTGTTTGCGTCCAATGGAACATTGAAATCAACTCTAACTAATACCCTTTTCCCTTTGATCGCTATGTCCCTGACAGTCTTCTTCTGCATTTGTTCCCTCAGCATTCACGCCTTATTCCCAGGCGTCCTCATCTCTACCAGGGAGCTCGTATCAATCAAAGTCACACGTTCAAACTCGAGGACAATATCATGAGGGCAGCTGACTGTCCCGGCCTGTTCAGTTACAGCCATCAAAGCTGTCCCATATTACTGGCCGGAAGGCCAAATTGTCAATAAGACCGAGACCAAACACTTGATAAAGTTTCCTGGCTTGGATATAATTAGCACTCTGGTATTGAGAGTGCTAGTTATTGGAGGACGCTAGATGAATTGTGCTGTTTGCGGAAACCCACTCCCTTCTGGCAGGGCTGTTTTCCACTGTTCTTGCGGAGTTTATGTTCATGCGTATTGTTGGGAGAAACATGTGTTGCAGGCTCATCAACCACCATTTGAGACGGGAGCTGTAGACCTGGATGGCAACTTTACCGCGCTGGAGGCAGAGGCCAGGGAAGTGCCTGAGACTGAACAGGCGCCTGAGGCGGAGCCAGTCTCTGAACAGGTATCCGATGAGCAAATTAGCTCTCCTGCTGAATGATAGCTTGAGGAGGATATGAATGCCCACCTACCAATATCAATGTCTAAGCTGCCAGCATCGGTTTGAGCTCAGGCAGAGCTTTAGCGACAAGCCAATAGCGGCCTGTCCTGTATGTCATGGTGTTGCGCATCGCCTTTTCTCCGCGGTTCCTATCTTATTCAAGGGATCAGGGTTCTATATTACCGATTCCAGGGCAGCAGAGGAGCACAACTTCGATGCCAAAGGGCCAAAAGGAAAGAAGAAGGGAAAATGAGCGTGTTCAAAAATGTAGTGCCAGGCTTTAGCCTCGTGCTGCACGACCCTAAAGGGTCGCACTACAACAGAAATAGCCTGTGCTGCGGCAGCATGGTTGTTGATTGCCCCTCACTATGCTATCCTTGAGTTGGGTCCCTGTAGCTCAGCTGGATAGAGCGGCTGCCTTCTAAGCAGCGGGCCGTGGGTTCGAATCCCTCCAGGGACGCCATAAAGCTAACCCGAGTGGGTGCTTCTCGAGAAATCGCCTGACAAGGGTTTGCCCCTCAGTCTTAACCTGGCGCCAAGGATTTCACCGCTTCTATTGCACCAAGGGTAACAAGAAGAACTATGATGCCAGCTATGATCACGCCCAGTCCGATAGCAGGAAAGGCTTTCCTCCAATTGATGCCCAATAGCCAGCTCAAAATGCTTGCTGTATACACGCCAGTGACAGGCAAAGGTATAGCTACGAACAGTGTCAAAGCAAGAAAGCCATATCTATCTACTTTAGGCTTGCCTTTTCTCCTCACGTTATCCAAATAGCGGTTGAAAATCTGGAGCCGGGATAGGATGCTATCATAGAACAATCTCAAGGCCAGAACAATAGGAAAAAACAACACGGCGTTAGCCACGACTGCTATGCAGAAGATAAACAAGGGGTCAAGCCCCAGCGATATACCTAACGGGATTCCACCCCTCAGTTCGCTTACCGGGCTAACAGTAGCTAGCAGAACAAGAGCAAGTTCTTGTGTCACTTAAACCTAGGCCTTCATACATTGCCGAAGCGGCGCTGGCGCCGCCTACACTCCAGCAGGGCTTGCTCGATTTCGTTTTGGCCAAAATCTGGCCATAGTACTGGCGTAAAGAAAAGCTCGCTGTAGCTAGCCTGCCACAGGAGAAAGTTGCTCAGGCGCATCTCGCCACCAGTACGTATGACCAAGTCAGGGTCAGGAACGTCACTGGCATAGAGGTATTGGCCAAACATAAGCTCATCTACCTCGTCACCAGGAATATTGGCGCTAATAATACGCCTGGCCGCCTGCACAATTTCATCACGTCCGCCATAATCAAAGGCGAGACAAAGTGTCAGCCTGGTATTATTCTTGGTGAGTTCGACTGCTGCCTCCATTTTTTCCCTCAGTTTCTCAGGTAACCTATCCAGCTTACCAAGGTGTATTAGCCTGAAATTCTCCTGATGATAAACTCGGGTTTCCTTGTCAATTCTCCTTGCCAGAATGCTGAGTAAACCTGCGATCTCTATTTTGGGGCGATTCCAGTTCTCAGTGGAGAAGGCGTAAAGAGTCAGGTACTTTACCCCATAATTGGCGAAAGCCCCGGCAACCGGGTGGATGTTATCCGCCCCAGCCCTGTGTCCCATAAGCCTGGGCAAGCCACGCCTTTTTGCCCACCTGCCATTGCCATCCAGAATAATGGCTACATGCTGAGGAGGATAGTTTGCCCCACTCATGAACCAGCCTCCCAGGGAAGAAGATGCCGAGTTTTTCGCAGAGGATAAGCTAAACTATACTTCAGGCCAGCCAGGACCAGTCTGCTATGCCAATCAAAGGAGAAATTGGGTGAATTGAGCAACGCCTCGCCCACCCCTTCAGAATCTAGCATGTGGAATATCCTGTCAATCTGGCGCTCGCTTAGCTTATCGTAAAGCTGCCTCGCCTGGTAACCTAGAAAGATTTCCCTGCCCATTTTTGCTTTCCACTCGTTCTGGTAACGAGAAAGCCTGGCCGCAGTTAGGTCATCACTGTCAAGAGCTTCCTTAAGCACCTTGGCAGCTATTGTAGCACCTATATGCCCGAAGTAGATGCCCGTGTGCTGGCTGATGACATGGGTAACACCAGGCTATGAATTTTAGCAAGTTCCCTTTCAATATACTCTATGGGAGCAAGATAGCCAAGGGACTGGTGTGGACGATTGAAATTATATTCTATAAGCCATTCAATTAGCTCGGGATTGAGCTCTTCAGGGTCTAAAGATTTGTGGCTTTGCCACAAAAAAGGT